>Ga0187784_10000187_pt1 | contig 41915 bp, 49 predicted proteins | sample 1015_SJ02_MP15_2_FD_132964 | JGI IMG/M metagenome (GOLD analysis project Ga0187784, IMG submission 132964) | Tropical peat soil microbial communities from peatlands in Department of Meta, Colombia - 1015_SJ02_MP15_20_MG | ecosystem: Environmental > Terrestrial > Soil > Wetlands > Peat | place... | reverse complement strand
TCAATAGGGCGTCATCGTCAGCCGTCCCCCCTCTCTACCCCGATCGGGTCGATCGACACCTTACGGATGCCCTTCTTACGAAGTTGCTCGACGGTCTGCCGTTCGAGCTCTTTTGCGTCCAAGCTCTCTGACGCTGACCGCAAAGTCACGTTGGATTATCCTGAGAGAGCGGGGGTCCAGACAACTCTACATGATTGTCCCGTTCGTCCTTCGCGTTGGATTATCCTGAGAGAGCGGGGGTCCAGACAACGGGTCGATAGTTATCCTCCCGGAGGATGCGTTGGATTATCCCTGAGAGAGCGTGCGAGGACATTGAGAATCGCGCGCTGAAAGGTACGCTCAACTTTCGGCCGTTGGATTATCCTGATCGTAACCTCGACCAAAGCTAGTTAAAGCCCTTAATCAAAAAAGCTCGCACCCACGATAAAACCGAAAACAAGTCCCGCGAGCGCACACGCTACCGTGGTAGCGAGCGGCGCATCGAGCGACGCGTGTTCCAAGAGCAAACCCATGTCGGGATTGGCCTGGTCCAAGTGGTCGATGACGTACTGGCCGTCCGCGTACACGAGAAGGTGCATCGCGTTGACGGGGACGGCCTGCCGGTACTGCGCGACGACGCCAGAGCGAATGGGATTGACCCAGACCGCTTGGTTGAACGGTACGCCGTCGAGTTGAACCGACGGCGGAAAGCCCTGAAAGGACCACGGTCCCGTGATGGGAGGCAGAACAGGGAGGATTCCGAGACCGGTCATTGCGTTGGATAGCTCATGCCGGAGGTCCTATCGGTGTCCAAGGCGTGACCGGATTGGCCCCGGACCAGGCCGATGGGTTCGGAATCGTCGTAGGAGAGCCGGGCGCCGGAGGATAGCCCCCCGTGAGCTCCTGCGTAGCCGCTTCCTGGCTCTGTTCGGCGTTCAGACCGTACTTCTGCCAAAGAAGGTAGCCAACGACCCCCGCGGCGAGGGCACCTACACCGATAAGCACGAGCTCTTGCACCGCAAGCTCGACTCCCGTCGCCAGGACTCCTGTAGGGTTTTTACGACTTGCGACGCTATCGTAGAAGAGGATCCTCCCATGGTAGCGATCGACACGATCTTGCATCGCGAGAGGCGCCAGTTTCGTGACCACGACGACGCGTCGAAACGCATGGGGGCCGTGCGTGACGAGTTTCTTGCTCGTGAAGGTCTCGAGCGTGCCCCCGGCGTCTTCGTAGAAGTCACGAGCGTCTTTTTCGGTGGGAAACCCGAGAACGTAGCGGTGGGCGTAGCTCACGAGGCTTAGCATACGCGGAAACCAAGACTCCGACTACGATTCCCGCGCCAAGCGCGATCGCCCCAATGGCGACGAACTTCGCAGAAAGACGCGCTAACGAGACGTCAGGAGCCGCCACCCCCTCGAGAGCAACCTCTTCGGCAACCTCCTCGGCAATCTCCTCGGCGGCAACCCCCTCGAGAGCCGCAACGCCCACGGGAGCCTCCGGTTCGAGTTCCGGGACCGGAAACACCTCCCTTTCGACCCGATTCGTCGTCCAAGGCCCTGCGAGGCCAATGACCTCCCCCGCTTTTACGCGCCTCGGATCCCCTACGTAGCGACCGATGTTCACATAGACGTAAGAGACGCCCGTGTCGGCGCGCAGGACGATGACGAGCTGGCCGTTGGACGCGGTCTTGTGCTCGACGATCCCGTCCTCGAGGGCCTTGATCCGAGCGTCCTGACCGATCGGGAAGACGGCGTAGTCGGCGTCTTCTTCCTTGGACGGACAGACGAGCGCGAAGGCCTGCTCGTCTCGTTTCTCGACCGGTTCGGGCTCGTGAGGAACCGGAACGATGACACACGGTTCCGGAAGCGGATCGAGGATGCGGAAGCCGCCACCCCCCGTAACCGTCGGTCGAGGAGGCGGCGCGGGCGGAACGGGGGGCGTAGGGGGCGTCGGAGGCGCCGGAAACGGGATGAAGTCCCAGTCCATCCACCCGGACACGTCCCCCGTGACGTCGAACCACGTCGTTCCGAAGCCGGTAACGTCCCATGAACCCGGGCGGGCCATGGAAGTAGTCTAGGCGATCAAACCCAAAGCGAGCACGCCGGGCAATCGCACCTTCGGCACGCATGCGGTCGAGAGCCCCAATGATCCATTCCGGAATGCCCGCACGAGCACGTTTCCGGAGCGCCACCTGAGTAGATTGGCATTTCGCATAACCATCGGGCGTGCGCGGGGTCCGCGATCCAACGAATGGTGCGCTCGAGGCTTTCTTCGAAACCGACCGGTGCTCTCCAGCCCATTTGGTCCATCTTGGAACCCGATAGCGCATATCGGAGGTCGTGCCCGGGCCGGCTCGAGTGGAAGTCGACGAGCTCGTACTTCAAATCTCTTCCAAGAACGTGTGCGATCGTCTTGGCCATTTCGAGATTCGTGATCTCTTTTTCTCCGACGATATTGTACTTCTCACGAACGGGAACGTCCTTCTCGAGTAAGAAAAGAACGGCGTCCGCGACGTTCCTCGCATGGATGTACATTCGCGATCCGGAAACGGTCTTCGTTGGATCGGCGTGAATCGTAACCTTTTCACCGTCGAGAATCTTTCTCACGGTAGAAGGCACGAATTTTTCGGGGTGCTGTCTCTCTCCTACGACGTTCATCGTGTGCGTTACGAGAACGGGCACTTTGTACGTGTTCGCCCACGCGAGACAGAGCTCTTCACCGGCAGCCTTCGTCGCGGCGTAGGGGTTCGAAGAATTGTATCGGTCCCATTCACGATAATCTTGGTATTTCACGAGAATGTGATTGTTGTTAGACCAAATCGGATAATCCTTACTTCCTGCCGGCCCGAAGACCTCATCGGTCGAGAAGTAGATCATCTTCTTCAAACCGGCGAGACGCCGCGCCAGCTCAAGGACCCGATACGTCCCGACAATGTTCGATTGGATGAACGGCCACGGGTCCGCGATCGAGTGATCCACGTGGGTCTCCGCCGCCATGTGAACGAGGTAGTCCACTTCGCCGATCTCTCGGCGGAGCCCTTCACCGAGCTCGTGAGTGAGATCTCCCGTGAATACCCGAACGCGCTTGTCGTCGAAGACGGAGATGTCCCGAAGGCGATCGAAACCGTTCGAAGCGTAGTTGAGACGGTCTAAGACAACGACGTGCCAGTCCGTGTGCTTGAGAACGTGCTCGACGAAGTGATGTCCTATAAATCCGCAGCCGCCCGTGACGAGGATTCGTTTCATTCTGATATCACTTCCGAAATACCCATGACGACGTATTCCTCGCTATCCCACATGAACAGGTTTCGAAGGAGGTAGGTCACGCGACGGACGCAGGACTTTCCTGTGTAATTTCGAAATAGCGGATCCCACTCCTGAAGAATCAGGATGTCTCCGACCTCGAACCCTCGATCGTTCTTCCGGAATTCGAACGGCTTCCGACCGTCGATTACCGCGTCGAAATACTCGGGCCAGGTCTTGAGATAGTGCTCATTCATTGCGGCTGCACCGTCGCTCCAAGTCTCGTACCGCAAAACGGGCACCATCGGATCTCGTAACCGGAAGAGCCGCCGTCACGAATCGGGATTCGGAACTCATCATCAGTCCGGAGGATGACGATATCCGGGCAGTTGACTCCATGAGTACTGCACGTCATTTCCAATTGCTGACGCATTTCGTCGCAGCAAAAGAGGTCCACCTCTTCCAAGTTCATCTCGTTAGATTCACGCTCGTTAGCTTCACGTCGATCGGTGCCATTCGGGGAAGTTTCTTGAGCTTCGCGATCCAGTCGATCGTCGTATTCCAGTAGTGATTTACCCTGGTTTGAAGAGCTTCCTGACTCCGGAGCCCCTCTTCCTGAGGCATCGAGTGCCCGACGTCGACACCGAAGTTCGTGTGTACGTTGTAGTGGTCGAGCTTCTGAAGGCGACGCCACTCCTCCGAGAGGTACAGGAAGGTCTCTTGCATGAAGAAACGGCGATGCGTGGGGTCCATGAAGGCCCGATTCGATCGACCAGACGGCACAACGATCGTCATCCATGCATCGGGCGCCAGGATCCGGTAGCACTCGTCCATGAAGGCGAAGAACATGTCCTGACCGAGGAACGCTCGGACGCGATCGGTGAGCGGATCGATGATGTAGTTTCCGTCCGGCGTCTGAAGGCCCTGGAGGTCCCTAGGCTCGATTTCCCTCGCCGGGATGTGCTCGCAAAGGTGGCTTGCGTGCAATTCCTCGACGCTTTCGTCCTTGAACGGCCAGGGGAACTTGAAGAGGTCGACCTTGTGCTTGGCCTGCTCGCTTCGCAGATCGACGCCCTCGAAACCTTCCTTGGGAGTCTGACCGCAACCAAGATCGAGCTTCAAGGAGACCCTAGATTTAGCTTCGGATAGCATTAGTGGACCTGTCGCCATATCCATTAGTAGATTACTCCTGTCGCCATATCCATGTGACCTACGTGGACCCGGCAATCGGTCGCAAACCTCTTCCCTACACGTACTGCGCGCTCGCAGAAGTAGAGGTCCTGAGTCATCGCCTGAATCCCCTTCCCCGGTACGAAGTCCGACACCGTGACGTACCAGGGCGGCGGAATCTCTCGGAAGAGACTCATCTTCCACAACCCGCATCCCATCGCGATGCCGTTGACGGGCATGATCTGCCCGGCCTTAATCGCTTCGGCGACGTTCCTGGGTCGGAAGTCGAGCACGCCCGTTCGCTTGAATTCCTCAGGGTCTCCATAGGCCATGGGCATGTTGATCTCGCCCTTGGTGAAGTAGAGCGCCGAGACCGCGTCGTACCCTCCCCATTCAATCGACTCGAGCAAGCGAATATGCGCGTCGACAGGCGGAACGTTATCGTCCTCGAGCGTCATCACGTAGGGCCATTTCGAGAGCTCGGGGTGCGCAAGAATCATCTTGATCATCTCGTTATACGCGTGTCCGACCTCGTGACCGTGCGCGAAAAGAAAAGCCCTCCGGCCGTTCATCGGCTGAATGAGCCCCATCCACTTCTGGACGATCTCGTGAGGAATCATGCCTCGCGTCGGTACGATTACGACCGTCGCGTTGTCCTTGAAAGTCGTCCCCGAGAGAAGATCGACGCGATCGAAACCAAGGCCCGCGCTCTCGACCTTGAGAGCTTCTACAACCTCCGCAACGGGCTTGAGAACCGGCTTTTCAGGCATGTCGACGTCCCCGGACCCGAACATTACGGGCCTCTTCAAGGCAGACCAGCACCACGTAGCGCGAGGTGCTCACGCTCCAATCCCGAGCGCGCTTCTCGATCGTCCGCTTTTCCTTGGAAGTCAGGCGGACGCGAATCTGCTCGGTCTTTTTCACCGAGGCCTAACCGTGCCACAACCGCCCCCGCGGTGTCAACGACTTTTTGCGCGCTCGAGCTTTCGTTCGATATGCGAGTAGTCCGCTCCGAAAAACTCTATGTGCCCGCCGAAAGAGTGGTCGAACGGTTTCCATCCGGAGCACTGCGTACCAGGCGGCGCCCCACACTTCGGGCACTTGATCTCGAGTGCCTCACTCGGATGGTCTCCGAGCGGGTCGATGTAGTCGTCGCTCACTTCTTCACCGGCGGAGCAGGCAACGCAATCGTGAGCGTCGCGATGACGCTGCACCGCGTGCACGGGAGCTCGCACTTGTACGAATCAGAGTTCAAGGGATTGGGCTGTGGGAGGCTCCAAGAGTGCCCCTTGAGCTTGCACCAACGCTCCTTGGCGAGCTGCTCGAGTGCACGGATCTCGGCCTCTTCCTTGGCGATCTCGTCCTTGTTCATGATCAGGTCCCTTGCAAGATGACAAACGGCATCTCCGCCGCGGTCGCGCCCGTGCGAATGTAGCTCGCTGTGTTCGAGATGCCAAACGAGCTCGGAAGCGCGTTGGTGGTCGCTTGAGAATACCCGTTGAGCATGAGCGTGCTCATGGCAGAAACGAGCCCCGAAGAGATGACGGGTTGCTGCGCGGGACCGTAGTACGAGACCGTCGCGGAGTTCTGCGTCGAAATCCACCACGCGAGCAGATAGGGTCCTGGTGTAATCGCCCAAGAGTTGAGCGACATCTGTTGATAATTGATGCCCGTGTAGCTAGACAGCGGGCCGCCGCTCGTCCAGGTGATGTTGGTCGAAGCTGACGATGCGAGCGAGAGGGTGCTGACGTTGAGCGTATAGAGCGCTGCCGAGAGGGAGAAGCCTCCGGACACGTTGGAAGAGTGGTTCGTGATGCTCGCGAGGAAGAGCAGATTCGTCGCCGTGATCGCATAGGGAATCTGAATCGCCTCGAAGAAGAGTGTGTTCTGCCCGCCGGAGAGCGCCGTCGCAATCCCTCCAGGATTCGACCAGGACGAGATGCCGCCAAACACCGCCGTGACGGTCGAGGCATTGAGACCGAACGAGATTCCGTTCGAGTTCGCGAAGGTGACCGAGTTGAGGTTATTGCTCGTGGTTCCGGCCGAGAGATTGAAGTTGTAGCTCGCCGTGACGACGCTTGAGTTACTCATCCCGAACGAGATGTTGTTCGAGTTCGAGAAGACGACCGTGCCACTCGTCGCGGTCTGAGTCCCGGCCTGGATCGCGATCCCCGTCGCGGTTGAGTTGACCGACGCCGTAAGGGTCGAGCCGTTCAAGCCGAACGAGACGCCGTTCGAGTTCGAGAACGTGATCGCGGAGAGGTTGTTGCTCGTGGTCCCGGCCGAGACGTTGATGTTCGACAGGAGCGTCCCACCACCTGTTGGAAGCCAACACGTCGCGTTTCCCGTCGCGGCTCCGGCAAGCTGCAAATCGCCCGCGGTGTTGTTGAAACCGACCGAGACCGTGCTCGCGGAAGCCTTGTTTCCGAGCTCGAGATCCGCCCCAAGAACGTAAAGCGTGTCCTGGGTGAGCTGGATGAGATCTTGAAAGGCGCCTGTGGTGATCGGCATAGGAAGATCCTATCAAAAAATCGTCAAACTTGCGTTGTTCGCGAACATGATGTGAGGTGAAAATCCTGCAATGGAAGCCGTTTTGACAAGCTGACTCGACCCGATCACCGCAGGAGGTGCGACGAGCGCCGCCGAATAAACTCCACAAAAGGGTGCCGCGCCGTTCGTGGTACCGGTTAAACTTGAAGCGCCGATAAATCCGCTTCGCTGACCTGTGCCGAAAAACCAGTTGCCGTTCATCACCCCTGTCTGATTCAAAGCCCCCGAACTCGACCACATCCATGCAAGCCAGTAACGAGAGCCTTGTTTGAAAACAGGATTACTCGACCAAGCCGTCGTTCCAAATGTGCCATAGCGATTGCCGCCAGCAAAACCCGTGGAGTTATTCGTCGCTGCCGCCGCAAAACCGAATGTGTAACTCGCCGAATTGAGCAGACTCAAAGACGAGCCGCTAAGCGTATAAACCCCGAGCATCCATTGCGAGGTAAACGCGGCAGACATCGTCGCAGTTGAACCGGAAATCGACATGTCCGGGAAAAAACAAGTGCCGGCCGTGATATCGAACGGCATCAGCCCGTAACCGTGGAGCGGCGCGACAAAAAACGTAGATGCCGACGCCGTAAAATTGGACATCGATCCAAATCCGCTTGAACCACTAAGAGAAGGATCCCATCCGGCCAGATTATCAAACCAGTCGTTGGTTAGATTCGCCGAAGCCGTGACCGTTGATCCACTAAGACCGAAACTTACGTTATAGGTATTCGAAAATACCGCGGCACTAAGATTGTTGCTTGTCGTACCCGCGGATAAATTGATACCGGTCAGAAGCACTCCCCCCGCTGCCGGCAAGCTGCACGTCGCGTTGCCCGTCGCGATCCCGACAAGCTGTAGATCTCCCGCCGTATTGTTGAAACCGATACTCGCCGTCGAACCGACACTCGTGTTTCCAATCTCGAGATCCGGTCCCACATAGTTCAGCGTGTCCTGCTTGAGCTGAACGAGGTCTTCGAAACCGCCTGTCGTGATCGGCATTCGCTTACGTCCCGAAGAGGAGGATTCCTGGCTGAAGCATAGCCGAAAATCCAGTCCGCGCGTATCCCGTATCCGTAGCTCCAATCGTCGCCGGAAAGGCTCCGATCGCGGACACGGAGGAGCCGTTCAAGAACGTACTGGTTTCGACTCCGTCGAATGTCCCTACGAGGTTGAGTCCCGCTCGTCCAAACGCGTCCAGCGTGGCTCCGTTCGCCGTAGATACCGACCACGCGAAGAGATAGTCACCCGCGGAAAGCGAGTATCCAACGCTCAGAGTCCGATATCTCGTGCCCGAAGCTCCTCCGTAAACAGAAGAAGCGCTGGTCGCCGACCCCGTCGTCCACGAAAGAAGCCGCGATCCCGAGCTCGCAAGACTCGCAGTTCCCGCGTTCATCGTGTACACCGCATGCCCGATCGTGATCGCGTCCGTCGAATTCGAAAACCCGCTTACGGCCGCAATCATGGCCGCGACGCTCGCCGAGAGATTCATCGCGAGACTCAGTTTCTGCATCGAAAGCGCGGCCTGAGCGATCGGAAAATGGGTCACGAAATCTGCGTCCTGAGAAAAGACGCTCACCTGACCGACGGCCGCGCTCGCCGTAATCGTACCGTTGTTCAGACCGAAAGCGACATTGTTCGAATTCGAAAACGTGACCGCACTAAGATTGTTGCTCGTCGTCCCCGCCGAGATATTGAACCCGAAACTCGCCGTCACGATAGACGAGTTACTCATTCCGAACGAGACGTTGTTCGAATTAGAAAAAGAGACGGTCCCGGTCGTCGCAATCTGCGTTCCGGCGGAAATCGCCTGAATACCGGATACGGTCGCGTTACTGACTACGAGAATTCTTCCGAAATTGTCATAGACGATAAAACCATTCCCATCAGAATTATATTGAACAAGAAACCCTCCCGGAAGATTGAATCCGAAAAGAGTAATCGTATTCGTGCCATCAAAGACCTGGACCTGAATGAAACAGGGACTCAGGGAAGAATTGTAAATCGAAATGAATTTGACATTTCGATCGACGTTCGCCGGAGGAGACGGCGCGATCGTGGTCGTCGTCGCCGTCGTAATGGGCGGCGTATTCTGGGAGCTCGGTGTAACGACGTTCGTCGTCGACAGATCGTTCCACGATACGTGAACGAGAATCGACGAAACGGGAGAACCCGTAACGAGTTGGAGAAGCGAGCTAGTCGTCGGTAGATTGAGCACGGCCTAGCTCGCTCTGTAATACGGGAGCTTACACGAGGACAATCCCGAGTGCAGCCAAAGAACTCGTGTCCGAAAGCGTATCGGTCGTGCTCGGAACGCCTTGATTCGTCGCTTCGTACACGAGATAGATCCCGAGAGCGATAAGCGTAAGCGACGCCGCACCGCCCAGGACGAGCTCCGTGTTCCCCAAAGGGTTCTTGCGTCCCTTCTTTTTCACGCGGGAGCTTGTAAAAGGGACGCCGAACCGGCCGAAGCCACGACGTTGTAGAGATTGAACGCCACAGTGTCTCCCACCGACTCGGGGGCCGACGGCGGCGCGTAATAGACCGTTCCCGTGGCTCCCGTCATCGAAACAGACGTGACCTGCACGAGAATCGTCGCGCCGCTCGTCGCGTCCGTGAGCGTCACGTATCCACCGACCGTAGGCAGGTTACCCGGAGTGCCCCCCGTAAACTGCGAGGCCGGCCAAGAACTAGACGACGCAGAAGACTGGCTCCAAACCGCATAGCCCACAGCCAAAAGAGCCACGACGCCCACCCCGATCAGGAGAAGATTATCCTGAATGGGGTTCTTTCGCCCCCGACGCACTTACGTACCTGAAGAAGTCACAGGTACCGAAGGCGTCGTCGATGCCGGAGTCGTCGTCGCGCCGCCCGGAGACGTCGGCACGCCCGTTCCTCCTGGGAGAACGGTCTGTCCTGACGCCGCATTCGCTGCAACAAGGCCCGCATTCGTTGCCGCCCCACTCGTCGCGGAGGACGAATTCATGGCGTTGTAGATGAGGATCCCGCCCCCTACGAGCACGGTGGCCGCGACGAGACCCCCTACGACCATCTCCGTCGTCGTAAGAGGGTTGGCACGGTAATAGGCCCTTCTACGGGCCGCAGCATGCGATCGACGAGCCATGTTTCTTTCTCCTTAGGACGTAGGCGGTCCCATTTGTCCGTTGAGCCAAGCGGCCTGCTGGGCGGGGGTAAGTCCGGCCGGAATGCCCAATTGCGCACTCGTCGGGTTCGCGGCGGCTTGGGTCGTAGAAGACGACTGACTCTGCTGATAGACGAAATACCCGACCACTCCTACTGCGACAACGAGACCGAGACCCATGAGCACGTCCGTCGTACCGAAACCATTGGGATTTTCTCGGCCTCTCGAAACGACCATGCTCTCGTCGCGAACCCAACGATGCTTCGAAGCGCTCCAACGCTCCGGAGTCCAAGTCTTCGAACGAGCGTTCCAACGGTAGCGATGATTCGAATCGACCCCGCGTCGGTACTTGTACTTGGCATGTTTCACGACGTCAAAGGTAGCCGAATTTCACGCTCGAGTCACGATCGCCCTATCTCCGAGACAAACACCATAAATCTTCGCCCAACCGCCTCGAACCTCGAGAACCCGTGTCGAAGGATTCGACCGATGTTTTCTCTCGTCTAGCGGTGCGAGCGTGAGAACCCCAACGACCCAGTCGCCGTCAATGAAGATGAGATCGAGCGGGATTTTCGTGTTCTTCATCCAAAACGCGTGATAGTCGCGAAATCCCATCTCGAAGAGCGCGCCTTCGTTCTCCGGAAGAGAAGTCCAGTGCATGAGACCTCTCTGGTGTTCTTCCGAAGTCTCGAGAATGTCGACGTTCACCGTCGCGTAGGAAACATCCCCGCGAACGAAACGAACCTTACCCCTCATGAATTTCGACCACGGCCCCGGCACACGGTCTTATCCCGCAACGTTGACATCGAAGCTCGCTATGGATGCCTCCCAGAATTCGATCCGTCGAACGAACGCACGAGACACAGACTCGCCGTCTCTCTCCGAGTTCTTTTAAGTCCCGTGCCACGGCCCGAAGATAAAGCGCGTCGTTGTACACACGCGCAGAAACAGCGCTCACTTGTTTCTCTTTCGACTTTGGGCTCGCCCTCGAGCCTTGCGAATCCTACCGAGACCGTCCTGGACTTTGTTTTCGACCCGCGCGAGACCGTCGTCGACAGCCGTGTAAATCGCCTCGGACACAGCCGTATTCACGACTTCGGAAATCTCCCGCCCAAAAGATCGCAAGAGCTCTTCAAGAGCCGGAGGAATACGTCTACTAGTGGGCACGGGGCTTTCCAGGTAAATGAAGCCCAGACCGCTGAACTCTTTGCTCGAGAACAACTCTCTCCGTCGACTCGATACACGAACGCCATGCATCGGAGTTATGCATCGCTTCGATCGAAATCCAAAGAGCTCCATCAGGAATCTCGAGAGAATCGATGAACCAAGGATACGTCAGAACCCCAACATGGGGCCGAGAATTTCCCCGCTCATCCGGAACGATACCGAACGGCCATTCAACCTTCTGAATCGATTCGAGACGATAACGACCATTGTCCTTCTGCCGGCGTTTGCCAACAAAACGCTCACCGTTCGTGACGACGACCCACCACTCGCTCAGATCGAAAGCCATGCTCTTTTCTTCTATCCCTTCTGTAATACAGGTCAAGTCTTACGTGCCGGATGACCCCCCTTGAAAAGGTGCAAAGGCGTCGGTTTCGCGACAGCGACCGATCGGGCGACCGACGGAGGCACGGGTTTGTGCAAATGGCCCACAAGACCTCCAAAGACTCGAAGAGCGTGACTGTGGGGAAACTGCGTCATACGAAGCTTCAATCGCGCAGAAAGCGCGACAGGCATCGATCGCAGAAGCGCCCGATCTTCTTCGAGACGGGCTCCGTCGTAAAGAGACGGATGCCGGAGGCGAATCATAGCGCGCCACCACGCATCGGCATGATTTCGAGAATCCCAACGCATGAGCGACCGATCGTGTACGCGGTAACGGAAGAGATAGTCGGAAACCTGCGTCACCTTCGGTTCGAGCTCAAAACACCGAAGCCAAAAGTCCCAGTCCTCATAACCAATAATATTCGTATCGTAACCGCCGACGGCCTCCCAGAGCGTGCGAGGATAGAGCGCACAACTCGGCAAAGCATTCTGCTCACGTAGATTTTCGAAGGGCGCGAGATTCCAGACGCCATCGCTCGCACCAAACTCCTTGACACGGCAGCACACGATAGCCGGCTTGTCCCCGTCGAGATACGGAAGCAAGCGCTCAAGAAAAGTCGGTTCGAGAAGATCGTCGGCATCGAGCGGGAGAAGATACCGGCCCCGCGTGGCACGGAAGACGACGTTACGCGCGTGCGAAAGACCTTTGCCCCCATCGTCGAGCCAGCGAAGCCCGAGACGTTTGGCTTCTGCGACCGACGCAGAATCCCCTGCTGCCACCACGATTTCGTAGTCCCGTTCGGTTTGCGCTCGTACGGACGCCACAGCTTCCGAGAGGAATTTTGCTTGCCCGTAACAAGGAATCGCCACCGTCACGAGTGGCGTGGGACCCGGGGGATCTTTCTGCACGATCGTACGCACAGGAGGATGATCGAGCCAACGACCCGACGTGTCTCGACGAAGCCCCGCAGTTCCGCCCCAGTGATGAAGCGCATACGTCGGATCGGTAAGCGGCGCAGGACTCGGTACGCCGTTGTAGTAATGCGGGCAGAACGCACGACTCGATAAAACTTCGAGCTCCGGATGTCGGCTTGCGTGTCTTGTAACGATTCCGGGACCGAGCACGTGCGCCGGACTTCCTCGAAGGTTGAGCTTCGGGAGCTCGGCAAGAACATCCCGGAAGAGACTCGAATTTTTGCGCGCGCCAAGCACGCATGAGGCAATCCAGCCCGGAACGTCGGCTTCATTCTCCCAAGCCCCGAAAGCTTCGGTATTCAAGAGCCAGTCCGGAAGTCTCGCCACGCACTCGGTATCCATGTCGACGTAGATGCCACCTTCGCGAACCAAAAGCTCAAAACGGATGATGTCGCTCTTGGCGCTATAGGCGAGATGCGCACCTCGAGGCTGCGTATCAAGAACATCGAGAAAAGCTTGGTTTTCCCAGCCCTGTTCGTTCGTGTGAAGTCGAACTTCGAAATCGGGATGAAATTTGCGCCACGTGTCGAGCAGGGCTGTCGGCGCAGCGCGAGGTCCAAGCCACACGGCATGCAAAATTTTGGCAATCACTTGATAGCCTCCGCGGTCATGCTTTCGAGCTGATAGAAACCGTCCGGCATTCTATCGACCGGTTCGAGACCGACAAGTTCCAGTTGGTCCGATTCCCCGCAACGATGCCAAGTCACGTCCAAAAAACCCGCCTCCGACAAAGCTTCAGAAAGCGTCGAAGGATCGTAAAGGAACGTGTGCCCCCACGCGCGCAAAAAGAGGTTCACAACGAAACAGGGGGTCGCTCGAAGAACAAATTTACGCTGATAATCGAGATAGGGTCGATACTCTTTTGAATGCGGTTCGAGAAGCATCCTCGCAAAAGTCTGAAGATTCGGAGTCGTCAAACGAAGCCGCCCCCCCTTACCGAGAACACGATAAGCTTCTCCCAAAAAGCTCTGCCCCTCCGGATAGGTCATATGCTCGAGGAGATGCCCAGAATAAACAAATTCCGCACTCCCGTCGGCAAAAGGCCAACGTCTTCGAGCGTCGAAAATACGAACGTGCGACGCATGCGCCACGAGATCCGTATCGACCCAGCCGCGATTGCGAAGGAAAGATCGATCGCATCCGATGTTGAGTTTCATCGGCCCTCCACGAGATCTAGAAACGCTCGACAGTCTTTATTCTCGGGAAAATCTTCGACACGTTTTCGGAGCCGATTCACAAGAGGCAGCGGAAGGCTCCGCAAGAGAAGACAGTCCGCATAAAGATTGGCTTTCGGATAGAGGTGCGGATACCGGATGCGAATCATGGCTTTCCAATAGCGATCCGCCCCGACGCTCTGTTCCATCTGGGTCATCGAATCCGCATGAACCCTTCTCTCAAAGAGCTTGTCCGGAAGAATCGTCACGGTCGGATTAAATTTCGAACAAGAAATCCAAAAGGCCCAGTCTTCATACCCAAGAATCGAGACCTCATACCCCCCCACGACCTTCCAAAGGGTTCGAGTAAACATCGAAGAAGTCAGAAGCGCATTACGTTCTAGAATTTTCGCATATCCATCCGGCTCGAGAACCCACCAAGCCTTCGTTGGGTTGCAGGAAGAGATCGCATAGGGATCCTCTCCGATCGCCTGCGCGAGACACTCAAGATACCGAGGACGCAGCGTGTCATCGGCGTCCAGTGCCACGATCCATCGCCCCCACGCATTTTCGATTCCCCGGTTGCGCGCGTCAGAAAGACCTCGAACGACCCCATGAAGAACAGAGATACGCGCGTCTTTCTCCTTCTGCCGATCTGCCGCTTGCTCTCCTTCGACTCCGCCCGCCACGAGGACGATTTCGAAATCCTGACAAGTCTGCGCAAGAACGCTGTCGACAGCCTCTGGCAGAAAATCCGCCTGAGCTTTCCCGTAGACCGGAATGACGACCGAAATGTCACACGAGCTCACCGAGAACGACTCCCTGAGCCAACTGGGCGTCCGGATACCGGGAAATTAGCTCGTCTTTGTCACGATTCTTTTCCTCGTCATTGCCCTCGGAAGAGGTTCTCGTATGCAAGATAGGTTGCGCGTCGATAACCCCCATCCGCTCGTAGCCACAAATCGAGCGCATGAGAACATCGTAGCCCCAACCGTAGAAATTCTCTGCCCTATCGAGATGCGGCCATAATTTCAACCATGCTTCACGTGTGAACACGTTGCCCATCCCAAGCTCGATAAAGTCCGTCAAACGTCCGATGCCCGGCTGGCGACGCGTGCAATCATGAAGCCGGGAATCTCGCTCACAGGAGCCCTCTGCGAGCGCCGGCATGCTCACCTCGAGTCGATTGCGCAAGTGAATCTTCCGATACTCCCTCCAGCTCCAACCCGGAACGAGGGCCAGATCATCGACCCAGAAGAGGATGAGGTCGTAGTCCTCAACACGAATGGGCGTCAAGTATCTCTGCGCGTGCTGCGCGAGACCGCAATGGGGATCCGTCACAACCGAGGCTCTATCGAACCACGGAGTCAAATCGATACCTCCGTAAGTACAGAGTTGCGCATGTACCTCGCATTCTTGATCACTACGAAGCGCGTCAAGAACCGAATCGAGATACCGTTCCGCTCCAGCACCCACAGGAGAAAAATAAAGAGCTTTCATACGTTAATCCACCAAACAGTATCCTGAACATAGATTTTCTCGAATAAGAAATCGACAGCTTCGCGCACTCCGTATTTGCCGTAATCGTGACCTCCTAAGAGGCCTCCCTTTTTTATTTTCGGAAGCCAAGACAAACAATCCTCACGTACAGCCTCTACGGTATGCAACGCATCGATGAACACCCAATCGATAAGCCGATCATCGAACATACGAGACGCCATTACACTCGGTGCACGAATAAGATGGATGAGATGTTGCTCTTCGAGAGGCGCTGCCAAAATATTCCTCAAAAGAACTTGCCAATTCTCAGGAATCTCGCTCGTATCAATGCCATAGATCTTCACACTCTTGCCGAGCCTGTGAATCTTCTCGGCCATGTATCGAAGACTTCTCCCGCGATAGGTACCCACCTCTACTAGGATGGCACCCTCCGGCAGCTTCGCCGCCCATTCCTCGTATCGAGGAAGAATATCGTCACTCCACCCTTCGAGTTCGGAATGCCAAGATTTCGATTCATTCAGATCCATCGTTCATTCCCGAGCATGCGTCCGTTCGAATCTCGCCGCACTCCTACGGTCCCGTGCCAGTGCTGGACCGCAAACACGGTCGCACTCCCCGGAGCGAGAGTTCCCGAATAGTGCAAAGGCATCATCGTTCGAGCTTGGAAGATATCGAGCTCGGGATGGCCTTTCGCAATGCGCGTCAAGAGATCTGTTACTTCCTGCGGCTGAACTTCCGCGCAGGCCTCGACGAGGTCTTTCATGAGAGAAGAACCTGGAACGGATCCTAAATACCCATTCGCAAGGCGCTTCCCCGCGTAAGCTTCGTTCTCGTAACAGCACCAAACCTCGGGAAGAAGAAAACGTTCATCGAGGGCTCGAACGCATTCGCTATCGGCATCGACAAAAATACCCCCATACCGATAAAGAATCTCATAACGGATGATGTCTGCTTTCGCAGCCCAAGAAAAACAAGCATCGATTTGAGATTGATTCTTCCAACCGGCCGTCGGTTGGCACTCTTTCACCCAACCGAATCGAGACCTTCTCCAAACAACCTGGAGTTGCGAACAAGGCCAGACCAAAACTTCCCAATCCGGATGAAGATCCCACCACGTCTTCATCAGAGGCTCGGGCATCGGTCCCGGACTCAACTCGAACCAGATCTGATGCAGAATTCGCGGAATCTTCTCCACGCCGCCAAGGCTACGCTTGGTGTAATACGGCTGTCAACCTAGGCCACCGCATGACAAAACCGAGCCGTAAAAGGCTGACCCGCACCGCTCGCGGGCGCCGTCAAAGCAATGCCCACAATAGCCGTGCCCGCCGTAGTCGTGAGCTTGACTTGTCCCCCGGTGGTCGTCGAGGGGATAAGCTTGGAACCCGTCACGATCGTGGTCTGCCCGTCACTAATCATCGTAGTGACTTCGCCTTCGCGACACACCCGCACGTTTTGAGCCGAAGCCGTTGCAGCATCTTGAACAACCCCCAGGCAAGTGCCTGCATCGTCCGTCGTAGCAAGGACTTCGATTCCGGCACCGCTCACGATCTTGGCGAGGTAATAAGCAGTTGTCGCCGCACCGGACGAAAGAATGTCCGAATAGGGGCCTAAATCGCTACCCATGTTGAGACTGCCTCGATGGGTGTTGACAGGCGCCGACGACGCGAGTGCTGAAAAATACGCCGGAAAAAACTCTTCAAGCTCCACTTTTTGAACGGAGGAGGCGATCGAAATGATCGTAGAGCCCGAAGGCTCGCTGAGATACTGGGAATCGAGCCCCTTGATGTGCAGGTGCTGAATGTTCGCGAAGGACATCAGGTTAAATGCATTGTGCCCGCCTCCGTCCACGAAAGACTCGATGAACACATGGTTCGCTCCATTAACATTCACATCGACACCAGAATATCCGCGCGACAGCGAAAAAATGTTCTCGATGTGAACGTTGTTCACGTTCCAGCCAGGATATCCGCTGTTAACCAGACCCACAATACTGATAGCGTTAGCGATATCCTCGTCGAAAAAGCAATCGCGAATTTCAACCTGCTCTGTCGCATAGCCCGACCCTGGCGCGACATAGATGAAAGCGGCTCCACTGCTACTCTGGACCTTGCTCGTAAGAAGGAAATTGTCGAGGAAGCCCAGATCCCAAAACACGCTCTCGCTTACGCGCAAGATATTGCAATTGGTGAATTGGACCAAACCGTAGTAGTTGGCCGCCGAGTTCGTAGCCGTACCGCAGTTGTAAACGCGATTGCGATTCCAATGAACGATCGCCTCCGCTCCAGCGCCCTGAAACTGAACAAGAAAATCAGTCACATAGAGCGTGTGAAACGCGCACTCTTCGACGATCGCCGTACCGAAGGTTCCGACGATAAAAACATAGGCCGCGTCCACACTCGATCCGCTGCCCGAACCCCAGAACGCCACACGTCGCATGGCAAAGTGATTTAGATTTCCAAATGCGGGCAACGTGTAGCCGAACCCGAGTATGAAGACACTCGCATCGCCCTCTCCGCGAATCTCGAGAGAAGATCCCCACGACTCCATGTTCCATGTGCCGTTCTGCACCGCACTTCGGATCGAATAGGTTCCGGGAGGGATATAAAGTGTGAGGCCGCATACGGGAGCCGCGCCACCACCATTGGCGTACTGAGAAGCCCAAAGACTTCCCATCGATCTGAGTTGGGAGTAAGCCCTATCCAATGCAGGCGCGCTATCGCTGATTCCAGTAGGGTCGGCTCCGCAGTCCACAACGAAATCGACTACATTCTGCATCGCGATGTTACGCTGACCTTGAACAATCATTGACTTACTCCTTCTACGGAATCGGGTGCCCTAGCAGCCCTTCTACGGCAGCCGCTAATCGATCGAGAGCGCTTTGCACGGTAAGCGGCGCCGGACCCGCCCACTTCGCAGGGGTACTCGGTGTGTAACCAATACCATTCGCGGCGACGAAATACTCGATTTGCGCGAGAGTCGCTCCTCCTGAAAGCACGACAGTTACCGCAGGAATACCTTCAAAAAGAGCGTTTCCCCCGTCGAGCGTCAGGTCTCCGAGGACAAGTCCGGTGGTATCCATGGTCAGCGTGTCCGCCGACGTCGCGATCAGTGTGACATCCCCAAAAAACTCACTGCCCGTATCGTCCCAATTCGCATCCCCTGGCGCAGTGGCGGAGACGGTCATCTGAGCAAGAGCCGTAAATTGACAAACCCACGTAGTAATGGAGTCGGCGATGTCCTGAGCTGTGAGCGCCGTGCCGGACGACCCGCTGAAGAAACAGAGCGTCGCTAAAAACGCAAAACCGAAATCGACAGTGACTGTATCACTAAAGAACACATCTTCGGCAGCTACTTGGAAAAGATAGTTCTTTCCAGCATCGGTAAACGTCGAAGTTCCCGTCACGAGAATGCTTTTGATACCGCATATGTCACTCGTGGTGAGTGCAGAGGCCGCAAGAGTTATATTTCCATTGATTTGCGTCGTCTCACCGAGTGGAACCCCCACACCTTCCACAGTGATATCGGGTTTCAACGCGACATTTTCTGTATACACACCTGGTTGAACCAAAATGGTATATAGCTTCGTAGACGAAGCATCGGTAATACTACTTAGGGCGTGGGAGATAGAAGCATACGGTTGAAGAACGGACCCGGTTCCGGTAATGTCACTCCCACCCTTGGCAACCCAAACGGTTTCCGTACTTGTAGGCAAGATGACGTGGGTCGCTTGACTCCCTGATCCGGGCCCTGCCGTGACCGGACCCGTGAGTTGTGTAATTCCGCCACCGCCGCCTCCTCCACCTGCGAAGGCGCGGTGAAGAGCTTCTTCTGCAATCTGCTCTGTGGGTTTAATCCGCTTCAGGATCACGGTCTCTTCTCATGAAGTTGAGGAATCGATTGATTGACATCAATCAGATACTTGATCCCCGCACCTAAAAGACCGGCGAGCGTCACGGCAATCGACAGGATGACTGCACTTCGCTTGATCCACGCATCGAGCTTTTTATCCGAACCTTCTTTTTCGAACTCGACCTTCTTTTTCTCCTCAAGAGCTCCTTGAAGCTTCGCATCCGCAAGTTCTTTTTCGTGTTCAAGATGATGCAAACGTTCCCCCAGGCTCTTGAGCATCTCCGCACCCGCTTCATCCAAATGAATGCCTCCCCCAGGGGTTCTCTCTGGATCGTAAAAGCGACGACCAAATTTCCCAGTTCCAGCTTCTTCCTCATCGTACGAACGTCGACGATCTCCCCCGTTCGCATACGGTGCCGGTCTCAATTCAAGAGACTTTTCTATGTTCGAAAGTCTACGATCGACATTCGCAAGACCGGTTTGAATCGAAGACTCTACCGAAGAGATCTTACTCAGCATCCTGCCGTAGAGCTCGTAAGCCTCGCGCGATGCAGTATCTGCACGATCTGCCGTATCCAACGCAGTCTGAGCGAGTTTGGCGACCTCTTCCAGACTCACGACGATCTTTCATAAGCGAGATACATAACCCCAGCAACACCTGCCAAAACCGCAACCAAACCTATCGCCAACATTCCATAATTCGTAGAAAGTGGAGGAGGAGGAGAAGGAGCGGGAAGGGGAGCGGGAAAGGGGGGAGAAGGCGCAGGACTACTGGTAATCGAAAACGCAGGAGGAAAAACAGGAAGATCCCCGACTCCTCGCCGTTTTTTCTCGGGAAAAATCACCGTCTCCTGCCTTGAACCTTTTTACGATTCGCCAGATAGAGAATTCCTCCAGCCCCGGCCACGAGCACCACAGCGCCAATGATGAGCGGAGTGTTTCCACTCGTCAATGTCGACATGATACCTCCTCCGGTAGCGGCGCCTCCTCCGCCCCCACCTCCACCTCCACCTCCTCCGCCTCCGCCCCCACCTCCCCCACCATCTCCATCAGAACCCGAATACGATGGATCTGAGCCCTCAGGACCGAAAAGACCCGAAGTCGACGTTCCTCCCTCGGCACCTCCCGAGATAAGAGAATTTCCGTCTCCGTCATCTCCGCTGTCATCCGTAGCCGATAAAAGGTCGCCCACGCCAAACGCTCTGTCGTTCATGATCGTCCTCTGTTCAGGTAAAACGCGAGCCCCATTCCCGCGGCCAAACCTATAGCTCCTACTGTCAAAGGAAAAACCCACGCGCTCACGGCCGCGAGCGCCGGATTCTGCGTCGCAATAGGCCCTACGCTACTCTGACCGAATCCGACAGGGAAACTCGTACTGCCTGGAACCGAAGGCGTTGGCTTCGGCTGGGAACAAGGCGCACCCCCTTCACACGAACGTCCTTCCGCACACGAAGCGCAACACGCCTTCTTGGACTTCTTCGTACCCTCACAAGGCAGTCCCTGAGCGCAGGAAGCGCAACATGAACCGAAACCTACCTGAGGAAAAACGAACTCTTTCACTTTTCCCCCTTCCTCCAACGCAGAAGATCGCGAAGAATTGCCGTAGTTGCCCGAGAATAGGACGGAGACGGAAGCGGACTTCCTACACCGATAAGGCTCGGGGGTTTCTTCGAAGGGAGGATCCCAACACGATATTTCTGAATGAGTCGACCCACAACCGGCAACGCACCCAAATCGCTTCGACTCGGATGGGGCGGTGAAGCAGGCCTCTTTTCCCCGGAACCCCCCCTCGCACCCTTATACTCGTTCGAGTCCTCTGCACTACGGCGCATCGTGTTGTCGCCGGTCTCCGTTGTATCCCGAGTCAGTCGATCTGCGTCTCCCGGACGTCGATACGTTTTGGGGGCGCCCGTCGGCGCTTGCGAATCCATCTCAAAAATGAGGGAACCTGCAATTCGAAAGTACGTCGAACCCGGATAAGCCTGAACGAATGAATCTTCGGGCGTCGCACCTTGCGTTACGAGAAATTGATCAATCGATTGCGAATTCGGAACCCAAGCATTGCCGTTCCACGTATAAACGACGTTGACCGAAAACGAAATAGTCCCTCCTGTAAGGGCCGTAGTCGTGACAACAGACTGACCCACGTACGCATTGACCACCTGATCATTCCCCACGCCGGTTCCCGGATCGTAAAGCAATTGACCAATAGCCGCATTCGTGCCGGACGTCGTCACGACATAATAACCAGGAGCGCCCTCGACACTCGCAGGAATCGAATTATTCCCGTTGAACTGTCCCAAGAGGTCTTGCGTCTCCGTCGAAGGAGGATTCGTGCGATTATTCGGATTCGTCTGCTGAACGCTCGCAAAAAACGCAATGTCACAAGGCCCTTCGAACGCCACATCACACGGGACCGGATAGGCCCAGCGGCGACAACGAAGATCGAACATCCGACCGAGTTCCGGCGTCAAAAGATTTCCCGGGAAGAGCCCTCCATAAGGAGGTGTCGTCACACCTGCCACAACAGTTTCGAAGAGCTGCGCCGGAGTAGAAGAATACTCGTACGCGAGCCCATCCGCGTTGTTCACATTGGGTAGAGAGTAGAGCTTCGGAGGAATCTTCCGAATACCCCAGAGCACGTTTCCGTCGACATACTTCCACGTCGGCGTCTCCACCGGGCGCTCGAGAGGGTAAGTGGCCTTCGTCGAGGTCGCAATCTGCACGCCGATCGTGAGATACTGACGAAAGCCTACGAGCCTACCCCGTTCGCCCGCGTTGAAGCTCTTGACCGCAAGAACGTAGAGCTGTCGAAGATAGGGCGCCGTCTTACCGGCGTTTCCACCGATAAAAAGCCCAAGATCGTGCGCTCCCCCCTCCGGAGCAGAGGACACGACTTGAAGGTTCGGGTTTTCCGCGACCGTGACGATTTCGATGCGGCTTCTACGCACGCGCGAGCCTCCCTTCTATGGAGACTCGATCAGGGCAGGAACGTAGAAACCAGCCTTCCTCAGCTCACAAGCGGCAACGTCCACGCTGACCTCGTCCACCGTATGATCGAGGAATTGCCAGCAATTGAACGTGAGGGTCACATTGTAAGGCGGAGCATTGGACCCGACACTGAAAGGCGGTGCCTGAGTCAATTGAAACTCCACCTGAATCGACTGCTGTTTGAAAAGAGGCCAACCCGCTACCCACCCCGGCTGGCTAAACAGGTTCGAAAGATTTTCGATAGGTGTGAACTCAGGAGAGACAAGATAGCGAGGTCCAGATTGGACCGTCAAACGTACCGAAATTCCAGGAATAAGCTTCGTGTTGAAGTCGAATTGCGGCTTGAAAATATTTCCGGCAAAGCAATTCGGCATGCTCGTCGTATACGCAAGATTCGAAATCCACGTACGCTGCGCGATCGTCGTATCGAGCGCCGCTTCGATTGGAAGCTGATTGAGAGCCGCAGAGGAAAACGAACCCGACGCATTGATGCTGATCGGAATTCGAGGAATCCCTAGGAGGATACCGTATGCGGCAATCGGATCGACCGCAGCGAGCTCGGCGATAAATACCGCTTTCGGCTCCATTTAGATCCTCCTTTCTTGAAAGAGAGCAGGAGGCCTTCCAGAACCGAAGGCTCCGGAAGGCCTCGCAGCTTTGTATCCCTCAGGTTCCGGTAAGTGCGTTGCGCGTGCCCGAAAGACCGCCACCGGCCGCGTTCGAAGCAATACCCTTGGCAATCATCTCGGTCACGACGTTGCGCCACTGACCGAAGATCTCGAAGCCCTTGATGAGGATCGCGATCTGCATCGCACCACCCTTGAGAAGGACTCGGTCCGTGTTGATCTGCTCGGTAGCGATCACGACCGTGTCGTTCGCGCTCGTCGTTGGGAACGTCAGCTCCTGAAGATCCGCACTCGTCGTACCACCGAGCGTCGAACTCACACTCATCAGCGTGTGCGTTCCACCAAGCTGGTCGGTCTGCGAAATGTAGTTCTGGAACTGGGTCAGGTGATACTGATCCTGCGCCTGAAGAAGCATCCCGATAGGAATCCCGCGCTCGAGAAGCACCGGCTTGGGCAGACGCCGGAAGGGATTTGTCACGGTTCCGAGACCCTGAACGCGCAGACCTCCGTAAGTCACGTCGATCGTGTCGTACGCACGCGTCGGGTGATACACGGGAGTTCCCGCGCTTGCACTCGTCGCCGCAAGACCGATACGTTGCGCCGAGACCGGCAAAAAGATACCGGGGTCGCCGAGCGCCGCGTACTTGTTGTTGACGCGATTGACGTAGCGCTGAAACGCTTGCTGGCTGCTTCCTGCACCCATCGCCTCGGAATACGAACCGAAGTAGGCAACGTCCGCCGCAAGCTCATTGAAGAGCAAGAAGCGTTGCTGGAGAATCCACTGGAATTGGTACGCATTGGCCAGATGCCACGCTGCTTCCTGCGCGCAGACACCCCACTCAAGCTCCGCCGGAGTAAGCGTCCCGCCGTACGGCAGATTGAGCACCGACGCGTCTCCGACGCACATCGCATCCGGCGAAATCGGAAGCGATCCACTCGTCAGAAGCGAACGGTTGTTCATATAGTTGCCGATCTGCGTCCCCATCGCAGGCTCGGCAAAAATATGAACGCCAAAACCAATCACGAGCATGTCAACCTGGAGAATGCCGTTCATGACGAACGAGCTATCCACGTCGGTCACACCTGCTACCGCCTTGGGATTCTGAAGCAGATCGATCTGCTCTCCAAACGTTCCTGGAATGGCAGTATCGGGGACCGGCAAATCAACGGTCCAAGTCACGTATTCAATGACTGGAACTTGGGTAAAACCGCACTGCAAAACAGCTTGGATGTTGTCGTTCGTAGGAGCCTGCCCCATTCCGATGAGGCGATTGGGGCTTTCGGTAGGACGAATCGCGGTTCGCATGATCTTTTCCTTTGCCGATTAGGTTTTTCCTAATTCAGCTATTCCTGAAAGATGTTCGAGGCATGAAGGCCAGCCAAAAGCGACTGACCCTTGGTAGGAGGCGCTGCAACTCCTGTCCGTGCAGCTTCAAAAGCGGCTTGGTAACCGTCCTGCACGGATGTCGTAGAGCAGGGAGCGCAAGGAGGACCCGCCGACGCCGGTGGCGAAATTACCGCGCCGAGACCTGCATTGACCTGGGGAGGTCGAACAAACGGGGGCCGACCGACACCTCGGGGAAGACCCGAAGTACCTGCCGAGGTTGCCGAAGGCGTAGTCGCGGGAGTCGTCGTAGACGTTCCCGTCCCCGAAGAAGTGCTTCCTCCTGCGGCATTGAGCGCCGCATTGGCCTCGATTTCTGCGAGATAGCACTGCTGTCCGAGCGGAGACGAAGCGAGAAGATTCGAAAGCGCGCTTCGCATGAGCCAGCCCACGAGAGCGAAACCTGCACCGAGACCAAATCCCTGGAAGCTCGCACGAGCCCATGGATTGTCGAGGAAAGCGCTCGCAATGAGCGGAACCGCAGCAACTCCGGCTTGCGAAGCCATCGACTTCCATCCCGGCATCGCCGTGACAGCCACATCATTCGGAACGGTCTGACCGCTCGGGATGCTGTTTGCGGCACCGCTAACGGGAGCGGTCGCCATGTAGCGACCAATAAAGTCGCTTATGCCGTAACCGAGCGCTCCTGTAATACCGACAAGGACGAGCTCCCCTCCGGAAAGCGGATTCGCAAGAACGTAATCCGATGCCTCGTATTCATACTTCTTTTGCTGCGCAGGCCCGTAATGGTGCTTGCGGCTGTACGCACGCTGACGGCTTCTCGTCCAGCGACGCGGCGCGCTCTTCCGGGCACGTGTCCGACGAGGCTTCGAACGGTATCGCGTCTTGTATACGACTCGAGTACGAGTTCGAGGGCTCGATCGACGCGCCTTACGATTACGACGACGCCAACCCTTCAAAGCAGCCTTGCGATGCCGCCTCGGTTGACCCGACCAATCTCGAGCCGCCGAACGACGACGCCGACGGCGGCGCTTGATCGGATTCGGCTCACTCACATGACGACGAGAACGGCGCCGTGCAGCCGCCTTTGCCTTCCGGCGACGCCAACCCTTCAACGCAGCCTTACGATGACGTCTCGGTTGACCGGGCCAATCCCGAGCCGCAGAACGCCGACGACGGCGCCGCGGAGCCGCCGCACGAGCCACACGTCGAGCACGCTTGCGCCGGGGAGCCGCCGCGGTCTCCCGCGCATATCGACGGCGCCGCCGCCTCGGAGCCGCTGCCGCCGATTTGACGAAGTGTCCTTTTCGATCACGCTTTCGGGCCTTCGCTACACGCGACCTCGCTCGACTCTTCATTCCAGACTCCCTCGAAAAGTAGTCTTTGTACCGACCGGAGAGCTTCACTCTCTTCCACGCGACTCCGGCGCAGTATTGCTTTTTCCTGCGTCCGGAGAAACGTTTCGCTGTCTTAGAAACGGTACAAGCCTCGTAATATCGGGTCAAACGACGCTGCAAAGAGGCTTTCCGAGGATAGCCTTTCCTCACGCTTAGAGGATTGCGAAACCCCTTGTTTTTAGCCGGATCGGTTCTCGACCCCCGAGTCGATCGGGCCTCCGACAAAGCCCTGGAGGAAGCCCCCGACGAAGGCTTACTTCGATGTCGTGTAATACGCCTGGATGACACCGGGTTACGAAACGACCGCATGCGATCGACGTAGCTACGCATACTCCGTATTTACGGGTACCCAGCGAGTCCGCGCAAGTACTTCAAGGAAATACGTAGCCGCGATCGTCTACGAGACACCCCTCCCCGAGACTCAGCTTGTAAAAACGACCGGACTTCGAAAGCGTCGGATGCCGGCTCTTGAACGGATGATGAAACGCGCCCGGAGCACGAGTTCCCTTACGCACGTAGTAGATCATCGCGACTTTGCCGACGACCTTCCAACCCTCTTTTGGAATCCTGCCTACGACGGCGAGCTTCGCGCGATGATCGCTGCCGAAATACCTTCGGTGACTACGATTCATCTCCACAGAGCGCGATGACTTGCGATAGGGACCGAAATAGACAACGCATTTTGGAATCTCTTTCCCACTCGGATCGTGAATCGTTCCGTACGAGGGCGGAAGACGAATCGCCTTCCCGCTCACGAGCTCAAAAGCTACGCGATTTCCCTCGATACGGACTTCCGGAGTCACTTGAAGAACCTAGCGGACTGGCCAAAGGCCAACTCATCCGGTTTCTTTTTTCGATCCTCAGGGAAGCACGTGCAGCCACCCATCTGACCTACCGGTACGTACGATGCGTTGTGCGCAAGAGGGCTAAACGCGTGCGCGAAAGGGATCGCTCCCACACCCTCTTTGGGAACCGGTACAGCGCCGACTCCGATGAAGTCGCCATTCACGGGCTCTTTACCTTCTTTGATCACTTTGCCGTCCACTTCCATCCTCCCAGATATCGGGTCCATAACCCACTCTTTTGTTGCAGGATACGACTGCCCAACATCGTAATTCTCCGACGACGGATCGACCTTCAACCAATTCCCGCTCTCGTCTTGAACCGCCAAAATGACGTGCGTCGCTCGATCCGTCCCATACGCTTGCCCTAAGATTCTCGTATCGATACCTAAAGCGAGCGTCGCAGAACCGAGAATGATGCAGCGATCATCACAATCCACCGCCGGAACGCATAGGGTCGGATCCAGGCAAAGCGAAATATCCGGCCGCACCATCTTCTCGGTACCGACGGGATCCTGCGTATAGAACGTGACTTTGCGGATCTCATTAAGAAGCGCCTGAACCTGCCCGCGGACGGTCTTCGGTTTCCCGGCGGCCATGACAACCTTACCGGCCCATCCTCGCATTCGGAAATCGTTCCGACCGTTGCGAATGAACTCCGCCATTTTCTCGAGAGAGAAACGGGTTCCGGCTACCCCCGAAGGATGCTCGCTCTGTTGAACGCGAACCCCCGTCGCATTCGCTGCCGCCGTCGCCGAAGGAGCGAATCCCTTACCGACTCCTTTGATGGAGCCAAAACCCTCGATGGAGTGGGCCCACTGCGCGATATCCATTCTCAGAGCTTACCACGACGACGCCGACGTCTGACTCGAGGTCTCGGAAACGGATCACGCATCGGATTCTTTTGCGTCGACGGAGATTGTGTCGAAAAATACCAAACCACAGCGCCGATGATCCCCACGAAAACGATACCGCCAACGATCCAAACCCAAGTCGGAATTTGCGACCCTCCTCCTTCCGGAGGCGACGTCAAGGGAGCCGTCGGTTGAACCGCATCCCCTCCCGGTGTCGCATCGATATCCGTCGTCGTTACCGTATTCACGATTCGTAATAGTAATAGCCACCGCCCGCAGCTACGAGAAGGCCTAGCAAAAGAAGCCAAAGCCAATTCGTAGAAGTCGTGGCGCTAGGAATCCAAACCCAGTAACAAGGCTGAGACGAAACCCACTGCCCCCCGCTCGAAGCTCCTGGAGGAGGTCCTGCCGGAGCCGCAAAAGATTGCTTCGCCGCCGCAGCCGCCGCGCTCGCGTACGTGGCATACGTCGTACCATCTCCGCCCACGACCGAACCGTAACCATTCGGTCCCGTCGGATACCACGCGTAATGGCTCGCGTTTCCCGTCTGAACCCATTCTCCACTTCCTGAGGAATTGTTCGGAGGGGTGACTCTCCCAGATCCTGGCGTAGGAAGGCCATTGATGAGCATGTACACCCAGCTATACCGCCACCACCAAAGACCTGGGCACGGCGGCAATCCGACAATCGAAGGAACCGTCGTCGAACCCGCTGGAACTGCAATATCCGGAGGCGCATAGACGGGAACCTTGGCATCGAGACCCTGATAGTCCGGATCAATGGGCCCGCACTGACTTCCTCCAGATCCGCTGTAACCCGCAGTCGGAGCCGACTGCGACGTATCGGCGCGACTCGCAGCGCTCGTGCACATGTCGACTCGCATCGTCGGTTGCGAACCCCCGGGGCCGCTGTAGCGCAGAATACAAACACCCGGAGGCTCTCCAGGGGTTTGCGGCGCTCCATCCGTAGGATCGCTCAAACCGAAATAGAGATATCCGTTGATGTTCTTTCCACCCGGTTCTTGAGGACCCAAATTCGCAGGTCCTCCCGCAGCAATCTGCATGAGATACGCGGGATTCGCTTGAAGACCGTCAGGATTGGTAAAACTCCCGTTGAAAATCATCTGAAGGTCGCGCTGCATGTTCTGCGCACCGCCCGGCTCTGCATTGCTCGGCCAAACGTTCGCCCACGTTCCATTAACAGCAAAACCAAGTGGTTTCACCGTGAGCATGTCATTGCCCTGTCCAAACGGAGCGGAGAAAATGGCGCCTACACCACGGACACCTCTTCCGCGACCCCCTCCGCCCCCACGACGAACCCCACGACGAACCCCCCGTCCCCCATCTCTAGCTCGACGATTCGACCTCGCGAGATACGTTCCCCCATACGACGAAAAGTCCACACCATCCGAACAAATCTTGATGACGTACTGTCCCGAGATAACCTCATAGGAAAATACATAAGTGCCGGCTTCGTTCGTAAACGTAAAGTACTTGGTCTGATTCCCGTACTTTTGAGAAAAATCCCTCACGATATCCCGGTAACTAAATCCGGGTCCATGAACCTGTACGCGTACGGGCCCGCCCTCGATGTAGGCGAGATGCCAGGATTGGCAATCTGCGGGAACTGCCTCTAGGACTTCGAGAGTTCCACCGAACACTCGACCGAAACCTCTGCCGAACCGCGCCAGGGGAAATGCCATTTCGCTTGCGTTCATGGTTTCTTTACCGAGTAGCAAAATAGACGAGAGCTCCGAGCACGAGCGTCGTCACCGCGCCCGCAACGATATAGGGAATCGGGGAACATGTCGAAGAGCCTATCGCTCCCGCTTGAGCAAGAGATGCGTTTCCCCCAGACGAAACCGTCGGAGCGACCGGCAAAGTCGACTCAACGAACGTCACACCAAGACCTCGGGGCATCACTCTCATAGGCTTCGAACTCTCTGCACAGCCATGCGGGTCACTACAAGAGGACTCGTACGGGTGAAAAGAGAATAGGCCAAAATCGCCGCCAGAGCCATGCCCGAAGCTCCCGCGAAGAAAGCACCGATCTGGCCCGAGAGAGGAAACCCGACAGAAGCAACGGGCATCGCTGCATTTTCCTGCTGTGCTATCGAAATAGCGTCGCCCACGAGCTGATGGAATCCGTACTGATTCTGACTCGGATTCTTAATGGGGTTACCGCTCGTATCCTGGTCTCCTTGCTGACCCAGAATGTAACTCTGAAGTAGAAGCTCCGAAACCACCGCTTGCATCGAAGCCCCAGCACAAAGCATCGTGAGCCATGTCGCGATACCGTTCAAGAGATCGACATTGGTATAAGTCGTCGAATACCCCGAAAGACCGCTCATCCCCACGGCTGCATAAAGCATCCCCGACCAATAAAGAGGATCCGGCAACCGCGGAATAGCCGCTTCCACAATTTGCGATTGCGAAAGACCCAATCTCGGAGTGGTACCTTGGACCCAACGCTGCTTCAACGTGGAAACGGAACCCCCGGCCCCACCACTACCGAAAGCTGCATCTTGTACGCAATCAACAATATTCGAAGGCTGCGTCCAATAAAAGAAAACCGGAGTACAAAGAGGTTGCTGAAAACTCGCAAAAGCACTCGGAGTGGAGAACTGCGGCGCGAGCCCCGGATAAGGCATATTGCCGGGCACATTGCCGCCCATCGTCTGGTTCCAAGCGTAGTTCCAACCATTCCGCGCAATGCTCAGAAGCTTTTGCGTATTCTTCGTAGAGCTCGGGGGTCTCGCAAAAGCACTCCAATCCGCAGCCGACCATCCTCCAGGTTTCCCAATATTGGGGCCTAACCCGACAGGAATACCCATAGCCTGAATTCGATTCGCAATGGTCGCAGTGGCCTCCGAAGCCCCCACTGCATGAGACGTATCGACCCCTGCACTAAACGCAGAAACAACATCCTGCGCAAACGCGCCGACGGCAGCAATCGCGGCACCCATAGGACCGGCCATAGCAAGCCCTGCCAAAGCCCCACCCACCATCGCGACGGCGTCTCCCCCCAGACCGCCGATGGCGTTACCCGCAATCGCAATTCCGGCCTCTAAAAGAGAATTGACTGCATCCTGATTCCCTCCGGCAGCCAACTCTATCTGTTGCGCGAGATTCTCCCCGGCTTGTTTTTGAGCTTGAACATCGCTCGCGCTGGGCAATTGAAAAGCCACAACGCCCCTCAATCGGCAATCAAATAAATGCCGCCAACGACAACGAGAACACCGAGGATTCCGATCACGACGACCGTGGCGGTCGACGGGCCTTGCGACACAGTCTCTTGCTGAACCGCCGCCTGTTGCTGCGCAGCGAGCGCGGCGGACAATGCCGGCGCAGAATTCGGAAATGGCGCGGGTGCAGGCACAGGTGCGGCCACAGGCGCAGGAAAGGTTCTCGTAATGATCTTGGAAGGATCGATCGACACCGGAGCCGGCGTCGGAATCAAAACTCCCGCAACATTTCTCGAGATGATTTGCCCCAACCCGCGAACTTGAGGAAAGACGTATTCCACATCAGCCCCATACATAGTAGGCCACGCCGCCAATCACCACGACTCCGAACACCAACAGAAGAATCTCGGCTGTCGAGAGACCTGTCGTTCCTGTCGGAATCCAGACGTAATAATCCGCGCCAGTTTGAACCCACTGCCCTACCGATCCCGTAAGCCACGGAGGGGGATTCGCCGCACCCCCAGGTGGACCTATCCAGGGGTTACCCTCCGCCGCTTGAGTCGAATTCGCCCAGACGGCGTATTGGATGCCGTCGCCGCCCGTGATCAGCCCATAAGAAGAATTCGGCGCGTACCCCGCTGCGTTCCCCGGAGGAAACCAATTCCAGCGATTATCACTCACCTGCACCCAAGCTCCAATCTCCTTGGAGCTCGGATCGGGAATCGCTCCGGGCGGATACGTAGTCGGCGACGGGGGACCCCCTTCCCAAACCCACATGTACTGCCACCACCAAAGACCATTCGACGGAGGATCTCCAGTCTGCATGGCGGTAGGAGGAGCGTTATAAGTCCCGTTGTACGCAGGTGCGGGACCCACGATTTGGATAACGTTTGGCGCCGCACCCCCAGAAGCAACAACAGGAGACGAAGAAGAAACCACAGGGGACGTCGTCGCCCCCTCCGAAATGCACATCCCGATGTCGTAACCTGAACCGCTCTTGGCTAGACCAATTCGAAGAATCGCCACACCGGGAGGTTCTCCGGGAGTCTGTGCAGCACCTGTATTCGGATCCCACAAGCCGAAATAACAAAGACCGTCCGAAGCTACGACACCGCCTTGCGCTCCCTGAAGCATCCTCTGCGGATTATTCGGATACGCGCCGCTCATGACGAGCGAGAGATCGTTTTGAAGATTAACCGCACCATTCGGCTCCGCTTGCTGCACACTCGACGGATCATACGAAGACCAAACCCGTACCCACGTTCCCTGTACCGCATAAGGAATCGGCGTAACCGTGATCGTCTGCCCCCACGATGGAGCCGCTTGAAAAGCAGCATAGGAGCTGAAAACCTGACCCAGACCTGTCGGTTTTGCCGGAAACACCTTCCAAGGTTTTGCCGGAAACACCTTCCAAGAACCTCGACCGCCCGGAGTCGGCACGAGGCGCATTCCGGAAGTCGAGACGAGAATCCGTTTCTGCCCCCCCACGACCTCGTAAGCGAAGAGATAGCTTCCTTGGCGGTTCGTATACGGGAAAGCCTGCGTACGACTGCCGAATTTCGCAGCGTAATCCCGAATCGCTCCCTGGTAAGAGAAACCCTTACCTGCGATAGTTACGAGAGGTTGTTTCGCGCCATCGACGAACGCAACGAGCCAGCCATCCGAACTTTGTTGCCCAAGTCCCGTAGGTTCTACCCGTCCTTCAACCGTCTCATTCATGGCCTATAAGGTAGGCGAAAGCCGAATGGGCCGCAATGTTCAGAAAATCGGCTCCTTGGGAATCGGAATTCCTGGCGACTTCGACGGAGGGGGAGGAGGCGGCGGCGCGGCCGGCGGAGGTCGGACCGGTTGCGCAACCGGCGCCGGCTGCGCCGGCAAAACGGCTTGAGGCCTCGTCGCCGCACGCTGAGCTTCCGTCACCGCTTTCGCAAGATCGGTCCTCTGCTGAACCATTTTCGCGGTCGTTTCAGCCTGCTTTTCCACGATCTTCTGGTACTCGGTCATCGCCGACTTGGCCGTATCAATGACCTTCGGCACAGCTCCGAGAAGGGTAGCCGGCCAATTCGTCGACCCGTCCCGGTTCAACGCCATGGTTACGGGACCCACCTCTTGCGTGATGAGCGGATTGGGAAGTTCCGCTTGCGCTTCCGGACCCCCAGGCTCGTCATCTCCGGATCCCGTGAACTGACTCACCATCGCCTGAATGTCTTTTGCGCTCGAGAGCACAGCACCAATCTCGGAAATGGTGCTCTTGAGTTGCTGCGCAGGAGTCGGCACGTGCACGGGAGGAATCGGAATGGAAGAAACCGGAGCGGGCGCAGGCGCAGGCGCAGGAACCGGTACAGGCACGGTTACAGGAGCTTGAGGAGCCGGAATCATTCCCCCAGGCACTCGGATATAGCTCGAAGGAATTGGAAACGAATAATCGTCGGGAATCGCAATGAACCCCGGAGGTCGGTTCATCTTCTCCACCATCTTTTCGATGGTCGACATCATTGCAGACTGCTGAGTCTGCATCATTTCGAACATCGCTCTTTGCGGATCGAATCCTCCAGGAACTGGCGCAACAGGCGCCGGAACCGGCATCATGACCGGAGCGGGCACAGGAGCCGGAGGCGGAGCCGGTTGACTCCGATCAACCATGATCACCGGAGGAGCGGCTTGAGGCGGCGGGTAATAACCTGGGTAATTCGGCGGAGGATAAGGCGCAGGTTGAGACGCGGCCGTTTGAATGACGGACACCCCCGTACGATCCGGCATCGTAATCGACCCCGTTCCTCGCCGACTATAGCCGACGGAAAAAAGGACCTTGTACGTCGAGACCGGAGAGCTCCCGTGATGGGTCTCGACGAACCGGTAAAGGGCGAGCTCGTCCTTGAGCGATGCCGCAGGAACCGGCGGAAATTGCACAGGAGGAGATGGGTCTTCCCGAATGACCGTCACCATCATGTGGTGCCACTCCTGAGCAAACTCCGCCTTCATGATGGGAAAGAGCTCGGTCGCGTCCTTGACGTTCCACCGAACCTGTCGACCCAGAACCTTGTCATGCATCTTCTTGGCAACGGCCTTGTTGCGCATGTCGGATTCGATATCTACCGAGCCAATCTTCTTGACCTGGAATTCGGTAATCTCCCCCTCCTGAGCCGGAGTTCCATCGAGATTGCGAGGTACGTCCGCCGATAAGACCGCGTTCGACACATTCGACATGGACGCGTCTTCAAGCGTCGTCCCCTCAGGAATGGGCTTCCCGTCGCGATGCTTTCCCATTTTTAATCTCCTGCGTTCACGATGCGAGATGACCATCACACGATCACAACGGGCGTCTCCGTCACGAACGTCGCGAGAGCTCCAGAAATCGTCTGCGAGTAAAGCCCGCGAAAAGGGCAAGCCTGATCACTGCCGGCTGGAAAGTTCGCTTCGAACGTCGCAGTATTGATGTTGAACACGATCGTACGCGACGCGGTCGCACCCACGAGCGTCGTCGTATCCGAGTTGAACGTGCACCCGGTCTGGTCCTGAATCGCCTGCTCATCAAGCGCCACAGCGGCCAAAGCCGCTTCGAGCGTCGCCGGAAGCATCGGACCAAAAGCGGTTACGGAATACTCGAGGGTCGCAGTGGTGCTCATGACGAAGAGGGTATCCCATTGGCCGCGGGAACGGGAGCAGGAGCGGGAGCGGGATCGGTGGGACCTCCCGCACTTGCAGGGGGCACTTCTTCCTCTTCCTCTTCCTCTTCTCCTTCAAGCTCCACACGAAGATCTTCGAGATGTTCGGCCACCAGATTCGGTGGCAACCCGGTCCAAAGCGCCACAAGGCGCGCCACCATCTCGTCACTTTGTTCGCGTTGGAGCTCCTGCCAGAGATCGACCCGTGCCGCCGTCCACGTCTGAATCACGTGAAGATTGCTCACCGTGATAATGAGTCCGGATCCTCGAAAGGGACTATCCGGGAGAACGGGAAGTCCGTAAACATCGATCGACCCGTCGTCGTTTTTGAAGATCTCAGCAATCCGAACTTCCTGCGCCTGAGGATTGGCAGGATCCGGTAGAAAATCCCCCACGACAAACCGTCCTACGGTCGTCTGCGCAGCGAAGACTCGTGGCTTTTTCGGATCTCCGACAATCTGAATGTGCTGCGTCATTTCCCTAACCTCCCGTGATCGAGAAAACTATATCTCTTATCCCCAGCGATGATGACATGGTCCATGAGATCCAATTGAACCTCTTTGAACGCACGGTGAAGTGTCTTCGTGAGCTCAATATCTGTCTCGCTGGGTCTGTTGACCGCGGAAGGATGATTGTGCACGACCACAGCGGCCTTCGCACCATCCACGAGCGCAACGCGGAGCACGTCCGGAACAGGGACCTCGACCCGATCTCTCGATCCTCGAGCCACTTCGCTAATCCCTCGCACATGAAGCTGCGTATCCAGCAAGACAACCAGAAAAATCTCCTGGTCTTGCTGCATGAGGTACTCCCCTACGAGATCGGCGACCGCTTTGGAATTCTTGATCGGTCCTAGCGCCCTCGCCGCCGCGAGACAACCACGAAACTTTTCAGGAGAACGCGTCACGCGCACCCAGGGCAAACAGGAGGGCGCTCTTTTCACGTACGAATTCCGAAGATGCGCAGGAAGCGCCGTCTCGTGAGAATCCCGAACGGCATACCCTCCCTCCGTCGCCGCATAGTGATCGAAGACGATCGCATTCGGCGTCGCTGCACTCTCTCCGCACGCCCCTCCGCAGCACGCCACGCGATTGCCGTCCGGTTCGGCAACGGCAAAGAGCGGTTCGCCGACCCAAGGCTCTCCAGCCGCGACAAGCCGCCCTCGACCTGCAAAAGCGAGGTTCGTGGTCTGCGTCCCCACGACCGCGACATCGATCGCCGCAGCCACGGCGCCTTCACAAGGCTTTCCCTCCGCACAAGAAGCGCAACACGCCTTTTTCGAAGCGACTGGACGACCATAGGCCTGCTCATCGACCGCGATCGAGATCTCGTCCGCGAGATCTTCCTTGACCCACCTCCGCGCGGCATCGACGGGTTGAGGAACCAATCCTAAGGGGGAAAGAGACCACGCTCGAAGCACTCCGTCACGCAACGTGAAGAGCACCTGAAGACGGAAAGGGTAACCCGGAGTATTTTCTGAGTGGTTCGTCATCGGCGACAAAGAGCGTACTACGGAATGGCCTCGCCATTGTCCGTAATCGCAACCGCGGAATTGGGTGCGTCGTCGGGAACAAGCCGCCCCCAGATATCCCCCATGGGAGGGGACTGAGTCGCACGAATGAAAAGGTCTCCGGACGGTAGCTTCGCGACCTCTCGCGCTGAAACAAGGTCTCCCTCTTTAATCCCCTTGACGCCGGGCCCGACGCTCAAGACTTTGTAAACCTTCGACTGCTTTGCGTTTCCAGGAGTTATGATCGGACTATTTCGGGGATTGTAGTCCTTCTCTTCGACCACCAGGATGCCAGGAGCTGCTTGCCATTTCATTATTCAACCTCCTCGTAAAATAGTCGATCCTCTAGTCTCTTGATTGCCGTTTCGAACTCGATCGCAAGAAAACTGCGCTCCCTATCGTCCTCCTTGCCATTCCAGGCCTTACCGAGCTCGGCGCGACGTAGTCGAACGATCCTCTGGATCTCTTTTAGATGTTTGATTAGAGACGGATTCATGACGCCTCAGCTCGCGTTTGAGATACCAAATCGCCTTCAGGATATCCTCTTCGAAGCGCCCCTTCAGTCTTGAACGCCAAATATACTTTACGGCGTTGCCCAGGTTGAAGGACATATGCTCGACAACATCGATGCACTCGATTCCGGAATCGCTAGAGGTGTAGTGCGAAGGGTGCTTGACAGGGTCTTCCGTTTTACGGACTGGCTTCGACAACCTCGTCTTCATCGTCATCCTCCGCAGCAACGCGCACGTCCGCGATACCGTTCGACTTGACCTTAGGCCCGCTCGAGATCTTCGGCTTCGCCTTCGCCTTCGCCTTGGGCTTCGCCTTGGGCTTCGCCTTGGGCTTCGCCTTCGCCGCCTTGGGCTTCGCCTTCGCCTTGGGCTCTTCGAAGTAATACTCGGTAGCGCGCTTATTCCCCGACTTCTTGAGTCCTTGGCTGAGCGCCAGCGAAATAGGCTTAGCCCACTCATTCGCCGAGATCCCGAGAGCCTTCTTGATCTCTTCCGAACGGCAACCCGGATGGTCCTTGACGTAAGCGAGGATGTCGTCAGACATCGCGGCAATGTCCTCGGCCGTACGACGAAGGCGCCCCTCGGACTTCACGGGGCGTGGCTTCGTCACGGGACTCGAAGAAGAAAGGCCGGCGAGCTCGGTCAAGGACGCGCTTCGAATGGCGTCGAGAACTTTGCCGGCGAACTGAATCGCGAGAGCTTCGATTTGAGAACGTAGATCCATGGGTGTCTCCTCCAAGTTGGAGATGGATAATTACTTCGACTTATTCGCGCAAGACAATTTTTGCAATTTTCTGAGAAGTTCACATTTTTCGAAGAGTTTATCTTCGAAATAAATCGCTGCCTCGCAAGCGTGATCCTTGTCGGGGCCTTGCTTCAGGATTCGGAATTTCTCCAACGCCTCGTGCCAGGACATCGCCATCGCGACGATATCCTGCTCGGCCGCGACAATGGCGGTATAGCTAATCACGAGAGCCACTCCGGCCGATCCTCGGATCGAGCTCCCTGATCGAGCCACGCTCGCGCGACATCACGCTGAGTCTGTCCCCAAACGACTACGTCGGGGAACTGAAGCTGAATGCCCTTTTCCCCTGCATCTCGAATAAGCCTCGAAATCTCGTTGATCTCCTCCCCGGTCATCTCCGTCGGAGCTTTGCGCTTGTTCTTCGCACCCGGAGGACGTCCGGGACGTCGCTTGGGCTCTTCGACAGGAGCGATCTCAGGAACGATCGTCTTACCGTCCGGCGCAAGCTTCACCCGCCACTCTTTCCAGCATCCTGTGCAGACCGCTTCGGGGAACTCGAAAACCCACTTGAGCTGGGTCGCACAATTGCAGGGGCATCCCGGACCCCACTTCGACGACGTTCGAAGTCGCTCGTTGTAATCGGCCAGGCTCTCCTTGCCTTCAATGAAGTCTTTCGCGTTGGCGAGCTTGTCCTCGTTTGACGGAGCCGGCGGAGCCGGAGCCGGAGCCGGCGGAGCCGGAGCCGGAGCCGGAGCCGGAGCCGGAGCTTCAGGCGGCCCCAGAACGCCCCACTTGTTCACGTCCCAAGGGAACGCTTCTCGAATCCCTTGCTGGGCGAGCTTCGTTAATTCATCAAGACACTTGAGAGAACAAGCGTCGAAACGCTCCATCTTTGTTTCGATCGAGACCGTGATCGAGAGATTCTTGGTCGCCTCGCTCTTACAAATGTCGCACGTCACCATGAGGGTCCTCATCTTGCAAACCTTTCTTCCCCCGTAAGCTTGATTCCTCGAAGAACGAGATCGAACGCCACATCCGCGAAGAACGACGCTCGGGACGTTACGATCGCCTGCACATAACTCCCTCTCCGGAAGCTGCCCATCGAGTCTCGACTGCGAAGGCCTTTCAAAAAGACGTCTAGTGGAAGTTCTCCGATGAGGAGCCGACTTTCTGCCAACACGCCTATGGCTAACCCTCGAGGATACGGTGGCAGCATCCTCGGATCTGCCCGAATCGATCGCAAGACGAGATCGTCCTCGACCCTCCCCACGAAGTAAATCGGTCGTTCGCACCTGGCAAGAGAAGAGATACGAATAGGAATCACCAGACGGCCAGGAAGAATCACGAGATCACTGCGAAGCCGACTGGCTTGTAGTGAATGTGGCAGCGCTTCTCTCCAAGCTCCGCGCGGAGCGCTTCGAGCCGCTCCGTAGAAGGATCGCCTCTCGCCTCCAGGTACTCTCGGAGATCGTCGATCACGAGCTCGATCGCTTGTTCTTTGGAGACCGCAGTAGCGAACGCTCTTCGAACGTGCTCGAGAGAGTCCCAGTAGAAGATCTTGAGTTGCCTGCCGGACATCGACGTCTCCACGCGCGGTCGGCCCGCGACGACGAACAAGGTGTAACACGTGTCGGGTAAGAAAAATAATAAAAAATACTCATTTTTAGACGCAGAGGGCTGCAGAGGGCTGCAGAGGGCCCGCAGAGGGGTCTTTCCTCAATGATTCCAAGTAGTGCAGAGAGGCAGAGCGCTTTTATATATAAAGAGTAGTTACAGAGAGGGTCCCGGGGGTGGACCCCCCGCCCAAACCCCCCTCTAAGGGGTCAACCCCCAAAATCCCTTGATCCGCTCTGCACTATGCGGAATCATTGAGGAAAGCCCTCTGCGGAGCCCTCTGCAGCCCTCTGCAGCCCTCTGCGGCCCTCTGCGATCAGTTTTTCTTGAGCTTGTCGTTAGTATTTTCTAGTGCCTCTCGTGCTGCATCGGCCTCGCGTCGTTTAATCTCAGCGCGTGATGGAACACGATTTAATAATCCTTGGGGCATCAGCCAACGCCATGGGCGTTCCCCATTTTCCGTGAGGATTCTCCCAGTTTTACAGCCCAGGCGTTTTAATACAGCGCAGACCCTCTTCTGTTCCTTCTGAGTCGCTCGGCTCAACGCATCTGGAATCGAGCGCGCAACCCCACGGGCGTAGACCTCTTCCGAGGACGTCCATTCGCGTCCGGAGCAGTAGTCTTCGATGATCTCGTGCCATGGGTCCCGATAGATGTGTGCTTCGCGGGACTCGTCTGCCTCTCCTTTGGCGTCGTCGAACCAATGTTCGTAGGAGGTGTCCTGGGCCAGCTCGAGAGCCGCGGCCCAGAGAGAGTCTCGAACGCTTTTTACGTAGTCGATGTCGATCTTCTTCGTGACAACGATGATCCAGTAGCGACGATTCCCCGTGGGATCCGTCAAGAAACCTTCGTCGTTGGTCGTTCCGAGGAAGACGCACTGTCGCTTGTGCCTTACGTCATTGCGTCCGTAGGGCGCGTGGTAGCAATCTTCCTGTCTCGATAGAAAGGCCTTGGCCGTCGTATTGTCAGCCCTTAGGAACTTGTCGAGTTCCGCCGATTCGATTCCCCAGAAGCCGAGTAGGGAGTGACTTGCTTTCGCGTCGTCTCTGAGGTCTGGTAGTTGATCTTTGAAGAATCGCTCTCCGAAAATGGCTGCCAAGGCCTGTGACTTGAAGTAGGAGGTCTCTCCTTTAAGTATGAGCATCGTGTCCACTTTCGTTCCGGGCACGAGAATACGCCGAACGGCCGCCACCAAGGTCTTGCGGAACATCTCCGCTGAGATGGGTTCGTGTGCGCCGAAGGCTTCCGATGCGAATTGGTAGAGAGCTCTTCGATCCCTTTCTGTCGTTCTAGGCAGGCCAAATAGGTACTCCTTCACAGGGTGGAAGGTTCTGCGCTTCGCCGCGAGGAGTATCGCTTGGTGGACGGCGTCTACTCCGACGCTGCGGCCTTGCGACGCAAACCAGGCTTGGATCGCGAAGATGTCCGTGTCGGTGAGACCTTTGCCCTCTTCTTCGCATTCGAGGGGTACGGGAGGATTGACGGCCTCGATCTTGTTCTTGAATTCGTCATACCAGAGGACTCCGTCCCAGTCGGCGTGTCCGTAGAGGTCGTCGACGATCTTGTCGGGTCTCATTCTCACGACCCCCTCGACGACGCTCCGATCTCCGGGACGGTACTTATAGGCGTGCGAGGAGTCTCTTGGAGGTCGGGATGCTGGAGGATTCGCCGATGGGATAGGAGCTCCTAACCGCTCGAAGACACCTTCCGGAGCCAGTCCCCGAGGGAAGTCCGCCTTGAGATCGGCGTCGATAACCTTGTGGCGTATCTCTTCGACCGACCATGGAGGTTCGCACCTGGGGTTATAGACCTCTTCGAGGAGGCTTTGGATCGTTTCGAGCGGGAGCGCAGACCGCATGCACTCGATCGCCGTATAAAGACAGCGACCGCTCCCGTCCTGCCCCTCGATCGAGGGTTCAGCAGTTTCGAGCCACTCTCGGACCCACGCTACGGCACGTTTCCCTTCGTCGGAGTCGGGGTCGATCGTGTGATGCGTGGTTTTGGGGGACTCTTTCTCAGGTTTTCGTACGAGCTCAAGGAGCCACGCAGGAGCTTCGACGATCGGAGTTTCTTCGCTCGTGAAAGCTTTGTACGTGCCGCCGCTCTTATGAGGAGAGCCCGGACCTACTACGAAGCCTCCTTCTCCTCTTACGTCGACGCCCGGGGCAAGGGCGACACGGTTCGCGACGAGCACGCCCTCTGGCGCTTGGAAGTAGAGGTGGAAGCCCCCTGACGGTGTCGCAATGACGAGCGTGTCCGGGATGTCGCGTCCGTTTGCAAGAGCGTGGAAGCTCGCAACGCCGTCCCGGTCCTCTTTGACGTCGAGGTCGACGATGAATAGGCCGTCTCCCGTCCTGATCCCGCAGGCTCCGTCCTCGGATATTTCGAAACCTTCCCAGTGCCGCCACTTGATTTTTGGGTGTTTGCCGATGTCCTTGCAGGTGCTTCGGCCGCAACCGCACTTGCCGTCGACGATCGGCCAGAGAGGAAAGACACGGAAACGTACGCTCACGACGGCATGACGCCTTCCTTCCCCCCTTTTCCGCGAAAGCAACGTATGCTCCGAAGAACGGAGCAGGGTCAAGTTCTTTTGTATTGCGAGAAGAGCTTCGAGGGTCTATAGAGGGGGTCGTGCCGAAGAAAACTCGAGTCAACCGCACCGTAGCGGTCTTCGTTCGTGTGACGGTAGAGGACAAGGCACGTTGGGTGAAGGCTGCTAAGCATGCGGGTCTGAGCTTCTCGCAGTTTATTCGTGAAGCGCTGGACCGTGCCGCTTGAGAGTTTCAGCGTCCCAGATCATCTCTTTTCACGAGGAGTGTAAAAGGAAGTGGGCGTGGAAGAGCATCGCCGGGGTTTCAGTGCCGCAGCACCCTTCGGCTGCGCTAGGGGAAGAGGTTCACGCGCAGCTCGAGAAATGGCTTGCTACGGGAGGCATGGACTTTACGAAGGAGTCAGCCTACATCGCCGCGGCGGGGCTGCATCACTTGCCCAAGCCGCAGACTCCGGGGATGAGCCTCGAGAGCGAGTTTCATTTTGTAGCGCCAAGCGGGCACTCTTACAGCGGTCGAATCGATCTCATCGTCGCGCCGCAACCAGGGCAGCATATCGGTCTCGTCACCGATCACAAGAGCCGTTCGGATCTCAAGTGGGCAGGGACCGCTGAGAGCTTGAGGCAGGACATTCAAGCGAATCTTTACGCCGTCGAGTATTTTCGCAGGTTTCCTGACGAGGAGACCGTTGAAGCCCGATGGGTATATTATCAAACACGAAAATCAAAAAAGAGCCTGAACACGAGCATCGAGATCAGTCAAAGAGAAGCTTGGGAGCAATTTCAAAGAATCGAAGGGATCACCGCCGTCATGGCGGAGATCTATGAAAATTCGAAAGCGATAGAAGATAAATCGAAGGTCGTATTAAGTCTCGAGCCCAATCCCGATATGTGCAGCGCCTACGGTGGGTGCCCTCACCAGGGGCGTTGCAATCTTGATCCATTTGCAAGGCTGCATTCGATTGCGAATCAAGACCTAAT
>Ga0187784_10000184_pt1:7500-41938 | contig 41938 bp, 29 predicted proteins | sample 1015_SJ02_MP15_2_FD_132964 | JGI IMG/M metagenome (GOLD analysis project Ga0187784, IMG submission 132964) | Tropical peat soil microbial communities from peatlands in Department of Meta, Colombia - 1015_SJ02_MP15_20_MG | ecosystem: Environmental > Terrestrial > Soil > Wetlands >... | reverse complement strand
TCGAGGATCCAGGGGCGGTGCCGGCGAGGATCGGGCCCCGTTGGGGCCCGGCCGCCGGTGCGCTCGAAGCGCCGCTGCCCGCCGCGCGACCGCACGCCAGAACGACCATACATGCTTCCCGCGCTTCCTCGCGGGTACGGGGTTCGTCGGCACCCGGCACTTCCCGCCCGGGGTCACGACGTTCAGCGTCAATCTTCCGGGCCGCGTCGTGGCGCTCGATGCCGCCGCCGGGCAGATCGTCTGGCAGCTCAGCGGGTCGAAGCAGGTGCTCGGGTCGCCGGCGGTCTCGAGCGAGGGCGTGGACTTAGCCGGGGACTGCGGAGGCACGGTGTGGGGCTCGACGCTCACACGGGACGCGTCCCGTGGCGCGGGAGTACGGCGGCTTTGCCTGGAAGGGAGGCGTCTCGCTGGCGCCGGGGATCGTCCTAGTGGGGGCGACGAATCCGGCTAACGCCCTGGTTGCGTTGGGCGTAGCCTCTATCCCATGATGCCCCGCCCGCCACCGCAGCCTCGGCGCCGCCTCTCCCGTTGGCCATGAAAGATGTGATCTGCGCGTTGCGGTTCGACGTGGATCGGACGGGAGGGGTCGCTCATCGCTGCGCCTCGCCGCGGACCGCGTCGTCGCCTCCGGCGCCCGCGGTGAGGCTTGACGATGTAGGCGTCGTGAAGCGGCCGACCACGATCGGGTGCTCGTTGTTGGGATAGAACTGCGAGTCGGCGCGCGTGCTCCACGAGTAGCCGCTGATCATGCCGTCCTGCGCGGCATACAGTCGCAACGTGCCTCGTCCGACGCCTGTCTTGCGAGACCCTACGAGCATGCGGGTGTCCGAGAACCCATGCCCCGAGCGAGACGAGTCGATGACCGCGATCTCGTACTGACGCAGTCCAGGCTCGAGCGGCGCCGTCGTCACCCTTGGCGCCGCGACGCCGTCCGCCAACATGACATGGCCGGTCGATTCGCCGCCCGGCGGGTAAGCGATCGCGATGACGTCCCCGGCCTGAATTGCCGTCACCCTGAGCACCGGTTCGAATCCGCGCCCGGCATCGATCGTGCGGACGTAGTCGATCGCCCGCGGATCGCTTTTGCCGAACCACTGCCGGATCACGATACGGTTGAATCCGTATGCGCGCTCGAATACGTGGGTGACGAAGGAGCTGCAGACGCTGCGATTGGCGGCCGGACCCTTGCCGTCCTCGGCCCACCGCACGATGGTGGGACGGGAGCCGTACACGTTTCGGTCGGGAGCGACTTCGCGAAGGAGGCGTTCCGCCCAGAGGACCTGTGGGGATTGCGCGGGAACCGCGGCCGTGCTGCCGCCCGCCGAGATCACCACGAGCAGACCGATCGTAGCGGCCAACACCGCTACCTTCTTGATGATCCTCATCGAGGTTCGTGCCTCCAGAGTGTCATGTCCGTCCGCTGTAATGCCCTCGCCGCGTGTGTCGACGCGAGGCGGCGGGCGCCTCCCGGTCCCACGCGATCGAGACCGGTGAGGCGCTGTCACCCTGCATTTGAATCGTACCGTGCATCCGGATAGTTCCCGCACGTCGGCAATCTCCACCTCCCACCTCACGCGTCGTCTTTTTCCCGTCGCGCGACTGCACAGACACCGTGGATCCGTGCGCCGTTGTGCACCTGGGATAGACCAAACCGCTGTCCACGTGCACCGGGGAGCGCTCATGCGCGTGTGACGAATTCTTTGCAGTTCCACGGCGAAGCCGTGAAGCGACGCGGAAGCTTCGACCGCCGTGCATCGCTCCACGCCTGGCGAGCGGTATTCCCACTCGTCGGGATATCCCGCACAGCGCCGGCGAGAACGGGATGCCGTGGGCCATTCAGCATTGTACGTCCTTTGGCGCGACGTCCCAGGGCATCTTCATCAGTTTCGCACGGGTTCGTTACAGAGTTTTTGAGAGACCTTCATAGGGCCGCGCTTATAGTCATGTGTAGCAAGCCGTTGACGCGTACGACGCGGATGACTCTCTGCGGGTCTTCCCAGACGGGACCGTGATCACATGTCGGTCCGTGCTTAGGTGTCCTTCGCGTTGCGGGCGGTGGCAGTCTGCGCGTGCAGAGTTGCGCGCGTGCCGGCGAGGCGGCCGTGGAGTGAAACGGTGCGGTGGGTGAAGGACGACAACGGGGGGCGGGCGGTCGCCGCGAACCCAAGGCTGCGCCAAATCGGAAACGCAAGTGCGCTCACGGGGCTCAGCGCTCGGACGCTGCGCTACTACCATGAGCTCGGACTCGTGGTGCCGCGGGCCCGGGTCGGGAACGGGACGCGCCTGTACACGTGGGAAGATCTTGAGCGGGTCGAGGAGATCAAGATCCTCCAGCGTCTTCTCGGGCTATCCCTGCGACGCATCAAAGACCTGCTAGCGGACGCGTCGGAGATCGCGCCGGCCCCGCCGGGATCGACGACGGAGATCTCACCGGTGCAGCGCCGAACCGCGGTCGCGCAAGCCATTCGTGCCATTGAAGAGCTGGCGCTCGTGGTTCGAGAGCGCCAGCGTGCGCTGGGTCGTTTGGAAGCGAGGTTGGCGCGGCGGGGCCGTGCTCTCCATCGTTTATTGGCTAAGATCGATGCCGCGGCTCCCGGCCCCTGTGCCGGAGGTGGAATGTGCAACGGAGAGTTTGGGGGTGGCTGATCGTCACCGTGGCCCTCGTCGTCGGCGTTCTTGCGGGCCGGGGGTTGGGGCCGGTGGGATCGGGGGCCACGGCCCAGGCGCCGACGTCGGCGCGCGCGCAGGCTGGACGGGGGCGGCAGCAGGTCCCTGACGTCGGTGTTGGACACCCGAGCTATGAGAGTCTTCCGGTCACGCTCCAGCTCACGGCGAGCATCGCATCGCTGCGGGAAGCGGTACTGCTGCCGCAGACGTCCGGTTACCTCGAGCGGGTCACGGTGCGTCCCGGAGCCAGGGTGACGGAGGGAGAGGTCTTGGCGACGATTGACCATGGCCAGCTGGACGCCCAGGTCGCCCAGTCCCAGGCGCAGCTGGCGGCGGCAGAGGCGGGCGTGCAATCGTCCCAGGCGTCGCTGGCCACGGCGCAGGCGCAATATCTCAACTCGGTCGCGGGCGTGCGGAGTGCCCAGGCCCAGCTCGGGAACGCAAAGGCGGGGCTCGCCAAGGCCCAGGCCACACTGGCGGACGAGCAGGCGACTTACCGTCGCGAGGTGATGCTCGTGCAAGAGGGAGCGGACGCGCAGCAGACACTGGACGACGACAAGGCGGCGCTCATCTCGGATCAGTCGGATGTGCAGGCCGCGCAGGCGCAGATCGGGGTCGCCGAGGCGCAGCTCGCGGAAGCGCAGGCGCAGGCCGACGCGGCCCAGCAGCAGATCGCCGCGGCGACGTCCCAGGTCAGAGCGCAGCAGGGGCAAGCGGCGGGCGAAGCGGCGGCGTTGCAAAGCGCGCAGGTGCAGCTCGGCTACGCGACCATCACCGCACCGTTTGACGGCGTCGTGGTGAGCCGGGACCTGGATCCCGGCGCGTACGTCACCCCCGGGACATCGACCCCGATCGTGACGGTGGCCGACGTGAATCATCTGTACGTCGCCGTGAACGTGGCCGAAGCTGACCTCACGCTGCTGCATCAGGGTGCCGCGGTGCGCCTGCTGGTCGACGCGTATCCGGGGCGCACCTTCTCGGGGACGGTCACGCGGATCGCGGGCGGGGTGGATCCGAGTACCCGGACGATCGACGTCGAGATCGACATACCGAACCGGGGGCACCTGCTCTCGCCGGGAATGTACGCGACCGCACAGATCACGGCGGGGACACAGCGGGTGCTCGTGGTCCCGTTGAGCGCCCTTGTCACGGTGGGCGACCAGCACTTTCTCTGGAAGGTCGCCGAGGGGAGGACGACGGAGGTGCCGGTGACCACCGGGCAGGCGACGGGTGACGTGGTCGCGATCACCGGGGGGGTCAGCGCCTCCGACACGGTGGTGTTTCGCGGGAGCGACCTCGTACGCGAGGGGCAGGCTGTCCGCGCCACGGCCGTGGCCCTGTAGGGGAGGATAGCTAGTCCATGTTCCTGACCCGTGCCGCGATCCGCAACCCGGTGATGGTGCTGATGGTGTGTATCGCCGTCATCGTGCTGAGCCAGATCGGACTGGCGCGTCTGCCGCGGGATCTGTTCCCCAACATCACGCTTCCGGTGATCCAAGTCCAGACGACATACCAGGGGGCGAGCCCGGAAACGATGGAGCGGACCGTGACCTATCCGCTCGAGCAGGCGGTGACGCGCGTGGCGGGGGTGACGCAGATTTTGTCCACCACGCGGCAGGGGACGAGCAACATCCAGATCTGGTTCGATTGGGGCGCCAACCTCGACGTGGCCGAGATTGAGGTGATCCAGAACGTGCAGCGGCAGCTGCACAATCTCCCCACGGGCGTGTCTCAGCCGTTCGTGCTGAAGTTCGACGTCTCCAATATTCCGGTCGCCCAGGTCGTCGTGGAGGGCGGGGGACTCGACGCCAAGCAGTTGTACGATCTCGGGTACAACACGATCGAGCCGCAGCTGGAGCGATTGGACGGCGTGTCGCAGGCGATCGTCCACGGCGGGCTGGTCCGGCAGATCAACGTGAACGTGGACCCGCACAAGCTCCTGGCGACCGGGCTCACGTTGCAGAACGTCATCACCGCGATCAACAACTATGACCAGCTGATCCCGTCCGGGAACCTGCAAAACTCCGCCATCAACTACCAGCTGAACGTCCCGTCGCTCCTGCAGAGTGTCCCGGAGATCCGCAACGTCGTCGTGACCGAGCAGAACGGAGTCCCGGTGCACGTCGGCGACATCGCCCAGGTCGTGGATGGGGCGGCCACCCAGAGCGAGATCGTGGACGTGGACGGCAAGACGGGCGTGCTCCTGTCGGTGGCGAGGGATCCGGGGACCAACACCATCCAGATCGTGAACGAGCTCCGGCAGGCGCTCCCGCACCTCTCGGGGATTCCGAAGGGCGTCCAGCTGCAGATCTCGTTCGACCAGTCCCAGTACATTCGCGCGGCGATCGCTACGCTCACGCATGAGGCGCTGATCGGCGCGTTCTTGACGTTCCTGGTGGTGCTCGTGTTTCTCCGGAGCGGGTGGAGCGTGGTCATCGTCAGCGTGGGGATCCCGCTGTCGGTCTCCGCGGCGCTGCTGCTGCTCTACATGACGGGGCAGACGCTCAACATCTTCACGCTCGGGGGTCTGACCCTCGCCATTGGGCGGCTCGTCGATGACGCGATCGTCGTCCGCGAGAACATCACCCGCCACCTGGCGATCCCCGGGACGCCGGTGCTCCAGGCTGTGCTGGACGCGACGCAGGAAGTCGGGCTGCCCGTCCTCGCGTCCACGTCCACGACGATCGCGGTGTTCTTCCCGGTGGTGTTCCTGAGCGGGATCTCGCAACGGCTGTTCGTGCCGATGGCGCTCACGGTGATTTTCGCCCTTGCCGCATCCTACCTCGTTTCCATGACGATCGACCCGCTCTTGAGCCTGCGACTGCTCCGGGCCTCCACGGGCCAAGGGCCCACGGGTCCCGGGGTGATTCTCCGGCTCGGACGGTGGAGCGAGCGGATGATGGATGCCATCGACGAGCACTACCAGCGGACGCTTCGGTGGACGCTCGGCCACGGCAGAGCGGTGCTGGGGATGATCGGGCTGCTCCTCGTCGTCTCGCTCGTCGCCGCCGGCGGGATCGGCACCGAATTCTTCCCGGCGACCGACGAGAGCCAGTTCTCGATCCAGGTGCGGGTGCCCGAGGGGACGGCGGTGCAAGCGACGCAGCAGACGGTCGACCAGATCACGAAGATCGTCCGGCAGGCCATTCCGGCGAAGTATCTGGTGGCCGTCTACTCGATTACGGGGGTGCCGTCCACCGGGGGCGGGTTCGGGTCGAACGCCGGGGAGAATTACGCCACGGTACAGGTTCGTCTGGTCTCGCCGACGCAGCGGCCCGAATCGTCGGACGAGTATGCGAACGACGTGCGGCGCCTGGTCACGGCCGGGGGGTTCCCCGGGGTGCAGATGTTCGTCCAGCCGGGCGGGCTGGAGCACGCCGTCGTCAACTTCGGCTCTGCCGCCCCGATCGATATCCAGCTGCTGGGCTACGACCAGACGGTGGGGGCGCAGCTGGCCCAGCAAGTCGCCGCGATGGTGGCGGCAACTCCCGGGACCGCGGACGTGCAGATCACGCCCCAGGGACAGTCGCCGGACTTCGACGTCGAGGTCGATCAGGAGAAAGCCGCGCAGCTCGGGTTGAGCCCGACCACGATCGCCAATGAGGTCAACACGGCGCTGGCGGGGAACGTCGCGACGGCGAGCCAGTTCATCGACCCGGTGACCGGGAACGAGTACAACCTGGTGGTCCAGCTGCAGAATCAGTACCGGTCGCAGCCGGAGGATCTGGGGACGGTCCCCCTCAATGCCCTCCCCGATCCCGCGGCCGCCAACGCGCCGCCGCAGCCCGCCGTCCCGATCCTGCTGCGCGACGTCGCGAAGATCAGGCTCGGGAGCATGCCGCTCCAGATCAACCGGAAGAACGAGCAACGCGTGATCGACGTGACCGCCAACGTCGTCAACCGGCCGCTCGGGGCCGTCTCCCAGGATATCGAGAACGAGCTCAACCGCCTGCCGTTCCCCACCGGGTTCACCTACCACATGGCGGGGCAGACGGAGGCACAGTCGGGGGCGTTCTCGAGCCTGGGATTCGCGATGGTCCTCGCGCTCATGCTGGTGTACATGATCATGGCGTCCCAGTTCCAGTCGCTCCTGGACCCGTTTGTGATCATGTTCACGGTGCCGCTGGGGTTCATCGGTGTGATCTGGATGCTGCTGCTGACCCACACCACGCTGTCGATCATCTCGTTCATGGGTGTGATCACGATGATCGGGATCGTCGTATCGAACGGCATCCTGCTCGTGGACTACGCGAACAAGCAGCGCGTTGCGGGGCTCTCGACTCACGACGCGGTGGTGCGGGCCGGCCGGATTCGGCTCAGGCCCATTCTCATGACGGCCATCGCCACGGTGTTCGGGATGATCCCGATGGCGCTGGGGCTCGGGGAAGGGGCGGAAACGAACATGCCACTCGCGCGGGCGGTGATCGGGGGCCTCACGGTGTCGACCGGACTCACCTTGCTCGTGATTCCCGTGCTGTACGTGTTCTTCAAGGAGCGGTTCCAGCGGCACCGCCTCAGGACATCATGACCGCGATTGCCGCCCGATCGCGCACGGACCCGCGGGACTGGCGTGCCTAGGCTACGCGCAACACTGAGCGTGGCGTTTGTCATCGTCGCGACACTGCTGTCCTCGTCAGACGGCGATCACGAGCCTTGGTGGAGAGGAACGTGATGGCCCGAATGTGAGCTTCGGGCGAAACGGCGCCCGTGCAATGAGGTGATTCCGGTGGGCGTGCGGGAGGCTCTGTACACGGCACCGTCGGAGGCGGTTGCATGACCCTCGGGGGATTGCTGCGGATCGCCTGGCAGGCTCTGGGTCGCAACGTCACGCGGTCATTCCTGACGATGCTCGGGATCATCATTGGCGTGGGGGCGGTCATCACGTCGATGGCGATCGGAGCGGGGGCGCAAGCCGCGGTGCTGGCGCAGATCGACAGTCTGGGGGCCAATCTCGTGGTCGTGATCCCGGGTGCGGTCACGAGCGGCGGGGTGAGCCTCGGGACGGGAAGCCGCACCACACTCACGCTCTCTGACGTGACCGCCATCGCGCAGACGGTACCCAACGTCGCCGGCGTGGCGCCGTTCTCGCAGGCCAGTGGGCAGGTGGTGACGGGCGGAGAGAACTGGTACACGTCGATCGGCGGTACCACCCCCTCCTATACGACGGTGCGGAACTGGGCGATGGCGCAGGGCCGGTTCTTCACTCAGGCCGAGGTTGACCGCGCGGCCAAGGTCGTGGTGTTGGGGAATACGGTCGTGCAAAACTTGTTCCCGGCTGGCGGGGCGGTCGGTGCGACCGTTATCATCCAGAACGTGCCGTTCCGCGTCACGGGTGTGTTGGTGGCCAAGGGACAGTCAGGCTTTGGCCGCGACCAGGACGACGAGGTGCTCGTACCGATTACGACTTTGCAGGAACGGCTCACGGGGCAGACCTGGGTCAGCAGCATCTTCGTCTCGGCCGCCAACTCGGAGGCCGTGCCCGAGGTCGTTGATGCCACCGAACGGCTGCTGCGGCTGCGCCATCACCTGACGGCGAGTGCACCGGACGACTTCTCGATCCGCAACATCGCTGACATCCAGCAAGTGCGCATCGCCACCTCGCAGACGCAGGCGCTGCTCTTGGCCGGCATCGCCGTCGTCTCGCTCGTGGTGGGCGGGATCGGCATCATGAATATCATGCTGGTCTCCGTGACCGAGCGCACCCGCGAGATCGGGCTGCGAATGGCAGTGGGCGCCCGCGGGCGGGACATCCTGTGGCAGTTTCTCGTCGAGGCGCTGACGCTGGCCTGCTTCGGCGGCGTGATCGGGATCGGGATGGGTCTGGCTACGGCGCGCCTCAGCTCCGATCTGGCGCATTGGCCCGTGTTGATTTCCTCATTTTCGATCGTCCTGGGCTTCGTCTCGGCCGCGGTCGTGGGAGTCGTGTTCGGTTTCTATCCCGCGAAGCGGGCGGCCGCCCTCGATCCAATTGTCGCGCTCCGCTATGAGTAGGCCTCGGGTTCCCTACGCTGCGAAAAACTCCACGCCCGCATGGAGCAGCGGAACGGGCACGGTCGACCCCGTCCGGTCCACGGCGCACGAGGTCGGCGCAGTTGCGGGGGCGGCCGGATCCCACTGGATTCGCGGTCGGGTGACCGCGGGCCCGGCGCTCGTCCAGGCGGGGAACGCGCCACAACCACGGCCATGCGCATCCTGATGTTGACGACCGAGTACTATGGCATTGGCGGTGTGCAAACCTACGGGCAACTGTGTTGCCACGCGCTATGCTCAGCGAGCGTCGAGGTCGACGTTCTCGCCGTGCGCGCCTCCGGTCCGCCGATGCTCCCATGTCCGGGGCGATACCTTGGGGATGACGGCCATCGCTCCACGCTGTGGATGAAACTACGGTTCGCGGCGGCGGCGTTGCGGGCGAACGGTCGGTACGATCTCGTCATCTGCGCTCATGTGGCCGTGGCGCCGCTTGGGCTGGTGATCCGCCTGCTCCGAGGGATCCCGTATGTCGTCGTTGGACACGGGGTCGACGTGTGGGGACGGCTGGGATTGGCGCGACGCACCGCGCTCCGGGTGGCCACCCGGGTGCTGGCGGTCAGTCAGTTCACCGCGAATATGCTCGCCTTGCAGCAGCGCGTCCCGCGAGCTCGACTTCGGGTCCTCTATCCCGCCGCGCCGCCGGCCCTTGCAAACGAGCTGCGCGTCCACCGCCGCGACGAGACCCTGACGTTGCTCACGGTGGCGCGTCTTGCCGCTCAGGCGCGGCACAAGTGTTGCGATACGGTGATCCGGGCGCTTCCGCTGCTGATCGCCGCGGGTATCCGGATCCGGTACGTCATTGTCGGCGACGGGAGCGATCGTCCCCGCCTGACCGCGCTCGCACGGGCTCTGGGAGTGGGTTCGTTCGTGACATTTCGAGGCAGGGTCACGCCATCCGAGCTGGCCCGCGAGTATCGCCGCTGCGATGTCTACGTGATGCCATCCGTGACCGAGTGCCGGGGCGGCCAGTGGAGGGGCGAGGGCTTGGGCTTGACCTATCTCGAGGCGGCGGCATTCGGATGTGTCGTGGTCGCCGGTTCGGGGGGCGGTGCACCGGAAACGGTGCACGACGGGGTCACGGGGGTGCTCGTGGATGGGCGCGATGTGGGCGCGCTGACCGGGATGCTCCTTCGGTTGGCCCGTGATCCGGCCTTGCGCGAGCGAATGGGGCACGCCGGGGTCGAATGGGTGCGAACGCGGTTTGGATTTCGGCGGTTTCGGCAAGGGCTGTTGGACGTCGCTTGGGCGGTGCGTGCCCGCGGGTTCGAGTCGAGTCCGTCGACCGCCGATGCTGAGCACATGCCAGCCGTGAGCACGCCACAGGGCTCAGCCGGAGAGTGGCCGCGGTGACGGCGCTGAATTGGCTGAGGACGGGCGGTCCATCACCAGAAGCTCGGGCGGCGGGCTGTCCACGAGCTGCTGCATCGGGAGCCACCGGCCTGTCTCGGATCGGTCAGCTGTGGCCCCGGGGTGCGCTCGTGGCCATCATTCTCCTGGCGGCGGGCCTCCGTGCGTGGGGACTTGACGGCCGCGGCTACGGGAATCCCTACTATGCCGCGGCGGTTCGGAGCATGCTGGAGAGCTGGCACAATTTCTTCTTCAACGCGTTCGATCCCGCGGGCTTTGTCTCCGTGGACAAGCCCCCGGTCGCCCTGTGGGTCCAGGTGGCGAGCGCCAAAGTGCTCGGCTTCAGCGGGTTGGCGGTCTTGCTGCCGCAGGTCCTTGAGGGACTTGCCGCCATTGCGCTGGTTTACCATCTGGTCCGCCGCGCCTTCGGCACGGGCGCCGGATTGCTCGCGGCGCTGTTCCTGGCGGTCACGCCGGTGAGCGTCGCGATGGATCGGGGAGGCGGCACCGATAGCTGCCTGATCCTGGTGTTGCTGCTCGCGGCATGGGCCTTGACTCATGCCGTGGAAAGCGGCAGCAGGCGTTTCTGGCTGCTTTCGATGGGCCTGGTCGGTGTGGGATTCAACGTGAAGATGATGGAAGCGCTTGGGGTCGTCCCGGTGTTCATGGCGTCATACTATGCCGGCGCGCCCATTGGTCGCCGACGGAAGCTGGGCGCTCTCGCAATGGGTGCGGTCGCGCTCGCGGTCGTGTCGCTGTCGTGGCCGGTGGTCTACGATCTCACCCCTGCCGACAGCCGGCCGTTCGTGGGGAGCAGCACTCACAACTCAATGTTGGAGCTGGCGGCGGCCTATAACGGCATCGACCGGTTCATTCCGCGCGGGCGTGCACCCGTGTCGGCCGGTCAGAATATTGGATCCCCCGTCGGGTTCGCGCGCGGCCGAATGGCGTCCCGTGCCGGCGTCGTGCCTGATCCGAGAGCCCCGCATCCGGCTGAGACTGGCCCCGCCGCCGTCGGGGCCGTGCCGCAGGGCGGACGCGTGCCGTGGAATGTACGGCGCGGAGGGATGGGCACCATCCCGATTGGGCCATTGCGGCTCGCCGATCCTCGACTGGCCGATCAGGCCTCGTGGCTGTTGCCGCTCGCCATCGTGGGGGCGGTCGCTCCGCTGTGGGGGGCCGGGCGGAGTTGGCCACTCAGTCCGGCGCAATTGGCCCTGGGATTATGGACCGGGTGGGCCCTCACCTACGCCATTGTGTACAGCTATGCGGGCGGGATGTTCCGCCCCTACTACCTGCTTACCCTTGCTCCGCCGCTCGCCGCGCTCGCTGGGATCGGGGGGGCGCGATTGTGGGCATGGGTTCGCCAGGGAGGCCCAGGGGCGCTGTGGCTTCCAGGCGTGCTGGTCGCGACAGCGGTGTGGCAGGCGTGCATTCTACGCGGCGCGCTGGGCGGTATGCCGGGAAGATTGACGGGATTCCCAGCGGGTGTTCTCGGAGGCGCGCCAGCCCGCCTGGGCGAGTGGCGGGGATGGTTGGACGGCGTCATCCTTGGCGTCACGGTCTTGGGGTTGTCGGGACTGCTCGCCGTGTTCCTTCGCCGCTCGCACGGCGATCGCGTCGGAAGCATGACCACCATATTACTGGCGCTCGGCATGGCCGGTCTGCTCGTCATCCCGACGGCGTGGGCGTGGAGTAGTGGGCTCCGCCCCCCGATGTTTGCTGCGATCCTGCCGGCCTCCCATCCCGGGAGCGCGCGAAGTCGTGAGGCGGGTCCCCGCGGACGACTCGGCGGCGTCGATCCGAAGCTCCTGGCGTTCCTTGAGGGAAACCACGGAAGCGAGCGTTACCTCCTGGCGACGGCGACCGCGCTGCCAGCCGCCCCACTGATCATCGAGACCGGTGAGCCCGTGATGGCGATGGGTGGATTCACCGGTCGCGACCCGATTCTGACTCCCCAAAAACTCGCCGGCTTGGTCCATCAGGGGCAGGTCCGGTTTGTCTTGCTCGGGAGCCTCGGTGGCGCGGGCTGGACCCGGGGCGGCGCCCCCGCGCAGGCGGCGCTCATCGACTGGGTTCGTGCACACGGAAGGCCGGTCGATCCGTCGCTGTGGCGCTTCCCGGTCACGCCAGCCGTCGGTCGGACGGCGGCTCCGGCGTTCGGGCGGGGGCTGGCGGACGCTGAGTTGTACGATCTCGGTCCCACCCAAGACCAGAGATAGCCCGTGGGGCAAAGCCCGTGAGCGCAGGCCCATCGGCGACCCACCGCCGCCAGCAACCGGGGGCGCGCGGTGTCCCCGCCGGAATACCGTCGCCACCCTGCCGCGAGAAATATCTTTGACCGTTCGCGACGATCTCGTCGCATGGACCACGATGGCTCATCGAAAACGTGTTGCGATTGGTCATCGGCGCTTCGTGGTGAGCCATGTTCGTGGGGTTGCCAATTGCTGCGAAAATTGCTGATATCTATATACAAACGTCTGATCGACACGCGAGACTCATCGCATGAAACTGCCGATGAGGGATACCCGTCAAGACGGGGGGCCGCCCGCACCGGCGCCCCGTCTTGACGGGTTGTGCGTTGATGCTTAAGAGGGGCTACTTCTGCCCAGCGGGCCCGCGGTCGGACGAGTTACCACGATCCCAGGGATGATCTCGGTGCCACTGTGGATCCGGTTGAGCAGCACGATAGCGCAGGTTCTGTTTGCACCACGAGTCCCATTGCCGCTGTAGCCCCCAGCGGCCGTGGCTGTCTGGTCGAGGGGCGCATCGCGCAGAGAAATTCTGGTGGTAGTCATGCCAGTTTACCGGGTGCGCGTTGAAGTGCCCGGGCGGCTGTGCCTGCAACGGACCACTGTTGAGAGAGACGCCAAGGGCCACCCCGATTATCGTGATCACGGCTAGACATACAAGATAGATCGGACGTACGTGTGATGAAGCACCTGCCATTTCGTTATCCTCCTTCGCCTCCACTTCGGATCCGGATCACTCTCGGTAGATAAATTCGATGCCGAAGTGAAGATCCTTTGTGTCGATTGCCTATCGATCCATTCTCTCCGTATGGGGTGGCAGGTCTTCGACCGGATGCGGTCGGCAGGACGTCGGCGCAGGAACGACCCCGGGGCAGGGTTAACGCCGTGCCGACGGAGAAGTAGGCCGCGATCTGCGCCACATCGGGGTGACGCTCGAGCCAATCGATGGGCATGACGTCGTCGAAAACGACGGCGGGATGCCGAGAGGGATGCCGCCTTGAGCATCGATTTTCTCGTCACGTCGCTCGTCGTGATCGTTGCCCCCGGGACCGGCGTTCTCTACACGCTGGCGGCCGGTCTCTCGCGCGGATCCCGTGCCAGCGTCGTCGCCGCGTTCGGTTGCACGATGGGCATCGTCCCTCACATGGCTGCGGCGATCATGGGCCTGGCGGCGCTCCTGCATGCGAGCGCGCTTGCCTTCCAGACCTTCAAGTACGTGGGCGTCGTTTATCTTCTCTACATGGCCTGGAACACGCTGAGAGAGCAGGGTGCGCTCCGCGTGGAAGAAAAGGTCGGGGCCCGGTCCGCCATCCAGGTGATCGTTACCGCCGTCCTGATCAACCTCCTCAATCCAAAGCTGTCGATTTTCTTTTTCGCTTTCCTGCCGCAGTTCGTGAGCGTCAACGAGCGGCATCCGCTCTCGCGCATGTTCACGCTCAGTGTCGTGTTCATGCTCTTGACGTTCGTCGTGTTTGTTGGGTACGGGCTGCTCGCCGCCTCGGTCCGCACCCACGTCGTCTCACGTCCGCAGGTGATGACGTGGCTGCGCCGTACCGTCGCCGGCGCGTTCTTCGCGCTCGGGGTCAAGCTCGCGCTCGCCAATCGCTAGGGATCCTTCCCGAAAATGATCCCCACGTTCATGGGGGCACGCCGGCGTCCTCACATTATGAGCGCCTCTTAGGTCGCGCTCGTGCGGCTGATACGGCCGCGGGTCTCGGCGAGCGCCGCGCGCAGCTTCGCTACAAAGCCGCCGCGGACCGCCTGGACCGCCTGCCCGATCGCGGCCTGGATCGCCGCCCGATCCGATGCCCCGTGGGCCATGACGACGTTGCCGCGCACGCCGAGAAGCGGTAGGCTGCCGTGCATCTCAACGGGGTTCGTCCACGCGATCAACCGATCGGCAACCTCGCCAAGCCGGCCGGGCGGTAACTCGGCCGCGAGTTCGCGGCGGAGCCACTTCGCGGCCTCGCGCCCGAGCCCCTCGACGGTCTTGAGCACGGCGTTGCCGACGAAGCCGTCACACACAACGACGTTCACTTCCCCGGCCGCGAGATGGTGGCCCTCGACGAACCCCACGAACCGCAGTCCGCTGCGGCCCAGAAGCTCCGCCGCCTGCTTGACGACTTTGTTGCCCTTGCCGGGTTCCCTGCCGTTGCTGAGGAGCGCCACCGTGGGCTCGGGAATCCCACCGAAGACGCGCATGTACGTCGCGCCCATCGTTGCGAACTCGACCAGGTGATCCGCCTCGCAATCGATCGTCGGGCCGAGGTCGATCAGAAACGTCTCCGGATGGATCTCGAGAATCTGCCGGCCAACGCAGGCGCGCCGCACCCTCTCGATCATCCCAATCTCGCGGATCGCGGCGAGCAGGGTGGGGCCCGTGCTGCCCGCGCTTACCGCAGCTTCCGCCCGTCCCTCGTGGACGAGGCGCATCGTCACGGACATCGAGGCATTGGGCATCGCCCGGAGCGTCGCAAGCGGGGGGGCGCCCTCGGGCACGGCACGGTCGCTCGGCACCACCTCCACGCCGGGTACTTCTGCCGTCGGCGCCGCCGGTTCGCCCGCACGCGAGGCCGCCCGAGGTGGCAGGAACGGCGTCACGTCCTCGGGGACGCCGACCAGCAGCAGGCGCAGGTTGTAGACGTCCGCCGCCGCGAGTGCGCCGGCCACGATTTCCCGGGGCGCGCGGTCGCCTCCCATGCAGTCGACCGCGATGCGAATCGGGGTGCGGTCGGTGGTCATCGGGCAGGGACCTCCCGTGGCCGGCCTGTGCGGGCGGACTGATTGAACTCCGTCATGGGGACTACTCCTGTGGCTCCACTACGGCTACACCATCGTGAGCCCGCCGGACACGCTCAGCACCTGGCCGGTGATGTATTGCGAGGAGTCGCCGCAGAAGAATGCCACCGCGTTGGCGATCTCCTCGGGTTGCGCGACGCGGCGCATCGGGATCAGTCGGATCATACGCTCGATCTTGCCGGCGTGCTCGGGGTCGTTGCGACTCGCGGCGAGAACCGCCGTCTCGGTCGGGCCGGGACAGACGCAATTGATGCGCACGCGGTGCCGGGCCATCTCGCGCGCCAGCGACCGCGTGAGGGCGATTACCCCCCCCTTGGCCGCCGAGTAGATGGCCTCGCCCGCGGTCCCCACACGTCCCGCGTCGCTCGCCACGTTGACGATCGTTCCGCCCCCGTGCGCGCTCATCCATTCGAGCGCAACGCGGCTGCAGAACACGGTGCTCCAGAGATTGGCGTCCACCACATGCCGCCAATACGACTCTTCCTCCTCGAGAAAAGCGCTTGTGAGCGTCCACCCGGCGTTGTTGACCAGGATCTCGAGTCCCCCCAGCGACTGGCCTGCGCCTTCGATCGCGGCGCGGCACGCGGCAAATGTGGTCAGATCGGCGGGCCGCGCGATACCGCGGACGCCTCGCTTCTCGATCTCGGAGGCGACGCGCGAGATCTCCGGCTCCGTTCGGGCGATGACCGCGACGTCGGCACCGAGGTCGGCTAGGCGGAGGGCGGTCGCCCGGCCGATTCCGCGTCCGCCGCCCGTCACAACGGCGCGCCGGCCGTGCAGGGGCCCTACGGCCGCGACGTCCACCCCGCGGCCCTACTGGCGGCGACGCGGCCAGGCGGCGTGCAGCGCCTGGCGCTCGCGCTCGTAGATGGCAACGAATTTCTCCGCCGCTTCCTTGCCTGACAGCAACTCGAACTTGCGCACCTCGAGCGGGTCGGCGGCGCGGATGATGGCGATCTCCTCCGCCGTCGGCGGCTGGGTGGCAGGGGTGTCCGCGCCGATCTCGATTGCGAACCCGGTGGCGTCGCCAACCATGTCGGGCGTGACGCCGGGGTGGAGGGTGCGCACAAACATCCGGCCGGAGTCAGGGTGCCACCCGAACACGCCGAGGTTGGTGACCAGGCAGGTCGGGGCGCCGCGGCCCTTGAGCGTCCGCTGGCGCTCGGGATTGTAGCCGGCACCGCTGATGAAGTCCACGTGATCGACGACGGTGCGGGGCGAGTGCTGGGTCAGGTAGTACAAGCCCTGGGAGAGGTGGCTCGTGTCCTCGGGAATGCCGCGTGAGCCCACCAACGCAACCTTGGGCTTGTCCCACGGCCCGATCGCGGAGATGTTGACGTTGCCTTGCTGATCGATCTGCGCCGGGTTGATCCAGATGCGAAACCGATCGGTGAAGATCGCGTCGAAGATGTCCTCCATCGTCAGCGGGATCGCCCGCTGGTTCTCCGTCAGGAACTGGCCGAGCGACAGGGTCGGCAGAGGTACCGCGTCCATGCCGGACTCGGGCGTCGACAGCACCGCCAGTTCCGGCGCGTGCGTGCTCTTTGCGAGGTGCGCCGCGATGGATCCAAACGCGGTCACGGAGCTCACGAGGAACTCGCCGCGCAGTTCCCGTGCCATGCAGGTGATGATCAGTTCGTCGATGCTGTAGTCCGCCATCGCGCTCTCCCCCACATGCATAGTCGCTCCTGCTCGGCAAGAGTCGGGACGCGTGGGTCTGCCCTCCGTCTCCCGGGCCCATGCTGCGAGGAGCCCGGGCGTCGAACGCCCGCGTCGGGCGATCCCGTCACGTCCGTGCATACCTCCATCACGTTTCGGTGACGATCCCCTACACCCGCAGGCGCTCGTCGAGCGTCCGCTCCCCGCCGAGCGCGCGGACGTAGTCGCGGTGGCTCACGTGGACGTAACGCTCAAGGTATTCGTGCCATCCGGAGCCGTCTCTTGCGGCGGCCAGGTACTCCTGGACATGCTGGAGGTCGGCCCGGTAGTCCGGCGCGCACCCGGTGAAGTGGGCGCCCCACGGCGCCGCGACGACGCCCGTCACCGTCGTCCGGAAGACGTGCACGTCCCGCCCGTACGTCTGCAGGCGCTCGGGAGGCAGGATCTGCTCCGCCGAGAGGAACGTCTTGCGCGCGGCCTTGGCGCACAGCGCGTCCATGTGCCCGTCCCCGAGGACCACGCCATTGCCCTGGGGATCGGCGAGGTTGACGTGGAGGAGTGCGACGTCCGGGCGGAGCGCCGGGACGGCGACCAGCGTGTCGCCGTCGAACGGATCCTGAATCGTTTTGAACGCCGTACTGACTCGCAAGACGTCCGTGCCGAGCGTGGAATGCGTGGGGAGGAACGGCACGCCTTTGATTGCTGCATCGAGCCCCGCGATCACCGTGTACTCCGTCCACTCCTGGAACTTGACCGTGGCCTCCTGCCGCGCCCGGCGGAAGTGCGGCGCCAACCCCATGACCTCGAACCCGACGAAGGCGAAGATGAGCTCGGCCACCTTACCGGTGCCGAGCAACAGGTCTACCTCGGGGCCGCCGACGTTGACGATGATGCGCAGATCGCGCCGGTCGCTCCGCGCGAGGGCGCGCACGAGCGCCATCGGCTTGCGGGAAAGCGACGAGCCGCCGATCGCGACTGTGGCGCCGTTCGGGATCTCCGCGATGACCTCGTCGGCACTGATGACCTTGTTCATGAGCGCGCCTTCTCCTGTCGTTGGAATACTTCGAACGGCGCCGAGACGAGGCTGAGGCCGCCGTCCACGACGATGGTTTGTCCGAGGACGAACCGCGCCCCGGGACTGCACAGGAACGCGACCACCGCCGCCACGTCCTCGGGTGTTCCCATCCGCCCCCGCGGCGTAAAGCTCGACACCAGGCGATCGAACTCCGCGAACCGCTCCCCGCCGTAGAATCTCGCGGAGTCGGTCTCGATCACGCCGGGGCTCACGCAGTTGGCCGTGATGCCCCGTCCAGCGAGCTCGTAGGCGACGTATCGCGTCCATGTCTCCATGGCGGCCTTCGCCGATGCCAGGATGGCGTACCGAGGCAGCATCTCGACGGTGCCCTGCCCGCTGATGGTGACGATTGCCCCCTCGCGTCCTTGCATCAGCGGAACGGCCCGTTGGACGCACAACGCGAGCGACCGCACGATCAGGTCGAACGTGCGCTGGAGATGATGCGGCTTGGCGTCAAGCGTCGTCTTGAACGCGGTGGCCGCGTGGTTTGCGATGAAAAAATCGAGCGCACCGAACTCCGATGCGACCCGGTCGAACAGCCGGTCGATCTCTTCGGGCTTCTCCAAGTCTGCACCGGCGGCGAACGCGCGCACGCCGCGGCCGCTGATCGCGGCGGCAACGTCCTCCGCGAGCGCCTGGTTCCGATGGTAGTGCACCACGACAGCCGCACCCCCGCCGGCGAGTGCTTCCGCCGTCGCCCGGCCGATGCCGCGCGAGGCACCGGTGACGAGCGCGATGCGCCCCGCGAATGTGCCCTCGAACACGACTTCGCCTCCTGTCACGCGCATTTCAGGATCGTTCGGCGGCGGATCGCGCCGCCGATCCTTCGGTGTCCACGAGTCGAGGTACGAGAGGGGTCTAGATCTCGGAGTGCAGTTCGGTGGCGTGGGCGGCTGGTCCTACCGCTCCAGGGCGCGGACGGCGACGACGCAGTTTTGGCCGCCGAACCCGAACGCGTTCGCGACGGCCAGCCGAACACGCGCGTGCCGCGCGACGAGGGGCACGTAGTCGAGATCGCACGCAGGATCGGGATGCTCGAGGTTGATCGTCGGCGGGATCTCGCCCGTGTGGATCGCGAGCACACCTACCAGTGCCGCGAGCGCGCCCGCGGCGCCGATCAGGTGGCCCACCATGCTCTTCGGGGCGGTGACCGGCACCCTCCTTGCCTCGGCCCCGAGAGCTTGTTTGATCGCCGAGGTCTCAGCGGTGTCGTTGAGCGGTGTCCCCGTACCGTGCGCGACCACCAGATCCACGTCTTCCGCCCGGGCGCCGGCGGTGCGCAGTGCCTGACGGATGGCGCGGGCCGCCACGTCGCCGTCCCGCCGCGGCGCGGTCTCGTGATACGCGTCGCTCGTGAGTGCATCGCCGGCCAATTCCGCGTAAATGCGCGCTTCGCGCCGTCGCGCGACGTCCTCTCGTTCCACGAGAAACACCACCGCGCCCTCGCCGTAGACGAACCCGTCGCGGTCGCGGTCGAACGGGCGGCTCGCCTGGGTGGGGGTGTCGTTGCGCGTGCTGAGCGCCCCGAGTGCGCAAAGCGCCGCCCAAACAGAAGGGGTGATCGCCGCCTCGGTGCCGCCCGCGAGCACGTAGTCCGCGTCGCCGTCGACGATCCAACGGCGAGCTTCCGCAAGGGCGATCGCGCCGCTCGCACACGCCCCGACGGACGTGTTCGACGGCCCCCGGATGCCGAACTGGATGCTGACCGCCGAGGCTGCCATGTTCGCGATCATCATGGGAAGTAGAAACGGCGTGACACGATTCGGGGCTCCGCCGTAGAGATGCTGGGCCTCGGCGTCGATCTCGCTGACACCGCCAAGTGCGGTGGCCACGGTCACGCCGATTCGATCGAGCAGATCGTCCGTGAGCGTGAGAGCGCCGTCTTGCAGCGCTTCGTGTGCGGCCGCGATTGCGAACTGCGCGAACCTGGCCGTTCGGCGAGCCCGCTTGCGGGTCATGACCGCGAGGGGATCAAACCCGGGTACGTCCGCCGCAATCCTGACGGGATACGGCGATGCCTCGAAGCGGGTCAGCGGGCGAACGCCGCTCTGACCCGCGAGGAGGCTGGCCCAGGTCCCCGGTGCCGACAGGCCCACGGGGGTGACCGCTCCAATCCCTGTGATGACGGCGCGGACTGCGAAGACCTCCTCGGGAGGAGTAGTTCCATTTTCGGCGCCATACGCGGCTTTCCTTGCCTTCACCACGGGATAGCCGACAAAACACGAACATTCAAAGCGCTGCTTGGCACCGTCATTAGCCTATGCTATAGTGAACTTGGTCACGTCGCGCTATTCTCTGCAGCAGCGACCGGAAAAGACGAACTTTACCTGTGCGATGACGGTCTGTTGCACGGGATGGACGGCTCGATGAGAGTCCTCGTGGTGGGATCTGGAGGCCGAGAACACGCGCTCACGTGGGCCCTCCGGCGCGACGGGGATGTTACAGTCTTCTGCGCACCCGGCAATCCTGGCATCTCGCAGGTTGCCGAGTGCATCCCGTGTGACCCGCTCGATCTCGAAGCCCTCGCAGGCCGGGCGAGCCGCCTGAACGCTGATCTGACCATCGTTGGCCCTGAGGCGCCGCTCGCTGCCGGTGTGGTCGACGTGTTTGCGGCCCGCGGGCTCAAGGTGTTCGGGCCGACCCGGGCGGCTGCCGGGCTTGAGGGCAGCAAGGTCTTCATGAAGCAGCTGTGCGCCCGGTACGAGATTCCGACCGCTCCGTTCAGGGTCTTCGATGACGATAGCGCGGCCGCAGCATACGTTCGTCAGGCCGAGCGGCCGCTCGTAATCAAGGCCGACGGGCTTGCCGCGGGCAAGGGGGTCGTGGTAGCCGGGACCCCCGCCGAAGGTGTGGCGGCCGTCGAGGCGATGATGACGCGAAGACGATTCGGCGATGCCGGCGCGCGCGTGGTCGTCGAGGATGTGCTCCTCGGTGAGGAGGTCAGCGTCTTCGCAATCTGCGATGGCGTGCATCTTGTCCCCCTGATCGTGGCCCGGGATTACAAGCGCGTCGGCGATGGAGACCGCGGCCCCAACACCGGCGGCATGGGGGCCATCGCACCGTGGCCGCATATGAGCGAGGGGACGCTCGACCGTATCGTTGACACGATCCTCGCGCCGGCACTCTGGGCGATGGCGGAGGAGGGGCGGCCGTATCGGGGTGTGCTGTATGCCGGCATCATGCTGACCCCGGATGGACCGCAGGTCTTGGAGTTCAACGTCCGGTTCGGTGACCCGGAGGCGCAGGTATTGCTCGCGCTCCTGGAGACCGGCCTGATCGAGGTCGCGGATGCGGTGCTCGCTGGGCGCGTGGACCGGCTCGCGCTTCGGTGGCGTTCCGGGAGCGCAGTATGCGTGGTGTTGTGCGCCGAGGGTTATCCGGAGCGCCCACGGGCCGGCGACGCCATCACCGGACTCGACCGCGCGGCGAGCGAGCCGCACACGCTCGTGTTTCACGCCGGGACCGCGGTGAAGGACGGCCAGGTCGTGACCGCGGGCGGGCGTATCCTCAACCTCGTCGGGATCGGCGACACGCTCGATGTCGCAAGGCGGCGTGCGTACAGGGCGGCGGACGCCATCGCGTTCGACGGGAAGACGCTGCGCCGCGACATTGGCGCACCGACGGCCGCCTTGCGTGGCAACGCGGGGGGAACGACGCGGACGGATATAACGAAGGCGTAGAACCTGCTTCTGGGCCTACCGCGTGGGCCAGAACTGCGGCGCCCCCAGGTGATCACGCCGGGGTGACGACGCGAACGCAGAACGCTGAGGAGGCAAGGAGATGACCCCGACGGCAGGTACGCCAGTGCGCGTGGGGATTGTGGTGGGGAGCGACTCTGATCTGCCGGTCATGCAGGAGGCGGGACGGGTGCTCGCGGACTTCGGCGTCCCCTACGAGCTGACGATCGCGTCGGCTCATCGGTCGCCCGACCGTGTCGAGAGGTACGTGGCCGAGGCCGAGGGACGCGGGATCCAGGTGCTCATTGCCGGCGCAGGAGCCGCAGCGCACCTCGCTGGCGCGATCGCGGCGCGAACGGCACTCCCGGTGATCGGCGTGCCGCTTCCCGGCGGCGCCCTCGGCGGCCTCGACGCGCTCCTGTCCACCGTCCAGATGCCTGCCGGGGTGCCGGTGGCGACTGTCGCGATCGGCGGTGCCCGGAACGCCGCGCTGCTCGCCGTGCAGATCCTCGGCGTGGCCGAGCCTGCGCTCCGAGAGCGGTACCGCGGGTACCAGACGAAGTTGGCCGCTCAGGTGGAGGAGAAGGCGGCGCGCATCGCCTCGTCGGAGGCGGGCATGGTGCCGCCCAGGGAGGCGCGCTAGGTGCCGGTGACCGCGGTCGTTGGAGCACAGTGGGGGGACGAGGGGAAGGGGAAGGTCATCGATACCCTGGCGGCCCACGCCGACGTTGTCGTGCGCTATAACGGTGGCAACAACGCGGGCCACACGATCCAGAACGAACACGGGACGTTTCGGTTGCACCTGCTGCCGTCCGGCATCTTCCACCCGGCGGCCCAGTGCGTGATCGGTCCCGGTGTCGTCGTAAACGCCGACGTGCTGCTTGGGGAGATCGACGAGGTGGAAGGCGTGGGCATGCCGACGGTCGGCAGGCTATGGCTCGATGAGCGGGCCCATCTCGTGTTTCCGTACCACATCGCCCTGGATGAACTGGAGGAGGTCGCCCGCGGCGGCGCGCCGCACGGCACGACCAAGCAGGGAATCTGGCCCGTGTACAGCGACAAAGCCGCGCGAATCGGCATCCGGGTCGGGGACCTGCTGGAAGAGGGCCACCTCGCCGAACAGGTCAGGTTTGTCGCCGGGCGGAAGACCGCGCTGTTCCGCGGGGTCTACCGGCACGAGCAGGTCGATGCGGAGACGATGCTCGCCGCGTGCATGCACTGGGCCGATCGGCTGCGCCCGTACATTACCGACACACATCCGCTCATGCAGGAGGCGCTTCGAGCCGACCGCATGATTCTGCTCGAGGGCCAGCTCGGAGTGATGCGCGATCTCGACTGGGGCCTGTATCCCTACGTGACGTCCTCGACGACCCTGCCCGGGGGGGCGTCATCCGGCGCCGGGATTCCGCCGTATCGGATCACGCGGGTCCTCGGGATCGCCAAAGCGTACACGACCGCGGTGGGTTCGGGGCCGATGCCCACGGAGCTGCGCGGCGAGATCGGGGATCGCATCCGAGAGTTGGGGCAGGAATATGGAGCGACCACGCGGCGGCCGCGACGATGCGGTTGGTTCGACGGTGTCGCGGCGAGGTTCGCTGCGGAGGTCGCGGGGTTCACGCACCTCGCCGTCATGAAGCTCGACATCTTCGACACGTTTGACCTCGTGCGGATCGCGGTCGCCTACCGCCTCAACGGGCGCACCTTGCACACGGTGCCGCACACCGCCGCGATGGCCCGGGTGGAGCCGATCTACGAGGACCTGCCCGGGTGGCACGCGTCGACGCACGGCGCCCGTCACTTGACCGATCTCCCCGTCGAGGCTCGTGCGTTCTTGCGCAGGATCGAGGAGATCGTCGGCGTGCCGATCGCGATGATCGGGGTCGGGGCAGGGCGGTCCGACGTGATCTTCACACAGGAGGGCATCCCGTGATTCCCCGGTACACGTCTCCGGAGATGGCCGTGCTGTGGAGCCAGGACACAAAGTTCGCCACCTGGCTGGAGATCGAGCTGCTCGCCGCGGAGGCGCAGGCGATGCTCGGGCTCGTCCCGGCCGACGCGGCCCGGCGCCTGCGCGAGCGCGCGCAGGTCACGAGCGCTGCCAGGATCGACGAGATCGAGGAGAAGGAGACCCGGCACGACGTCGTGGCGTTCCTGCGCGTGGTCGGGGAGACAGTCGGTGAGGACGCGAGATTCCTGCACAAGGGGCTGGGATCGTCCGATGTCGTGGACACGGCGCTGTCCGTGTTGATGGTGCGTGCCGCGGACATCCTCGTGGCCGGGCTTGAACGCCTGCGCTCCGCGTTGGGGACGCTGGCACGGGTCCACCGGCGCACGGTGATGGCCGGGCGGACGCACGGGGTCCAGGCCGAACCGGTCACGTTCGGCCTCAAGGCTGCGCTGTGGTACGCCGAGGTCGGGAGGGGGCTCGATCGGGTGCGGCGCGCCCGCGAGATCATCGCGGTCGGCAAACTCTCCGGCGAGGTCGGGACGTTCGCCCACACCCCTCCAGAGATCGAGGCGTTCGTGTGCGAGCGACTGGGCCTCCGTGCCGCCCCCGTGTCCTCGCAGGTGCTCCAGCGAGACCGACACGCAGAGTATCTGGCGCACCTGGCCGTCGTGGCGGGGACGCTCGAGAAGATCGCGACCGAGATCCGGACCCTGCAGCGCACCGAGCTGCGCGAGGTGGAGGAGCCGTTCCACGCCGGCCAGACGGGGTCGTCCGCAATGCCGCACAAGCGTAACCCGATCATCTGCGAGCGCGTGGCCGGGCTTGCGCGGCTGATGCGCGGCTACGCTGCCGCCGCCCTCGAGGACATCGCACTGTGGGGCGAGCGGGACATCACGCATTCCTCGGTGGAGCGCGTGATCGCGCCCGACGCCACGACGGTGCTCGACTACATGATCCGGAAGCTCACCGGGGTGATCGAGGGACTGCGAGTGTACCCCGAGCACATGCGGATCAACCTCGAGCGGACGGGGGGCCTCGTGTTCTCGCACCGGGTTCTCCTGGCGCTCCTCGACAAGGGGCTCCCGCGGGACGAGGCCTACCGGATCGTGCAGACTGCGGCGATGCGGGCGTGGGAGGGCGGGGGCGTGTTCAGCGACCTGATCCGCGCGTCCGGGATGCTGACCGACGGCGAGCTCAGGGCGTGCTTCGACGCCTCACACGCCCTGCGGTACGTCGATACGATCTTCGCGCGGACCGGGCTGGACGCCGCCGGGGCGGAGCCGGTACCCGCTCCATCGATGGGAGGAAGACACGCATGAACGATGCTGTAGCGGGACGGCTTCCGAATGCGGTGCTGGAGACGCACCTTGACGTGCCGCTCTTCTCCCGGGGCAAGGTGCGCGATATCTACAATTTGGGCGACCGCCTGCTGCTGGTGGCGACGGACCGGCTCTCGGCGTTCGACTGGGTGCTCGCCACCGGGATCCCGGACCGCGGACGGGTGCTCACCGGGCTCTCGGCGTTTTGGTTCGAGCGCCTGCGGAGGATTGTGCCGAACCACATGATCACGATCGATCCCGGCGCGTTCCCGCCCGAGCTGAGGCCGTACAAGGACCGGCTCGCGGGACGCGCGATGCTCGTGCACCGCTGCCGGCGGATCGATTTCGAGTGCGTCGTGCGGGGCTACCTGGCCGGATCGGCCTGGAAGGAGTACCAGGCGTCCGGGCAGGTCTCGGGTGTACGCCTTCCCGATGGGCTGCATGCGGGAAGCCAGCTGCCCACGCCAATCTTCACCCCGGCGACGAAGAACGATCGCGGTCACGACGAGAACATCTCCGTCGTGGCCCTGGCCGCGCGCATCGGACCGGCGCTGGCCCGGCGTCTCGAGGAGACAAGCCTCGCGCTGTACCGCGAGGCGGCGGATGTGGCAGCGCGTGTCGGCTTCGTGCTGGTCGACACCAAGTTCGAGTTTGGCCTGCGGGACGACGTTTTGACCTTGATCGACGAAGCCCTGACGCCTGATTCATCGCGCTTCTGGGACGCCGCGTCCTACGCCGCGACGGGATCCACCGAGAGTTTCGACAAGCAGATCGTGCGGGACTATCTGGAGCGGAGCGGGTGGAACAAACAGCCGCCAGCGCCGGCGCTCCCGGACGACGTCGTCGAGGCCACTCGGGCGCGGTACCTTGAGGTCTACCGCCGCCTCACCGGCCGGCCGCTCGCGGTGTGACCGGCGGTCGGTCATGCGTGGGGATGTGGCGGGCGACGTCGTACCCGGCGCCGCGCGGATGCAGGGCAGGCCGGGGGGAGGGTGAGTGTGAGCGTACTAGCTGGTGTGCGCACGGTTCGAATCATCGTCACGCTGAAGCCGGGGGTGCTCGATGCGCCCGGTCAGGCGATCCTCAAAGGGCTGGCGGCGCTCGGGCACGACGGCGTGCGCACCGTGCACGCGGGCCGATACTTCGAGATCGAACTAGAAGGCGACGAGCGGCTGGACGAGCGCGTGCGTGAGATGTGCGAGGGATTTCTCGCCAACACGCTGATCGAGCAGTACCGGTACGAGATCGTGTGAAGGGCACACGACGCATACAAGGGGTGGCGCGCGTGAACATCGGCATCGTGGTTTTCCCGGGGAGCAACTGTGACGCGGACACGTACCACGCCATCCGGGACGTGCTGGCGCAACACGCACAGTACGTGTGGCACGAGGAACGGTCGCTCGACGGACTCGATGCGGTCATCCTGCCCGGCGGGTTTTCCTACGGGGACTACCTACGAGCCGGGGCGATCGCCGCAACGTCGCCGGCCGTCCGCGCGCTCAGGCCGTATATCGCCGCGGGCGGGCTCGTCCTCGGTATCTGCAACGGGTTTCAAACGTTGCTGGAGGCCGGGCTGCTGCCGGGGGCGATGCAGCCCAATCTGGGCGGGCGGTTCCGGTGCGAGTTCGTACACGTGCGTACGGAGCGGGTCGACACGCCCTTCACCTGCGGGTTTGCGCCCGGGGACGTGCTCCGCATTCCGATCGCGCACGCCGAGGGCCGGTACATCATCGATTCCACCGGGCGGCCCGCGCTGGCGGCCCACCGGCAAGTGGTATTCCGCTACTGCGACGCCCGGGGCAACGTCACACCCGCGGCCAACCCCAACGGCGCGGAGGACGGGATCGCCGGAATCTCGAGCCCGTCGGGGGCGGTGCTCGGGTTGATGCCCCATCCCGAGCGGGCGAGCGAGGAGCTGGTGGGAGGCACGAGCGGGCTCCGGATCTTCTCCTCGCTTGTGCTGTGGATCACGACCGGCCGGCGCCTGTCGATGCAGCCTGTGGAGGTGCACTGACCATGGCGGCGCAACCGCAGGTCGGCTGTACCGAATCCGCAGACCGTGCTCCTGAACCCACGGCGCGAGCCGGAACTGCGATGCCCCAGAACGGTCACGCGGAGGGTGGCGGCGCGAAGTCGTCGTCCGAGCGCGCAGTCGGCGCCGGGCTGCGCCCTTCCGAGTACGACGAGATCCGCCGCCGGCTCGGGCGGGAGCCCACGTCCGCCGAGCTCGGCATGTTCGGCGTGATGTGGAGCGAGCACTGCGCCTACAAGCACAGCAAGGCCGTGCTGAGACGTCTCCCCGCGTGCGGGCACGGGCTCTTGCGCGGCCCAGGAGAGAATGCCGGCGCGGTGTCCGTGGGAGGCGGCTGGGCCGCGGTGTTCAAGATGGAGAGCCACAACCACCCGAGCGCGGTGGTGCCCTTCCACGGCGCAGCCACCGGGGTGGGCGGCATCATCCGCGACATCCTCGCGATGGGGGCGCGGCCAGTGGCGCTCCTCGACTCCCTGCGTTTCGGGCCGCCTGGCGACGCGGCGGTGGCGCGCCTCCTTGACGGCGTCATCGCAGGGATCGCGGCGTACGGCAACAGCGTCGGCGTGCCCACGGTGGGCGGTGAACTGTCCTGCGCGCCGTGCTACCAGCGAAACCCGCTCGTCAACGTCGCCTGCCTCGGCCTCGTGCGCGAGGACCGGATCGCAACCGCCCGCGCCGGGGGTGCGGGAAACGCGGTCGTGTACCTCGGCGCCCGGACGGGACGGGACGGAATGCAAGGGGCCGCGTTTGCATCGGCCGAGCTTGCCGGCAATCCGGGCGATCGCTCCGCGGTGCAGATGGGTGACCCGTTCACGGGCAAGCTGTTGATCGAGGCGACGTTGGAGGCGTTGGCGACCGGGGCGGTCGTGGCCCTTCAGGATCTCGGGGCGGCGGGGTTGACGTGTGCGCTGTGCGAGATGTCCGCCAAGGGCGGTGTCGGCATGCACGTCGACCTCGGGGCGGTACCGCGGCGCGAAGAGGGCATGACGCCGGAGGAGGTGCTGCTGTCCGAATCTCAGGAACGAATGCTGCTCGTCGTGCAGGCCGGGCGCGAGGCAGAGGTCCTGCGCATCGCCAAGCGGTGGGGGCTCGCCGCTGTTGTGATCGGTCACGTCATCGACGACCCGACGCTGATCGTCCGCGACGGCGAGCGGATTGTCGCCCGTCTCGATCCCCGGCACCTCACCGAGGCGCCTGAGTACGCGCCGGACGCGGTGGAGCCCGCGTACCTCCGCGAAGTGCGGGAGTTCGATCCGGCGGCTCTTCCCCCCGTGCCGGCCGCGCGCGCGCTCGAGACGCTCCTCCACTCGCCGGCGATCGCAAGCAAGCGGTGGGTGTTCAGACAGTACGATCACATGATCCAGGTCAACACGGTCGTGGTTCCCGGCGCGGACGCCGCGGTCCTTCGGCTTCGCGATGCGGCACCGCGCGGCGTCGCGCTCACCGTCGACGGCAACAGCCGGTACTGCTACCTCGACCCATACGTGGGCGCGATGATCGCCGTGCTCGAGGCCGCACAAAACCTGGCATGCGTGGGAGCCGCGCCGGCGGCGGTCACCGACTGTCTCAACTTCGCCAGTCCGGAGCGCCCGGAGGTCTTTTGGACATTCCAGGAGTCGGTGGAGGGGATCGCGCGCGCCTGCGAAGCTGTGGACGTGCCGGTCGTGGGCGGGAACGTCAGCTTCTACAACGAGGCGGGCGTGGGAATCTACCCGACGCCCATCGTGGCGATGCTGGGACGTCTCGACGATGTGAGGCGTCACGCAGGGCTCGGGTGGGCCCGGGACGGCGACCTTGTCGTGGTGCTCGGAAGCGGACGTCCGTGGCTCGACGGAAGCGAGTACCTCGCGGCTGTGCATGGGATTACCGCCGGCCGCCTGCGCGAGCCCGATCTCCTCGCGGTGGCGCGGACCATCCGGTGTGTCCGTGAGACGGTGGCGTCCGGCGTGGCGTCGTCGGCCCACGACTGCTCGGACGGCGGCATCGCGGTCGCGCTGGCCGAGTGCTGCATTGTCGGCAGGCGCGGTGCGCGCGTGACGCTCGCCGGAGCGGATGAGAGGCGACAGAGAGAGCTCCTGTTCGGAGAAGGGATCGGACGAGTCGTGCTATCGCTCCGCCCGGAGGCGCTGTCGGTGCTTGCCGAGGTCGCGCGTCGGTTCTCGGTGGTCCTGCAGGTCATCGGTACGGTCGGGGGAGATCGCCTGGTGATCGACGCCGATCTCACCCCGGTCGGTGCTTCTGGCCGGTCCGTCGATCGCTGGCTCGACGTCGACGTGGCTGCCCTTCGGACCGCATGGGAGCCAGAAGAGCGCGGCGGGGACACGCGGGGCGGCGAAAAGGGGAACGTGACGCGATGATCCCGTGGGACAAACTCCATGAGGAATGCGGCGTGTTCGGCATCCGGACGGGCGGGGCAACGGCCGCGACGTACGTGCACCTCGGCCTGTACGCCCTTCAGCACCGCGGCCAGGAAAGTGCAGGGATCGCCACGCACGATGGTGCGAGGACGCACGTGGTCAAGGATATGGGGCTGGTCGCGCAGGTGTTCTCGCGTGACCGGCTCGCCACGTTGCCGGGATGCGTGGGGATCGGCCACGTGCGGTATTCGACGATGGGCGGGGCACGCCTCGCAAACGCGCAACCGTTTCTCGAGGCGACGCCGTGGGGTACGCTCGCGCTTGCGCACAACGGGAACCTCGTCAACGCGCCGCTGTTGCGCGCGGAGCTCGAGGAGCGAGGCTCCCGATTCTCCGCGACGTCCGACACCGAGGTGATCACGAAGCTCATCGCGACGGCGCCCGTGGCGACGCTCGAGGAAGCGGTGGCCCACTGCATGGGCCGCATCCGCGGCGCGTACACCGTCGTGGCGATGGTCGGGGAAACGCTCATCGCCTTCCGCGACCCGAACGGCATCCGCCCCCTCGAGATGGGACGCCTCGGCCACGACGTGGTGTTTGCGTCCGAGACGTGCGCCTTCGACCATATCGGGGCCGAGGCAGTTCGCGAGGTCGGCCCCGGGGAGTTGCTGATCGCCGACACGCGGGGATTGCGCTCGATCCAAGTCCTCCCCGTCACGCGGCGCGCATCGTGCGTGTTCGAGTACATCTATTTTGCCCGCCCGGACACCGTGCTGGAGGCGCGGAGCGTCCACCACGTGCGTCGCCGGATGGGCCGTGTGCTTGCGTGCGAGCACCCGGCCTCGGCCGACATTGTGATCGCCGTCCCCGACTCCGGGACGTCCGCAGCGATGGGCTACGCCGAGGTGGCGGGCATCCCTCACGAGGTCGGGTTGATCAAGAACCGGTACATTGGCCGGACGTTCATCCAGCCGGATCCCTCCATGCGGGATTTCGGCGTCCGCGTCAAGCTCAATCCCGTGGCCGACGTAATCGCGGGCCGCCGGATCGTGTTGGTGGACGATTCGATCGTGCGCGGCACGACCAGCCGTCAGATTGTGCGGTTGTTGCGCCGGGCCGGCGCGCGTGAAGTCCACGTTCGCATCTCCTCGCCGCCTATTCGCAACGCGTGTTTCTACGGGATCGACACGAGCAACCGGGGCGAGTTGGTCGCCGCCCGCCTGAAAGTCGACGAGATCCGCGCCGAGATCGAGGCGGACACCCTCGGCTATCTCAGCATGGGCGGACTCGTCGAAGCCCTGAGGCTGTCGCCCGGCAACCTGTGTCTCGCGTGCCTCGGGGGAGCCTATCCCACGGAGACGCCGACCGAAGCGACGGCCGGGCGCTTCGCCCTCGAGGCGCCAAGAGTGTAGCGGGGCGATGGCCGGGACGCGTGGTCCGTTGACCTATCGGGAGGCCGGCGTGGACATCGATGCCAAGGACACGCTCCTGGCCGGCATCGGGAGCCTCGTTCGCACGACGTTTCGCGACGGCGTGCTGAACACGGGGGGGGAATTCGGGGGCCTCTTTCGCCTGACCGGTTATCACGACCCCGTGCTGGTGACGTCCATCGACGGGGTCGGGACCAAGACTCGAATCGCAGGGTTGCTCGAGCGGTGGGACGTCATCGGTTCCGATATCGTCGCGCACGGCGCCAACGACGTGCTGTGTCACGGGGCGACGCCGCTGTTCATGGTGGATTACGTCGCCGCAGACTTGCTGGATCCGGGCGTCGTGGCGACGATCATCGAGGCGATCACCTTGGCCTGCCGTCGTCATGGGATCGCACTTCTCGGCGGCGAGACCGCCGAGATGCCCGGCATCTACAAGAGCCTGCAGGTCGACGTCGCGGGGTGCACCGTGGGCGCCGTCGAGCGGGACCGTCTTGTGACCGGCCGGACGATTCGTCCGGGCGACGCGATCATCGGAGTGGCGAGCGATGGCCTGCACACCAACGGCTACTCGCTGGCGCGGGCCGCCCTGCTCCCGGGTGGCGGGGGCGGGAACGTCGCGCGGCGCGCGCTTGCACGCACACCACGCGGATTCACGGAGACGCTCGGCGAAGCGCTCCTCAGACCGCACCGCTGTTACGTGCGTCCCGTGCTCGACCTTCTCGGCTCCATTGACGTTAGGGGCATCGCGCATGTCACTGGAGGCGGCATCCCGGGGAACCTGGTGCGAGTGCTGCCCGAGGGGTGCCGGGCGTCAGTGGATCGGGCCCGGTGGTCCACTCCACCTCTTTTGGCCATGATTCAGCGGCGCGGCAGGATCGCCGACGGGGAGATGTGGCGGACGTTCAACATGGGGCTGGGGCTCCTGCTCGTGGTGCCGCGCGTGGACGCCGGGAGTGCGGTCGCACTTCTTCAGAAGGCCGGCGAGCGGGCATGGATCGTCGGAGAGATCCTGGGCGGGTCGCGTGGGGTGGACCTTGTCTAGCGTGCTTCGTGTCGGGGTGCTCGTGTCCGGTGCGGGTACCACCCTGCAAGCGCTGATCGACGCGTGCCTTGACGACGGGTTCCCGGCCCGGGTCGTGCTCGTGGTCAGCAACACCCCCGGCGCGTTCGCGCTCGAGCGCGCGCAACGCGCCGGGATCCCGGCAGTGGTGATCGACTACCGAGCGCACCCGTCGCCCGCCTCGTTCGAATCGGCGCTTCGGCAGGCACTCGACGCCGCGCGCGTCGACCTCGTCTGTCTCGCCGGATTTCTCCGCATCCTGTCGCCGACGTTCGTCGAGGCGTTCGCGGGACGCATGATGAACATTCACCCGGCGCTCTTGCCGGCGTTCGGCGGCAAGGGCATGTACGGGGACCGGGTGCACGCGGCCGTGCTGCGGTCCGGTTGTCGTGTCACCGGATGCACGGTGCACTTTGTCACCGCCGTCCCCGATGGAGGGCCCATCATCGCGCAGGTCGCCGTGCCCGTCCTGGATGACGACGCGGTCGCGGATGTTGCCGCGCGTGTCCACCGAGAGGAACTACGCCTGTACCCTCTCGTGATGCGCCTCTTTGCCGAGGGCCGGCTTCGCATCGAAGGAAACCGCGTCCGGACGCTTCCCGCGGGTGCCGAGGCCTACGGCGACGCGTCGTGCGCGGAAAGGGCTTCGCGGCGCGGGTAGCCCCGCACGATTTCGGCCGCCGCCGGTGGCCGCTGCTGCGAGGATTCGAGATGAGAGTTCATCGGGCATTGATCAGCGTCGCCGACAAGACCGGCGTTCTGGAGCTTGCTCGGGGGCTCGCGGCCCTCCACGTTGAGATCATCTCGACAGGGGGGACCGCGACAGTCCTGAGAGATGCCGGCGTTGCGGTGACCCCGCTCAGCGAGGTGACCGGATTTCCGGAGATCCTGGGCGGGCGCGTGAAGACGCTTCACCCGGCGGTGCATGGGGGCCTGCTCGCCGTGCGCGGAGATCCCGAGCATGAGGCCGAACTTGCCCGTCTGGCTATTCGCCCGATCGACCTCGTCGCGGTGACCCTTTATCCGTTTGAGGAGGCGCTTGCGCGGGGCGCCGACGCGCGGACGATGATCGAGGAGATCGACATCGGCGGTGTCACGCTCCTCCGCGCGGCGGCCAAGAACTTCGACGGCGTCGTCGTGTTGAGCAGTCCGGCCCAATACTCGGCGGTCGTCGAAGAGCTGCGCGCGACCGGTACGGTCGGTGAAGCCACCCGCCGCCTTCTCGCTCGCGACGCGTTCGCCCGGACGTGCGGGTACGATGCCGCGATCGCACGGTACCTGGGCGCCGAGGCGTTTCCGCAACGCCTCGTTCTCGCTTTCGACAAGATCCAGGATCTGCGCTACGGCGAGAACCCGCACCAACGCGGCGCGTTCTACCGCGAGCCCGGGGAGACCTTGCCGTCCGTGGCGACGGCGCGGCAACTCGGCGGCAAGGAGCTCTCGTACAACAACCTCTATGACCTCGACGCTGCCCTCGAACTGGTGCGCGAGCTCCCGGACACTGCGGCCGTCGTCGTCAAGCACGGCATCCCGTGCGGGGTCGGCACGGGTGATACGCTTCGTGCAGCGTACCTCAACGCACGCGAGGGCGATCCGGTCTCGGCGTTTGGAGGTATCGTCGCGCTGAACCGGCCGGTGGACGGTCCAACCGCGGAGGCCCTTGTCGAGACGTTTCTCGAGGCGGTGATCGCGCCGGGGTTCGACGAGGACGCGCGCGCCGTGCTGGCGCACAAGAAGAGTCTCCGGGTGATGGAGACTGGATCGCTCGGCGGTCGCGGCGCCGCAGGGAAGCTCGACCTGCGCCGCGTTCGAGGAGGCCTTCTGGTCCAGGATCGCGACGTACTCGACCTCGACGAGGCGCGTCTCGTCGTGGTGACGTCGCGCGCGCCCAGCCCGCGGGAATGGCAGGACCTCAGGTTCGCGTGGACGGTCTGCCGGTACGTCCGCTCCAACGCAATCGTCCTGGCCCGCGATCGCCAGGTCGTCGGCGTGGGGGCGGGACAGATGAACCGGGTGGAGCCGGTCCGTCTCGCGGTCCGTCAGGCCGGCGAGCGCGCTGCCGGATCCGTCATGGCGTCCGAGGCATTCTTCCCGTTCCCGGATGCGGTCGAGGTAGCGGTCGCCGCCGGGGTGACCGCGGTAATGCACCCCGGTGGCGCGAAGCGGGACGCCGACGTCATCGCGGCAGCCGAGGCCGCGGGCATGGCGATGGTCACGACCGGCATCCGCCATTTCCGACACTGAGCGCACCCGCACGCCTGGAGAGCGCGAGGCGCGCCGAGATGTCCCCGTGAACCCGGGCGCGCCGGGCGTCGGCGTCGGTGCGGGGGGAGGACCTTTTCGCCGCCACCATCCCGACGTGGCACACCGCCGCGCGGTGTTCCTCGACCGTGACGGCGTGCTTGTTGCGGACGTGCATCATTTGCGCCGCGCCGATCAGCTCCGATTGCTCCCCGGCGTGCCGGAAGCACTCGCCCGGCTTCGCGCCGCTGGGTGGGCGCTGGTCGTGGCGACCAACCAATCCGTCGTCGCCCGCGGGTGGATCAGCGAAGGGGAATTGAGAGATATTCACCGTATGCTGGCCGCGATGCTCCTGGACCGCGGCGTCGCGCTCGACGCGATCTACTACTGTCCGCACCATCCCGAGGGAAGGGTGTCAGAGTACCGGCTCGTCTGCCCGTGCCGCAAGCCGAATCCTGGAATGCTTCTGCGCGGGGCGGCGGAGCTGGGGCTCGATCTGTCCGAGTCCGTCATGGTCGGCGACGCCCTGAGCGACATCGAGG
>Ga0187784_10000184_pt1:0-2500 | contig 41938 bp, 29 predicted proteins | sample 1015_SJ02_MP15_2_FD_132964 | JGI IMG/M metagenome (GOLD analysis project Ga0187784, IMG submission 132964) | Tropical peat soil microbial communities from peatlands in Department of Meta, Colombia - 1015_SJ02_MP15_20_MG | ecosystem: Environmental > Terrestrial > Soil > Wetlands > Peat... | reverse complement strand
GACAGCCGGTCGACATTCCGGCCCCGCACCGAGTTCGTTATCAACGTAGTGGGGACGCAGAAGGGTAGACCCACCGGCGACTGGTTGTGCCGGGCCAAGCAGGTAGGGGGAGGCGCTAGGCAAATCCGGCGCCTCGTTAACCCCGAGACGCGAGTGCGAGCGGGAGGTCAAAGCCCCGCGAAGCGGTTCAGCCCACACTGCCAAGAAAAGCCGCGACGTGAGACCTCGGTGCGCCCGTACCGCAAACCGACACAGGTAGGCAGGCACACAACGTGCCAAGGCGCGCGAGATAACCCTGGTCAAGGAACTCGGCAATCTAGCCCCGTACCCTCGGAAGAAGGGGTGCCTCGTCAGGGTGACCCTGTACAGGGGGAGCCCGAGGAGGTCGCAGTGAATGGGCTCAAGCGACTGTTTAACAAAAACACATGTCTCTGCTAAGCCGCAAGGCGATGTATAGGGGCTGACACCTGCCCAGTGCCGGAAGGTTAAGGGGAGGGGTTAGCCGCAAGGCAAAGCCCTAAACCGAAGCCCCGGTGAACGGCGGCCGTAACTATAACGGTCCTAAGGTAGCGAAATTCCTTGTCGGGTAAGTTCCGACCTGCACGAATGGTGTAACGACTTGAGCGCTGTCTCGACCAGGGACTCGGCGAAGTTGTGGTGTCAGTGAAGACACTGACTACCCGCAGCTGGACGGAAAGACCCCGTGGAGCTTTACTGTATCCTGTCATTGGATGTGGTTCTCTCATGTAGAGGATAGGTGGGAGGCTACGAAGCCGGGGCGCTAGCCTCGGTGGAGCCGACGGTGGAATACCACCCTTGATAGAGTTACGTCCTAACCGACGACCTTATCGGTTGTCGGGACAGTGGCAGGTGGGCAGTTTGACTGGGGCGGTCGCCTCCTAAACGGTAACGGAGGCGCCCCAAGGTCCCCTCAGCACGGTTGGAAACCGTGCGGCGAGTGTAAGGGCATAAGGGGGCTTGACTGTGAGGCCGACAAGCCGAGCAGGGACGAAAGTCGGGCCTAGTGATCCTACGGCGGCAAGTGGAAGCGCCGTGGCTTAACGGATAAAAGCTACCCCGGGGATAACAGGCTGATCTCCCCCAAGAGTCCACATCGACGGGGAGGTTTGGCACCTCGATGTCGGCTCATCGCATCCTGGGGGTGTAGTAGCTCCCAAGGGTTGGGCTGTTCGCCCATTAAAGCGGTACGTGAGCTGGGTTCAGAACGTCGTGAGACAGTTCGGTCCCTATCCACTGCGGGCGCAGGAGGCTTGAGGGGTGCCGCTCCTAGTACGAGAGGACCGGAGTGGACGCACCGCTGGTGTACCGGTTGTCCTGCCAAGGGCAAGCGCCGGGTAGCTATGTGCGGATGGGATAAGCGCTGAAAGCATCTAAGCGCGAAGCCCACCCCAAGATGAGGCCTCCCACCGGGTAACCGGGTAAGACCCCAGGTAGACTACCTGGTTGATAGGCCGGAGGTGTAAGGGCCGTAAGGCCTTGAGCTTACCGGTACTAATCGGTCGAGGGCTTGAAGGTATGGCCTTAGGGGTAGCTGTATGGAGCTTGCACCGTGGCTCGTAGTCCTTAGGCTAAGGTCCTTATACGCAAGCGGGGCCGGGATCCGAACGCACGAGCCATGGCGGAAATGTGACGGCTTCGGTTCCGGAGTCCGTCGACGAGGTTCCCGGTGGTGATGCCGGAGGGGCCACACCCGTTCCCATTCCGAACACGGTAGTTAAGCCCTCCAGGGCCGATGGTACTGCGTGGGTAACTGCGTGGGAGAGTAGGTCGCTGCCGGGGATATTTTCGGTGGGGGAGGCTGTTGAGCTTCCCCCACCGGCCGTTTTCCTGCGTGGGGCGTGATCATGCAACCCTGCCGGTTTTCTTTGTGGCCGCGTTCGTCCGATAGAAGACGCAGCGGAGTGGAGATTGTAAGACCGCGTGGTTTGATGCTGTGGCCCCGGTGAACCGGGGTGCACCACGCTGGTGCCGGTCGAGGGACGTGCGTGCCACGCTCATCGCATCGTGAACGATGTTAGTAGGGGGATACGCTAATGTCGATAATCAAGCCGCCGCTCGAGTCGCTGTTGGATCGGGTGGACAATAAGTATTCGCTGGTAATCGGCGTGGCAAAGAGAGCGCGCCAGCTGAAGGAAGGGCATCTGCCGATGGTCGACATTGCGAGCACCAACCCGGTCACCGTCGCGCTTGAAGAGATCGCCGCGGGGAAGGTGCGCGCCGAGATGGGGTCAGATCCGCAGAAGAACTGACGGCGGCGTTCGAGGCGCGGACACGCGCTGGAATGGGGTCAGGCGGACGGCCTGGCCCTTGTTTGGTTGTGAGTCGGGTATGCGAGGCCCGGCACCGGGACTGGACGCTCGTGGTCTGGCATGCGTCGTGATATCCGGCGCCGTGATATAATGTGCGGTGATACAAACGACGCGCACGTCGCTGGCGGCGTAGCTCAGTTGGTCAGAGCACGCGGTTCATACCCGCGGAG
>Ga0187784_10000183_pt1 | contig 41939 bp, 34 predicted proteins | sample 1015_SJ02_MP15_2_FD_132964 | JGI IMG/M metagenome (GOLD analysis project Ga0187784, IMG submission 132964) | Tropical peat soil microbial communities from peatlands in Department of Meta, Colombia - 1015_SJ02_MP15_20_MG | ecosystem: Environmental > Terrestrial > Soil > Wetlands > Peat | place... | reverse complement strand
CTCAGTTGCAGGCCCTGGCAGACCGCAAGAAGGAGATTTTCGCGCTGCTATACCTCGATCTTGACGGATTCAAACTGGTCAACGACAGCCTGGGCCATGCCGTCGGCGATCTGCACAAGCAAGACTTTCGACTATTCGACAATCACAAGCCGCAGGTCATAAGCCAATTCTCGGTGGAGCAGCCGGGAAGCCAGGTGGCAAGGGAGCAAGAAGCAACCGAAATCCGCAGCAGCGAAAGCCCAATCAGCAAAACGCCAAACGTACCCGAGCGATTCATCGCTTATCTGTTCGACGACATTCACCTGCAGATGGAAGACCTGCTTCCCGTTCGTACGGCGGCGGATCGCCGTTTGAAGGCAATGCAGCCCACGGATCGCGCCGCGATCTTCACCACCTCGGGCCAGAACAGTGTTGATTTTACCGATGATCGTGCCAAGCTCCACCAAGCCTTGCTTGGCCTTCAGCCACACCCGCTTGCCCCCAAGGACATGCAACAGTGCCCGTACATGAGCTATTACATGGCTGATCTGATCATGAATAAGAACGATGCTCAAGCGTTGGATAACGCGACCCGGGATGCGATGCAATGTGGCCTTTCAGCGATGCGCGGACTCAGCGCCACGCAGATGTACCAGAAAGCACAGGTATCGGCTGAAGAGGCGGCGGAGCAGGAACTGAGCTTCGGAGACAGCGAGACACATCTTGTGCTGGCCTCGATAAAGGATGTGATGCGCAGGGTGGCGGCCGTGCCGGGACAGCGCACGGTTGTACTAGTCTCTCCTGGCTTTCTTACGTACCAATGGGAACAAGAGCTGACCGAGGTCATTGATCAGGCAATACGCACCAATATCATGGTGAGCACCTTAGACGCTCGCGGTCTTTATGTTCCCCCGCAATTCGCGGACGTTAGCCAGACGAACGTGCCCAATCTTGTGGCAGCACCTCAGGAATCGTTGTATCAATCGCAGGAAGCCTCCGCCGATGACGAAGTGCTGCTCACCTTGGCCGAGTCTACGGGCGGGACGTACTTCCACAACAATAATGACCTTGAGGGCGGCCTGAAACAGGCGGCAGAAACCCCGGCGTACTATTACGTTCTCGGCTTTGCTCCACAAAACCTGAAGTATGACGGGCGCTTTCACAGCCTGAATGTGAAGCTGGCTAATCCCGAGAGCTTCACTCTAGAAGCGCGAAGAGGTTATTACGCGCCAAAACAACCACCCAACGCGGAAGAAGAGGCCAAACAGGAAATTCAGGAGGCCCTGTTTTCGCAGGAAGAAATGCGGGACCTTCCGGTAGACCTGCACACGCAGTTTTTCAAACCCAGCGATACCGATGCCAAGCTTTCTGTGCTGGTCCATGTGGATGTGAAGCGGTTGCATTTTCAGAGATTGGAAGGCCGTAATAACAACAATCTGACCATCGTTGCCGCGCTATTCGACCGCAATGGCAGCTTCGTCGAGGGAAACAAAAAGATTCTCGAAATGCACTGGAAGGACGACACGCTGGAACATAAGTTGGATAGGGGAGTAACCTTGAGGACCAACTTTGATGTAAAGCCGGGCAGCTACCTGGTCCGGCTGGTAGTGCGTGACAATGAAGGCTTGCTCTCGGCCGAGAATGGGGCGATTGAGATTCCGTAGTTCGCAAAGAGGTGCTTTATGACGCGTCACCGGTTGCTGGCTTGGTCAGGCGTTGCATTACTCGCGAGCGTGTGGATGTGTTGGCGCGTTTTTTCTACCCCTGCGGTCCAGGCCCAGCAGGAGGATGCCGCGGCTACGCTGAAAGCAGAAGCGCGCCTGGTTTTAGTCGATACGATTGTTACCGACAAAAAAGGCAATTACATCCACGACCTCACGCAACAGGATTTCAAGGTTTGGGAAGACAACAAACAGCAGACCATCAAAAGTTTCTCCTATGAATCCGAGAATGGGCGCTCTTCCACCCCGCAAAGGCACTATTTAGTTTTGTTCTTTGATGACTCGAGTATGGAGTTTGGGGACCAGGCGCAGGCCCGCGCCGCCGCTGCCAAGTTCATTGATGCGAATGCCGGTCCAAGCCGTCTGATGGCGGTAGCTGAATTTGGGGGCACGACCCGGATTACACAAAACTTCACGGCCAGTGCTGATCGTCTGAAGCAGGTGGTAGCTGGGGTAAAAGGTTCTGCCGTGGCCTCCAATGCTCCGCCGGCGGATAGCACCGTCCCGTCCATTGCCGCGCCACAAACGGGAGTTCAAGTGGCCTCTCTTGGCACGCCTCCGGTGGGGATGCCTTCGCTTACTAATGCGGAAGTGGACTTCGGAGCTCGCACGGTGCTGCTGGCATTGCGCGACTTGGCCAAGAATCTAGCATCGGTACCGGGACGGAAAACTCTGGTGATGCTGACCTCCGGTTTCCCGCTGACACCGGAGCTTCAGTCAGAACTCACCGCAACCATCGACGCTTGCAACAAATACAACGTGGCGATATACCCCATTGACGTGCGGGGCCTGGTTACGCCCACGAATCTTCCGCCTCATGGCGGCCAACTGACCGTTCCTCCGGTGATCGAGCAGGGCGGCAGATTGGAGAGTGCTACGTTCAGGTACAGCGGAGACGCCATGCCGGAACTGCATTTTGTGTTCATCCAGCATTCAGGCGGCAGTGGCGGAGGTGGTGGCGGAGGCAGTCACCCTGGTGGCCCTCCGGGTGGAGGAAGTGGCAGCGGTGGTAGTCATGGCGGCTCTCCAGGCGGAGGAACCGGAACTGGCAGCCGGGGAACTGGTTCAACCGGAAGCCCAGGTGGTACACGTATGCCCGTTTCCAATTATTACAATCCAAACTACCAGCCGAGCGTGATCATCCCGCCCTTTCCTCCCAGCGCCACTGACAATCAACAGGTCATGTATGCCTTGGCCAGCGGCACGGGCGGATTCGTGATCCTGAATACCAATGACTTGCTGGGTGGCATGGATAAGATCTCGAAAGAGCTGGGTGAATATTACGTGTTAGGCTACACCCCTGCAGATACCCCGGAGGGGAGCTGCCACACTCTGCGCGTGAAAGTCGATCGCGACGATACTGTGATTCGCTCACGCAGCGGTTACTGCAACGTTAAGCCGGCGGATTTGCTCGCCGGACAACCGGCAGAGAAACAGCTTGAGAACCAGGCCAACGGCACACAGCCCGGGTCGATCGCTGCCTCTATCCAAACGCCTTATTTCTATACCTCAGCCAATACGGCGCGCGTAAATCTGGCAATGGACATTCCGGCGAACTCAATCAAATTTGACAAGGTCAAAGGCAAGCAGCACGCCACTCTGAACATTCTGGGAATCGCCTATAAGCCGGACAATTCGGTGGCGGCACGGTTCAGTGATGGCGTGAACCTGGATTTCGAGAACAAGAAGGAAGTTGAGGAATTCTCGAAACAGCCATTCCATTATGAAAACCAGTTTGATGTCGCCTCCGGCCAATACAATCTGAAGGTCGTCTTTAGCTCCGGCACTGAAGCTTTCGGAAAAGTTGAAACTGCACTCACGGTGGATCCTTACGATGGAAAGCAGTTCGGCCTCAGTGCGATGGCGCTTAGCAACAACGTACGCCGCGCGGCAGATATGGCGACGAGCCTGGATGCTGCTCTAATGGAGGACCACACGCCCCTGGTAACCCGGGGAATGCAGATCGTGCCTGCCGCGACCTATCGGTTTAAGAAAACCGAGACGGTGGCGCTGTACGCGGAGGTTTATGAACCCCTGCTCGCAGGCACTACCGTTCCGCAAGTCGGAATCGAGATGAAGGTGGTCGAGCGGAAGAGTGGGCAAGCTAAGTACGACACCGGATTGGCCACGGCCGCGTCCTTCATGCAAAAAGGGAATCCGGTCATTCCACTTGGCCTGAAGGTGCCGGTGAACACGCTTGATCCGGGTTCTTACCGGGTCGAGCTTAGCGCCATGGATTCGGTCGGCAATAAGTGCCCGCCTCGGACCGCAGACTTTGAAGTGGAATAGGAAACAGGAGACGCTGAGCCGGGACTGTCCACACTATAAGAGACTCGGCTGCCGGTTGTGCCAACTCGTCGCTTGCTCATAAACGTGGGCGACCAGAAGAACATCTGCCTCAGCCCAGTGTGCTGCGGCGATTTGCAGTCCGATCGGCAAGCCAGACCTGGTGAAGCCGCATGGAACCGAAATCGCCGGCAGTCCCCAGACGTTAAACGGACGCGTATTTCGCAGCAGCGTGAGTTCGCACGGGCGCAACAAGCCGGGATTCTCTTTCAGTTCGGCGAGCAGTGGCGCGGCAATGGGTGTTGTAGGAGTTGCCAGCACGTCTATCTTGTCAAAGAGTCCCCTGATTTCGCTGCGAATCTGGTGCAGCTCGCGGCGGCGCTCTGCAACCTCGCCGGCAGAAATGTTTTCTCCTGTGCGGATGCGGCGGAGAGTATCCGCCTGATAAAGTTCGGGGGAGCGCGCAACATATTCGCAGTGATAAGCGTAGGCTTCGGCGGATTGCAAGGTGCGATCGGTCGGGACGGGTAGGTCGATTTCAACCATCTCGCCGCAGTGTGTCGTAAGGACTCCGAGAGCCTGGTCGCAGGCAGAGGCGATCTCCGGATCAAGATCCTCGAAGAAGAAATTGCGAGGTACGCCGATCCTGATCTTTTTTTCGCGCCGATGGAGAGCAGCAAGATAGTCGTCTACGGCTACATTGGCGGAATTCGGATCCCGGGGGTCGTGGCCGGCGATGGCCTGAAGCATCACCACTGCATCTGCCACAGTTCGGGTAATGGGGCCGACATGATCGAGCGACCAGGAGAGTGGAATGACGCCGCGTGTGCTTACGCGTCCATAGGTCGGTTTCAGTCCGACCACCCCACATAATGCAGCGGGCTCGCGAACAGATCCGGCGGTATCGGTGCCAATGGCTGCGTAACCCAGACCGGCAGCCACTGCGGAAGCTCCTCCGGACGACCCTCCAGCAATATATGCCGTGTTCCACGCATTCTTGACTTCACGGAAATAGCCGATTATCGAGCTGCCGCCATAAGCAAACTCATGCAGGTTCTGTTTTCCCAAAAGAATAGTGCCAGCATGCTGCAGTCGCTGAATTACATCAGCGTCCTCAAGTGGAACCCTGTCCTTGAACAGCGCGCTGGCGGCGGTGGTGCGAACCCCGGCAGTGTCAATCAAATCTTTCACCGCGATGGGAATTCCGTGCAGCGGACCGCGCCATCGGCCGTGCTGAATTTCAGCTTCTGCCTGTTGCGCCTGCAACAGCGCGGATTCCGCGGTCACTGTGATGAAAGCATTCAGGGTGGGATTGAGTTTTGCGATGCGGGCGAGGCACTCGCGGGTCAACTCGACGGGCGAGATCTCCCGATTTCTAATTTTTCGGCTGCTTTCCAGAATGGACGTAAACACTTCTATTTGCCCGGGCTGCGCGAAGCAGACCCAAAACTGTTATAATCACACGTTTTCGTATCCAGCATCACAATCATCTGTGACTGCCTGATCGACTGGGCCGCATCAACCATGGAGCTCAGCGGTGGGTTCCCGCTGCACTGAAAGTTCTGAGCGATGCAGATTTTTCATCGCAGTACTAACACAATCTCTCGCGCCACCATCTTTGGCGCGATCTTCTTTATAGGGTTTGCGCTGTGGGCGTGTATTGAGATTCAGCGCTCCCCGTATGTGACCTATGCAAAGGTGGCTCGTCCGCAGCCTGTGCCTTTCAGTCACCAGCACCACGTAGCGGGGCTGGGAATCGATTGCCGCTATTGCCACACCTCGGTAGAAAAGTCGAGTTTCGCCGGCATACCCCCGACCAAGACCTGCATGAATTGTCATTCCCAGATTTGGGTGGGTGCACCGTTGCTGGAGCCGGTGCGCGAGAGTTTTCGATCAGGCAAGTCGCTGGTCTGGACGCGAGTCAATGATCTGCCCGACTTCGTTTATTTCGACCACAGCATACACATCAACAAGGGTGTGGGCTGCAATACCTGTCATGGGCCGGTAGACCGGACGCCGCTGATGTTCAACTACGCTTCACTGCAGATGGAGTGGTGCCTGGATTGTCATCGCAACCCGGCAAAGCATCTTCGTCCGCGCGACCAGGTTTTCAACATGCGTTATGAGGAGCCTTCAACGCTCAAGCCTCTGGTGCTGGATGGAAAGGAATATACCGATCAATTGTCGCTGGGAGTCGATCTGGTCAAGAAATACAACCTGCGCACAGTTGCTGACATCACGAGTTGCTCAACCTGCCATCGGTGAGAGCCGGGATGAATAGAGGACGTGCGCAAGCTGTGATGGAAATGAACTAAATTGAGATGAAAGAACAAAACCGTACATCGCGAGCTGAAGCAGTTTGTCCCGGCAAGAAAGACAAGCTTGATTTGGCGACGGCTCGCGCCCGCATCGCCGAAACTAAAGGCCCCGAGTTCTGGCGCAGCCTCGAAGAGCTCGCTGGCAGCCTCGAATTCAAAGAAATGATGCACCGCGAATTTCCCAAGGGTGCGTCGGAGTGGCTGGATTCAGTTTCGCGGCGGGGCTTTTTGAAACTCATGGGCGCGTCGCTGGCGATGGCAGGTATGACCGCTTGCACCAAGCAGCCGCTCGAGCCCATTGTTCCTTACGTGCGCCAGCCGGAAGAGGTGGTTCCAGGACGGCCCATGTTCTTTGCCACAGCTTTCAGCCTGGGCGGATACGCAAATCCCATTCTGGTAGAGAGCCACCTTTTTCGTCCCACAAAAATCGAAGGCAATGACAAGCATCCCGTGAGCCTGGGCGGGACTGACGTATTCACGCAAGCCTCGATTCTCGGCCTCTACGATCCGGATCGCTCCCAGACCAACACCGAGCTCGGCGAGGTGCAAACCTGGGGCAAATTCGTTGAGGCGGTGCGCGGGCCGTTGAATTCGCAAAAAGCCGTGCAGGGATCGGGCATTCGCATTTTGACCAGAACAATTTCGTCGCCTAGTTTTGTTGATCAACTGCGGCAAGTGCTCAAGCTGTACCCGCAGGCGAAATGGCACGTTTACGAGCCCATTAATCGCGACAACGTTTATGCGGGGGCGCAGATGGCTTTCGGCCAGCCGGTGGAGACGCAATATCGGCTAGAGAATGCTGATGTGATCCTGTCGCTCGATGCCGACTTTCTCTATGCAGGTTTTCCGGGAATGACGCGGTATGCGCGGGATTTCGCGAGGCGCCGAGATCCGGATTCCGGCAACATGAGCCGGCTATATGTTGTCGAGAGTACGCCGAGTTCGACGGGGGCGAAGGCGGATCATCGATTGCCGATGCGCGCCGGAGCAATTGAGACGATCGCTAGCTTCTTTTTCACCTGGACCGAGACGCTGAGTCCCCGCAAAGTGATTACAGATGAGGAGGCGCGAAGCTTGCCTCATTCGGAGGCGCCGACTCGCTCGGCACCTCACTCGCTTACGGAGCAGGAACAGCGATTTCTGCGCGCGGCGGTGGAGGATCTCAAGGCGCATGGCGGCGCGAGCGTGGTTATTCCGGGCGATCATCAGCCTCCCATTGTTCATGCCTGGGCTCACGCCATTAATCAATCTCTGGGCAACGTCGGAAAAACAGTTTTCTACACCGATCCTGTTAACGCCAATCCCGAGAGCCAAACCGACTCGCTGAAAGAGCTGGTTGCCGACATGCGTGCCGGCAAAGTGGACATGCTATTCATTCTCGGGGGCAATCCCGCGTACGATGCACCCGCAGATCTTGGTTTTGCGGAAGCGCTGAAGAACACCAGCATTCCATTTCGCGTGCATCTCGGACTTCATCAGGATGAAACCTCCGAACTCTGCCAGTGGCACCTCAGCGAAACGCACTACCTCGAAGCCTGGGGTGATGCGCGGGCGTACGACGGCACTGTAACCATTCAGCAGCCGCTGATTGCTCCGCTTTACAACAGCAAGAGCGCCTACGAAGTGGTCGCGCTGCTCGCCGGCCAAGCTGAAGCGACTGGCTACGACATTGTTCGAGGCTACTGGAAAAATCAGCATCCCGGTGCCGATTTTGACATGTTCTGGCGAAAGTCGCTGCATGACGGCTGGATCGAAGGCACGATGCTTCAGCCCAAGCAAGTCGCGGTGAAGCCGTGGGCCTCTTTGTTCGCTGAACCCGCAACTTACGGGTCAGACACAATCGAGATCAACTTCCGGCGCGATCCCTCGATTTATGACGGGCGCTTCTCGAACAACGGATGGTTGCAGGAATTGCCCAAACCCATGACCAAGATGACCTGGGACAATCCGGTGCTTATCGCCCCCAAGATGGCGGAGCGATTGGGAGTGCAGACCGAGGACATGATCCGTCTCGAACTGAACGGCAAGAGCGTTACAGCTCCGGTCTGGATTCAGGCTGGGCATGCCGATAATGCCGTCACGGTGTATCTGGGCTACGGGCGGCGACGCGCTGGCCGGGTGGGAACTGCGGCTGGCTTTGATTTTTATCCGCTTCGTAACAGCGCGGCACCGTGGTTCACCGCTGGGCTGAAGATCGACAAGGCTGGCGGAAGCTACATTCTGGCTTCCACTCAGGGCTATCAAACGATGGAGACGCAGGATGGCGATACGCGGCCGCTGGTGCGCGTTGCTACCCTCGATGCATATCGACAAACCCCCGACTCCTTCAATGACGACAAGCCAGCCGAGGATTTCAGCCTCTACCCAGGCTATGCCGCGCAATATCAGAAAGAGCCGTACGAATGGGGCATGGCCATCGATCTTAACGCCTGTGTGGGATGCAACAACTGCATCATCGCGTGCCAATCGGAGAACAACATCCCCGTAGTGGGAAAGGAGCAGTGCAACAAAGGACGGCACATGCACTGGTTGCGCGTCGACGTTTATTACCAGGGCGACCGCGACAATCCCAAGGCGTATTTTCAGCCGGTGCCCTGCATGCAATGCGAGAACGCGCCGTGCGAGTTGGTCTGCCCGGTGGGCGCGACGGTGCACAGCACCGAAGGCCTCAACGACATGATTTACAACCGCTGCGTGGGTACGCGCTATTGTTCCAACAACTGTCCCTACAAAGTCCGCAGATTCAACTTTTTGCTTTTTCAGGACTGGGTCACGCCGCAGTACAAGATGATGCGCAATCCAAACGTCACTGTGCGCAGCCGCGGAGTGATGGAGAAATGCACGTACTGCATCCAGCGCATCGCGCAGCACCGCATTGATGCAGAACGCGAGAACCGGAAAATCCGGGACCTTGAATTGCAAACGGCGTGCCAGCAGTCTTGTCCGGCCAACGCCATTGTTTTTGGTAATAAGAACGATTCCGCCAGCCAGGTTGACAAGCTCAAGGCCAAGAATCGAAATTACGGTCTGCTGCAAGACTTGAATACGAGGCCGCGGACTACCTATCTGGCGGAAATTCGCAACCCCAACCCTGAACTGGAGAGCTGACGGAGCAGAATCGAGAATGGCTGATCCCACCGAAATCGAAGGCCAGTCGCAAAGAGCGCCCGTGATCGAACCGGGGTACACCTTTGCCACCATTACAGACAAGATCAGCTCGATTGTTCTGACTCGTCCCGTTTCCAATGGCTGGCTTTTCGGGTTCGGGCTTTCATTCCTGATCACCATGGTGCTGCTCTACGCAATGGGATATCTATTTGTGCGCGGCGTAGGCATTTGGGGCATCAACATCCCGGTGGGGTGGGGATTTGCCATCGTCAACTTTGTGTGGTGGATTGGAATTGGTCACGCCGGAACCCTGATATCTGCGATTCTGCTGCTATTGCGGCAATCGTGGCGAAATTCGATCAACCGCTTCGCCGAAGCTATGACGATTTTTGCTGTGGCTTGTGCGGGGATGTTCCCGGTCCTGCATCTCGGCCGGCCATGGCTTGCGTATTGGCTGTTCCCTTATCCCAACACCATGAACTATTGGCCGCAATTCCGCAGCCCGCTGGTGTGGGACGTCTTTGCGGTTTCGACCTATGCCACGACTTCGATCCTGTTCTGGTACGTGGGTCTGATTCCCGACCTGGCCACACTGCGCGATCGCACTGAAAATCGGGCGACGCAAAAAATTTATGGAATTCTCGCCATGGGCTGGCGTGGTTCAGCGCGTCACTGGAGCCGCTACGAGACGGCGTATCTTCTTCTGGCCGGCCTGGCTACCCCGTTGGTGCTCTCGGTGCACACGGTTGTCAGCTTCGATTTCGCCATCGGCATAGTTCCGGGCTGGCACACCACGATTTTTCCACCCTACTTTGTTGCCGGAGCAATCTATTCAGGATTTGCGATGGTGCTGATGCTGGCCATTCCGATCCGGAAGTTTTACGGATTGGAGGACTTCATCACCGAGCGCCACCTGCAGAACTCCGCCAAGGTGATGCTCGCGACCGGGCTTATTGTGGCTTACGGATATGGGATTGAGGGCTTCATGGGATGGTATAGCGGCAATCGTACTGACGCATACCTTCTGTGGAACCGGCTGCATGGTCCGTATCACGTCTGGTATCTTTCGCTGCTCGCTTGCAACATTTTTATTCCCCAACTGCTCTGGATTCGCAAACTGCGAACTAGTCCGCTGGGATTGTTTCTCATTTCCGGGGTAATTCTGACTGGAATGTGGCTGGAGCGGTTCATCATCGTGGTCGTCAGCCTGCATCGCGACTTCCTGACTTCGTCATGGGGCATGTACTACCCCACCCTTTGGGATTGGGCAACCTATATCGGCACCATAGGATTCTTCCTCGCCTGCATGTTCCTGTTCCTGAGAGTTCTGCCCGGTATCTCGATCTTTGAAATGCGCACTCTGCTGCCGGAAGCGGAGGTGAAATCGGAATGAAGCGCACTCCCATCTACGGTTTGATGGCAGAGTTCGACAATCCCACCGATCTCGTGGTAGCGGCACGCAAGACACACGAAGCCGGATACAAGAGGATTGACGCCTACAGTCCCTTTCCGATCGAAGAGCTTTCCGAAGCCATCGGATTCCATCGCAACAACGTGCCCTTGGTTGTGCTGATAGGCGGAATTGTTGGTTGTTTGTCCGGGTTTGCGCTGCAGTGGTGGATCGCCACCGTGAGTTACCCGGTTAATGTAGGTGGGCGGCCGTACTTGTCAACGCCGGCGTTTATTGTCGTGACATTTGAAATGACGATTTTGTTTGCGGTTTTGTCGGCGGTGTTAGGCATGTTGGCGCTGAATGGACTCCCAATGCCATATCATCCGGTGTTCAATGTGCCGCGGTTTGCGTTCGCGACCAAGGACCGGTTTTTTTTGATCGTGTTCTCTTCCGATCCCAAATACAGCAGCAGCGGGACGCGCAGTTTTCTGGAAGGGCTGAACCCGCGCTCAATTTCGGAGGTGCCGAGCTAAAGCATGCGCACTCTCCGGAAAATAACGTTTGCTGCCTGGTTTGCTGTTCTCTTGTCTGTGGGTTGCCGTCAGGACATGCACGATCAGCCGCGGTTCAAGCCACTGGCGAAGAGCGATTTCTATGCCGATCTGCGTTCCGCCAGACCTCCAGTCGAAGGCACCGTGGCGCGCGGCCAGCTGCATGAGGACGCCTATTTCTACACTGGCAAAGTTGGAAACAATCCCGGAGACTACATGCCGTTTCCTGTGACGGAAGACGTGCTGGCCCGCGGGCGCGAGCGCTTCAATATCTATTGTTCGCCGTGCCATTCGCGGTTAGGGGACGGCAATGGCATGATTCCGCAGCGTGGATTTCGCGTTCCTCCGTCGTATCACACGGAACGTTTGCGCAAGGCGCCGCTGGGATATTTCTTTGATGTTATGACGAACGGATTCGGTGCCATGCCAGAATACGCATCGCAGATTCCGACCCGGGACCGCTGGGCGATCGTGGCGTACATCCGCGCTCTGCAATTGAGCCAGAATGCCACTTCCGCCGATATTCCTTCGGGACAGAAAGTTCCGTCAGAGCCGCCGACGTTCCGTGGTGAGCCTGGTTCGGGCGCAACGCTTCCGGAGGTTGAGCCCAGCGGCGCACAATCGGAGGGACAAGAACGATGAGCGCGCCGGGTCTCCACAACTCCGATATGATGGCGCCTCCGGTTACGCGCACGATCGCGTCGCGTTCGCTCCTCGTGGGAGTTGTTTTTTCCGTTGTTGCAATCATCGGAGGGTATTTTCAGCCCGACCAGTTTTTCCGCGGATATTTGCTGGCCTTCATGGCATGGCTGGGAGTAGCACTGGGATCGATGTCAGTACTGATGATCCGCCATCTGACGGGAGGCGGATGGGGAACCGTGATCCGCAGAGTGATGGGCGCTGCCATGCGTTGCATTCCGCTGATGACCATTCTTTTTGTCCCGATTTTGTTTGGGCTGCCGCGCCTGTATATATGGGCTCGACCGCTCAACAGCGTCGCCGACACGCATCTGCGGGAGCATCTCGAGGAAATAACCAAGTCCTACCTGTCAGTTCATGGCTTCATAGTTCGAGCTGTCATTTATTTCGCCATCTGGAATCTGTTGTCATTTTTCCTGACGAAGTGGTCGCGCGAGCAGGACCAGCCGGTTCCACGGGATAACAGCCGGCGCTTCAAGGCGCTGAGCGGACCGGGGCTGATCCTGTACGCTTTCACGATTTCCTTCGCGGCGATTGACTGGGTGATGTCCATTGACCCGAGCTGGATCTCGACTATCTACGGACTGATTCTGCTGATTGGGGAAGTTCTGTCCGCCATGTGCTTCGCGGTTGTGGTCGAGCGCATTCTGGTGAAATACAAGCCAATGTCCGATTGGTTGCGGCCTGATTTCGTTCAGGACCACGGAAAGTGGATGCTAACCTTCCTCATGTTGTGGGCTTATTTTTCTTTCTCGCAGTTGCTCATCATCTGGGCAGGAAATCTGCCGGATGAAATCACGTGGTATTTCAGGCGTTTTCGTGGCGGTTGGCCGGCAGTCGGAGTGGTCCTTATCTTCGGGCACTTCGTGGTGCCGTTTGTGCTCCTGCTCTCACGGTCTTTTAAACGCGACGTCAGGAAATTGGTTTGGCTCGCGGTTTGGCTGATGATCATGCGCTGGGTGGATTTGCTGTGGATCATCGAGCCGAATTTTTCTACGACGGCGAGTGTGACCTGGGCGGATATTGTGCTGCCCATCGCCATGGGCGGTATTTGGATGTGGTTCTATTTCCGAAACCTGGGCTCGATGGCGCTTTTGTCGGTTAACGACCCCGATGCGCGTGAGGTATTGGAACCAGTACATGAGTAAGGAAGAAACAAAGGATAGGCAGCGGGATCCGGAGCTCGAATTCGAGCACCAGGACCTCAGCCCGAGTGCCGTGTACGCCTTTCTGGCCGGGCTGGCGCTGGCCGGGATTCTGGTCTACTTCGTGTTGTGGGGGCTCTATGACTATCTTGACGCGTATCAGAGACGTCACGAACCGCCGCAGAACCCGCTGGTGCAGCCGGAAGCTGACACGCGCAACATTTTGCCGCGAACGATTCAAAAGTTCCCCCAGCCGCGGCTGGAAAAAAACGAACGAATTGAGATTGACGATTTCCTCCTGAAAGAGGAGCAAACGCTAAACAGCTACGGCTGGGTGGATGAAAAAGCCGGAGTCGTACGTATTCCGATTGAACGTGCCATGCAACTGGTGGCGCAGCGCGGTTTGTCGACGACCCCGAAGGTGGGAACAATTCCGCCATCCGAGGGGAATCCGGGTAATCAGGCGGGAGTACGCAATTTGCCGAATCAACAGCAGAAAACAAAGTAGAGCACGCAGGGACAGTTCTCTGCTGCCCGGCTGATAGGAGTGGGGAGTTCAGTGGCAAAAAGCATTTTGCATAGCGTGTCGCGGAAGTTTCTATTGTTGTCATCCCGAGCGAAGCGAGGAATCTGCATTGGGTTGCATACCGATTCAAAGTGCAGATTCCTCGTCGCGGCCGCTGCTCGGAACAACAAGATCGAAAGTGTTTGGAACATTAACAGATGTGCCCAACTGGTCGGCGTATTTTCAGTCCTGACGGCTGCTGCCTGGGGCCAAGGCATGACGCAGGGCGTCATGTCTCCGCCGGCGAATCTACGTCCGCCCGGATTGAAACACGTGGGCATCGAACAGCTTTTGAATGAGCAGATCCCTCCGAATCTCACTTTTCGCGATGAAAGCGGCAATGCGGTCCGACTGGGGGATTACTTCGGGCGCAAGCCGTTGATCTTGAATCTTGTCTATTACCAGTGCCCAATGTTGTGCAGCGAAGTTTTAAGCGGGCTGGAAAGCGCGCTGCGAGTTCTGAAGTTCGATGTGGGAAATCAGTTTGACGTTCTGACCGTGAGCTTCGATCCGAAAGAGACGCCTGAAATGGCGGCCGCGAAAAAAGCTGAATTCCTGAAACGCTACGAACGCGCAGGTGCGGCTGCGGGTTGGCATTTCCTTACCGGACCGCAGAGTTCGATCGACGCGCTCACCCAGGCTGCGGGTTTTCAGTACGAATACGATGCAAAAACCGGGCAATTTGCGCACGGTACAGCGATCATGGTGCTCACGCCCGAAGGAAAAATCGCACAGTACTACTATGGCGTTGAGTTCGCGCCAAAGGATTTGCGCCTGGGGCTGGTCGAGGCATCGCAGAACAAGATTGGCACAGTCGTGGATGAGGTATTGCTCTACTGTTACCACTACGACCCGGACAAGGGAAAATACGGCGCAATCGTCAGCAGGATTCTAAAGCTGGCGGCAGCAGCCACGATTCTTTTGCTGGGCACATTTTTGATTGTGATGTTCCGCCTGGGTTCAGCGTCGGAGCATCAGCACATGAAACGGATCGCATAAGCATTTATGTTTGACAATTTTCCACTTTGGCCAGCACGAGCCTCCACTGGAGCGGGCAACGTCGATGCGCTGTTCATTTTCCTTGTGTTGCTGGCCGGCTTTATGTCGCTGGCGATTTTCACCATGATTGTGGTGTTCGCGCTGAAATATCGCAATCGTCCGGGGCATGGCGCACAGCAGATCGAAGGTTCAGTGCCGCTGGAAGTGACCTGGTCGGCGGTGCCGCTGGCCATCTTCATGGTGATCTTTGGGTGGGGCGCGGTCATTTACTTTCAGGAACGCACTCCACCTCGCGGCGCTGACGAAATCTACGTCGTAGCCAAGCAATGGATGTGGAAGCTGGAACACGAACAAGGGCAGCGCGAAATCAACGAATTGCACGTTCCGGTGGGGCGTGATGTGAAGTTGATCATGACTTCACAAGACGTCATTCACAGCTTTTATGTCCCTGCCTTCCGCATCAAGCAGGATGTTCTGCCGGGACGTTATACGACGGCCTGGTTTCGCGCCACCAAACCGGGTGTGTATCACCTGTTCTGCGCCGAGTATTGTGGAACGGCACACTCGGGAATGATCGGGCAAATTGTAGTGTTAGAGCCGGCACTGTATCAGGCCTGGCTCTCCGGTGGCACTACATCCGGGTCGCTGGCTGCAAATGGGGAAACCATCTTTCAGCAACTCGGGTGCCCAACTTGTCATCGCTTTGACATTCAAGGCCGAGGTCCCAATCTGCAAGGCATATTTGACAGGCCCGTATTACTGGAAGACGGACGAACTGTGGTCGCGGATGAAAACTACATTCGCGAATCGATTCTCAGTCCGAGCGCAAAGATTGTGAACGGATTCAAGCCGATCATGCCGACGTTTCAAGGATTGGTAAGTGAAGAGCAACTGGCTGCGCTGGTGGCCTACATCAAATCGCTGACTCCGCCGTCCGGGACAGCGAAGCTGGCGCCCCCAGCAAAATCGCAAGAACCCAGGGAATAGAAATGGCAACTACAGCAATCACCGCCGAACGCGAGCATTACTTAAATACAGACTACGGCATACGATCGTGGCTGCTGACCACCGATCACAAACGGATTGCCTTGCTGTATCTGGTCACGATCACCCTCTTTTTCTTTATTGGGGGATTCTTTGCGCTGCTCATCCGCCTGGAGTTGCTGACTCCCGCCGGTGATCTGGTTCAGGCTGATACCTACAACAAGCTTTTCACCATGCACGGCCAGGTGATGATCTTCTTCTTCCTGATTCCATCGATCCCGGCTGTGCTGGGGAATTTTCTTATTCCCATGATGGTGGGCGCGAAAGACCTCGCCTTTCCACGGATTAACCTGCTGAGCTGGTATTTATTGGTAGTTGCGGGCATCCTGATGTTGCACTGCATCATCACCGGCGGTGTGGATTCCGGTTGGACTTTCTATACACCGTTCAGTACGGCGTTCAGCAACACCAAAGTCATTGAAGCAGGGGTTGCGATCTTCATTGCCGGCTTCTCTTCAATTCTAACCGGGCTAAATTTTGTCGTGACCATCCATCGCATGCGAGCACCAGGCCTGACGTGGTCACGTCTGCCCTTGTTTGTCTGGGCGCATTACGCAACCAGCATTATTCAGCTTCTGGGCACGCCGGTGCTGGCGATCACTTTGCTCCTAGTGGTGTTCGAACGCGCTTTCAACCTGGGAATTTTCGATCCCACACGCGGCGGCGATCCCCTGCTGTTCCAGCACCTATTCTGGTTCTACTCGCATCCCGCGGTGTACATCATGATTCTGCCGTCAATGGGCGTGGTGGCGGAGATTATTCCCTGTTTTTCGCGCAAGCGAATTTTTGGGTACAGCGCCGTGGCAATGTCCAGCATCGCCATTGCCGTATTTGGCTTCCTGGTTTGGGCGCATCACATGTTCGTGGCGGGAATCTCGCTGTACTCGGCGATGATTTTCTCGATTCTGAGTTATCTGGTGGCGGTTCCGTCCGCGATTAAGGTTTTCAACTGGACGGCCACCATGTACAAAGGCTCAATCCACTTCAATACGCCGATGCTGTACGCGATGGGCTTCATTGGGCTATTCACCATGGGCGGGCTGACTGGTTTGTTCCTTGCGGCATTGGGCATCGATGTGCACGTAACCGATACCTACTTTGTGATCGCCCATTTCCACTACATCATGGTGGGCGGAGCAGTGATGGGATATCTGGGAGGCCTGCACTTCTGGTGGCCAAAGATTTCCGGCCGCATGTATCCCGAATGGCTGGGAAAATTTGCGGCCTTGACGGTGTTCCTGGGTTTCAATCTTACTTTCTTCCCCCAATTTATCTTGGGATACCTTGGCATGCCACGCCGGTATTGGCAATATCCTGCAGAATTTCAGGTACTGAATGTGTTTTCAACGGCGGGTTCCACAATTCTAGCGGTGGGATACGTGTTGCCAATGATCTATTTCCTCTGGTCCATGCGCTACGGCAAGGTGGCCGACGCGAATCCATGGGGAGCGGCTGGATTGGAGTGGAAAACAAGCTCGCCTCCGCCTACCAGCAACTTTGAGGAAGTTCCGGAGGTGACGTGGGAAGCTTATAACTACGACGAAATTCCTGCGCCCGAGGAGGTGCCGGTTGGCTGACAGCCCACTCACAATCGAGCACGAGGAAGGCCTCCAGCACCAGTTTGTCGATGTGGAGCAGCAGCGCAATGCCGTTTCGCTGGGCATGTGGTTGTTTCTGGCCACGGAAATCATGTTCTTCGGTGGCATGTTTTGCGCTTACCTGGTTTATCGCTACTGGTATTACAACGAGTTCGCGGCCGGGAGCCGCAGCCTGGATTTGACCTGGGGGACGCTCAACACCGCGGTCCTCATCTGCAGCAGCTTAACCGTGGCGCTGGGAGTTCGGGCCGCGCAACTAGGCAAGCGCAAGCTGTTAATCGTTCTGCTTGTGCTGACCCTCCTATTTGGCTTGACGTTCCTGGGGATTAAGGGCATCGAGTGGTATGCCAAATACACGGAGCACCATATCCCCGGTGCTTCGTTTGACGCCAGCGATCTGATCAAGGATTACCCTCAGATCCCGATTGATCCGGCGCACGAGCAGATTTACTTCTCCTTGTACTTCGCCATGACCGGCCTGCATGCGTTGCACATGATCATCGGCGTAGGGATCTTCTCGTTCATCTTGTTCTATGCGTGGAAGGGGCGCTACACGCCCGCGTATCACACCCCGGTGGAAATTTCCGGACTGTACTGGCACTTTGTCGACATCGTTTGGATCTATCTATTCCCCCTGCTGTATCTGATTGATCGGAGGCCGCTGAGGTGAGCTGCCATGTCTGAGCACATTGTTTCCAGCAAGATCTACTACACGATCTGGATCATCCTTCTGGTTCTGACCATCGTCACCGCGCAGGTGGCAAAGATCAATCTCGGGCCCTTTAATCCAATCCTGGCACTGGTAATCGCAACCACCAAAGCCCTGCTTGTAGTTTTGTTTTTCATGCACGTGAAATACACCAGCGAAAAGCTCACGAAGATGGTCATTGTCTCCGCACTGTTCTGGCTTTTGCTGCTGCTCTTCCTGAGCCTTGCCGACTACACGACACGCGGCATCGGCCACGCCTGAGCCAGGGCTGCTGTTTCTCCATTTTGGATCCTGCACTCTATCTTCAATCTGTTCTCTTACTTTCGTTTTCATTCGCCGCAAGCAACAGATATATGATTCGAGAGTTGATCTTGATTAAGGGACTAATATCAGCGGCGAAGGCGTGACGGGCAGAGCAAGTGACTAGCGGACCAGTGTTCGGGCAGAAGGATTTTGTCGACACCGCACGAGCGGCTAAGCCTGCCACGGTGGATGTGACTGGATTGCAATCCGCTATACGCGGTCGCATTCGCGGCGAAGTCCGCTTTGACCGGGGCAGCCGCGCACTCTACGCTACCGATGGATCGAATTATCGTCAGGTTCCGATCGGTGTTGTTCTCCCTCGTGACGTCGATGACGTGACCGCCGCGATCGCGACGGCGCGCGAATTTGGCGCGCCGATTTTGTGCCGTGGCGGCGGGACCTCGCTGGCAGGACAGTGCTGCAACGTTGCTGTGATCATCGATTTTTCCAAGTACATGGGGGAGATCGTTGAGCTCGATCCCGAGCGCAGGATTGCCAGAGTCCAGCCGGGAGTTATTCTTGACCATCTTCGTGCGGCCGCCGAAAAACACCACCTGACTTACGGGCCTGATCCCGCAACCCACGACCGCTGCACACTTGGTGGAATGATTGGCAACAATTCCTGCGGCGTGCATTCGGTGATGGCGGGCAAAACCGACGACAACATTGAAGAGCTGGAAATTCTGACCTACGACGGCATACGCATGAAGGTGGGGCAGACGGATGATGAAGAGTTGGAAAAAATCATTGGCGAAGGCGGCCGTCGCGGACAAATCTATGCCGGCCTGAAATCTTTGCGCGATCAGTACAGTGACCTGGTTCGGCAAAGGTATCCCAACATTCCGCGGCGCGTTTCAGGATACAACCTCAATTATCTTTTGCCTGAGAATGGATTCCACATTGCCCGCGCCCTGGTTGGTTCTGAAGGAACCTGCGTGACCGTACTCGAAGCCACGTGCCGGCTGGTCGAGAGCCCTCCGGAGCGCGTATTGCTGGTGATTGCGTATCCCGACGTTTATCAATGTGCCGATTGTGTTCCCGAGATTATGGACCACAAGCCGATCGGACTCGAAGGGATCGACCGACTGCTGGTGGATTACACGCGGCGCAAAGGCTTGAACGCAGGGGGTCTGAGGTTGCTGCCTGAGGGCGGGGGGTGGTTGCTGGCTGAATTCGGGGGCGACAGCCAATCTGCGGCGGAATCACAAGCACGAAAACTGATCGATTCACTGTCCCGAAGCGCGGCGCCTCCTCAGATGCGTTTATTTACCGACCACTGGGAAGCCAGGAAAATTTGGGAAGTGCGCGAGTCCGCATTGGGTGCGACCTCGCATGTCCCGGGCGAGCCGCTGGAATGGGAAGGCTGGGAAGATGCCGCAGTTGCTCCTGAGAAACTCGGCAACTATCTGCGTGCGCTGCATAAGCTGATGGCCGGTTATGGCTATCGCAGCGCGCTTTACGGACACTTCGGACACGGCTGTGTCCACATGCGGATCAACTTCGATCTGCAATCGAAGCGAGGCATCGCTGCGTATCGCAAGTTCGTGGAGGAAGCTGCGGAGTTAGTCGTGAGCTTCGGAGGCTCGCTTTCGGGCGAGCATGGCGACGGCCAGTCCCGCGCCGAACTGCTGCCGAAAATGTTTGGTCCGGAACTAATGCAGGCGTTCAGACAATTCAAAGCTTTGTGGGACCCGGATTGGAAGATGAATCCCGGGAAAGTGGTCGAGCCTTACAAGCTGGATGAAAACCTGCGGTTGGGAGCGGACTATCGGCCATGGGAACCGCCAACTCAGTTCCAGTTTCCCGAGGACCACGGCAGCCTGGCCAGCGCCACCTTGCGCTGTGTGGGAGTTGGGAAATGCCGGCATTATGAAGGCGGCGTGATGTGTCCGAGCTTTCGCGTTACGCGGGAGGAAGAGCATTCGACTCGCGGCCGTGCACACCTGCTCTGGGAGATGACTCAGGGTAGTGTGATTCAGGATGGCTGGCGTGATGAGAGCGTGAAAAAATCTCTCGATCTGTGCCTCGCCTGCAAAGGCTGCAAAAGCGATTGTCCGGTTGGGGTTGATGTTGCTACTTACAAGGCTGAATTTCTGTCTCATTATTACGACGGGCACATGCGTCCGCGCAGTGCGTATGCGTTCGGCAATATCGACGTTTGGGCGAAACTGGCTTCTAATGCGCCGGGATTGGCGAACCTGGCGACTCAGCTGCCATTTCTGCGCGAGATTTCCAAGTTGGTCGCAGGCATACCACCGCAACGCGCGATTCCAGCATTTGCCCCCCAAGCTTTTCGTGCGTGGTTCAAACGAAGGCCGACTCGAAATCCCAATGCGCCTCCTGTTCTGCTTTGGCCGGATACGTTCAACAACTATTTCCTGCCGGAAACGGCGAAGGCAGCGGTGGAAGTCCTCGAATCGGCCGGATTTCGTGTGGAACTGCCGACTACGAGCCTGTGTTGTGGGCGTCCGCTGTATGACTGGGGAATGCTGGATCGCGCCAAACAACTGCTTCAGCAAATTCTTGACGTTTCGGAAAACGAAATTGAGCAGCAGGTTCCTATCGTCGTGCTCGAACCGAGTTGTGCCGCAGTTTTTCGCGATGAACTAGTCAACCTCTTTCCAGATGATGACCGGGCCCGGGCCTTGTCCCGGCAGACCTTGCTGCTTAGTGAATTTCTAGAGCGCAAAGCCAGGCACTTTACTTTACCGAAGCTCCGGGCGCAGGCCCTGGTTCACGGCCATTGTCACCAAAAATCCGTTCTGAAGATGGACGACGAGCAGGCGGTGCTCAGCAAGATGGGACTTGATTTTCGAACTCCGGCCCCTGGGTGTTGTGGTATGGCCGGAGCTTTCGGCTTCGAACAGGACAAATACCAAGTGTCGATGGCAGTGGGCGAACTGGAGCTATTGCCTGCGGTTCGCAAGGCCCCGCCGGAGTGCCTCATCATCGCCGATGGCTTCAGTTGCCGGGAGCAGATTGCGCAGTGTACGGACCGCCATGCTTTGCACCTGGCCGAGGTCATCCAGATGGGCCTAAACGGCGGCGCAGAATGCAGCCCTTACCCGGAGACGCGCAGGGTCGAGAAGATGCAGAGAGACGTCCGAGGCTCGATGACACGCGCTGCCCTCGGCATGGCCGGAGCGGCGGTGGGAGGGGCAATAGTTTGGGCACTCAGCCGCCGGTAAGCGTTCATAACCTATTGAGACTAAAAGGTTAAGCATTCGGTATCTCGCCAGAATGGGTTAATTCTGGGAAAATAACAGGACGGGGAGTGTTGGGGTGCATGTCTCCGCCAAGGACAGTATGATCCGCGACAGCGAGTCCTCACTCACCATCACCGAAACCAGCGGGCAGATCAGGCTGAAGCAAGCGGTTGACACCACGCTGCAGGGGTCGGTTCTGGTGCTGATCCAGTTCGACGTCTGCGAGGAAATTCGCCTCGACCGCCTGCAGCAGATTATTGGCGCCCGCAAGCTGGAGCACCCAAGTCTGAAACATCCGGCTCCCGGATATGTCCGCTATGAACGTCCTCCGATTGTGGAGCCGATCGAAGCCCTGACTCTCGATAGCGGGGAGAAACTGGATGGGCAGATCAAATACTACGATTATGGCGTAGTCAGCGTGGTGTTCGAGTTGCCGTTCTCCGGAGATTGGGAGACGCTGATTCGCCTCGGCAGCCGCTGGGTGTGGGACGTAGATTTTGCCGCCCACGCCGGGCGAATAGCGCGGCACAAACTCGAGCGCGCGGCCCCGGCCCTGGTAAAGCCTTACCCCAACTGGCTCAGCGAAGACTATTTCATTTTCCATGTCCGCCAGATCGTCGGAAATCCGTCCGCGGCGGAGCTGGTAGCAACCGACGGAGCGCGCATTGCCCAGATTGTTCGCGGAGAGACTGCGGAACTCTCGGAAGGCGAGCGTCACGAGATCCTGCAGTCGCGAATTTCGTATTATCCCAACGATCTTACCGTGATTGGCTGGAACGCCGCGTTTCTCTATGACAGCCTGAGCGGTGCTGAAACTGCCATTCAGCTTTTGGAGTATGCCAATTCCCAGTTACTGGAATTCCGCCATTACGATGAGTTTCTGACTCGCGAATTGGAAAGCGTATACGCTGCCCTCGACAAAGGTACAGGCATCATGGCGCGCTGGCGATTGGCGCGAGCCGCCACCAAGCTGCATACGGTGCTGCTAGATGTAAACGAACTCACTGAACACGCCGATAACGCGATTAAGTTTCTCAGCGACATGTTTTCGGCACGGCTGTACAAGCTGGCTGCCTCGAAGGTGGGCGTGCCCGACTACAAAGATCTGGTTACGCAGAAAGTCCGAACCGCCGAGGAACTCTATCGCTTCATGGTGGACCAGTTCAACCAGAGCCGCGCCTTCTTCCTTGAACTGACGGTGGTGATTATTCTGGTGGTCGAGCTGATTTGGCTCTTCCGCGGAAAGCCGTTCTAGAGCTGCTGCTTCTCATCTAGCCACGTAAGCTGTTTCGTTCTATCCTAAGCGCTTCTAAATATCCGTATTCAACTTGAACCAAATGCGCGGATTAAAGGGCAAGCGCGTTCTCGTCACCGGTGGCGCCAGCGGAATCGGCGCTGCCACAGCTGCGCGTTTTCTTGAAGAAGGCTCGGCGGTCTGCGTGCTCGACCGCGATGCCAAAGCAAACGGGAAGATTCGTAAGCAGCTGCCGAATCTTGCCGGGACCCTGGCAGCCGATGTTTCTAATCAGAAGCAGGCTCGGGCTGCATTCGACGATGCGATGCGAATCATGGGTGGCATCGATGTGCTGATCAACAACGCGGGCATCAGCATTCGCCATAAATTTCTGGAGATCACGCCGGAAGAGTGGGAGCGGGTAATCGCCGTAAATTTGACCGGAGTCTTTAACATGGCTCAGATCGCCGCGCGGCACATGTGGGAACGCGGCGAGGGCGTGATTCTGCAAACGGCCTCGACCAACGGGATGATGGGATATCCCTATTATGCGGATTACAATGCCACGAAAGCGGGTGTAATTGAGCTTACCAAGAGCATGGCATTGGAGCTGGCTCCTAAAGTGCGTGTTTGCGCGGTTGCCCCAGGTTACGTGCTCACGCCCATGCAGCGGGCGGAGTACACGGATGCCATGCTGGCTGAGGTCAACCGCAAGATTCCGCTGGGCCGCCATGCCAAGCCAGAAGAGATCGCGGCATTATTCGCGTTCCTGGCTTCCGACGATGCCGCGTACATGAACGGGCATGTGTACACGATTGATGGTGCCGAGACGGCAGGCGGGTTGGCGAGCCGATAAGGTAAAGCCGCAGTCTCTTTGTTGTCATCCCGAGCGAAGCGAGGGACCTGCAGTTCGAGAGACGCTAGACTGCAGATTCCTCGTCGCTGCGCTCCTCGGAATGACAGGTTGTATACAGCTCAGTGATTTCGAGCGGATGTCGGTTATCTATGCCAGACCGTCTCGCGCGCAAAGTTGCTCTGATCACTGGAGGTGCGTCTGGCATTGGACGCGCCACGGCGCTGCTTTTCGCGCGCGAGGGCGCGTCGGTTGTGATCGCCGACTTGAATGAGGATGCGGGACGGAAAGTTACGGGGGAGATCGCAGATCAGGGAGGTCGAGCGATTTTCGAACGTGCTGACGTAACCAGTGCCGCCGATTGCCAGCGTGTGGCAGAGCGGGCAGTTCGCCAGTTCGACACAATACACATACTCTTCAATAACGCCGGCATTATTCGCCGTGCTTCAGTTCTGGAGCTTAGTGAAGAAGACTGGGACCGCGTAATTGCAGTGAATCTAAAATCAACTTTCCTCCTGTCCCGACTTGTGATTCCAGTTATGGCGAAAGCAGGAGGCGGTTCGATTATCAACATGGCGTCCGGTTGGGGGTTGGCAGGCGGTCCGAGAGCGGCTGCATACTGTGCTTCGAAGGGCGCAGTGGTGCTGCTGACCAAGGCGATGGCCGTGGATCATGGCCGGCAGAATGTACGCGTCAACTGCCTCTGTCCCGGGGATACGGATACCGGAATGTTGCGGGATGAAGCTCGGCAACTCGGGGAGCCTGCAGATCGCTTTCTTGCCGATTCGGCACGCCGCCCGTTGAGGCGAGTTGGGAAAGCAGAAGAAATCGCACAGGCAGCCTTGTATTTGGCGAGCGACGATTCCTCGTTTGTAACCGGAACGGCGCTGGTTGTTGACGGCGGAGGTTTGGCGGGTGCGGCATGATGAGCGTTGCGCCGTCCGGATGATGCGCCTCGAAAACAAAGTAGCTCTCATAACCGGCGGGACCTCAGGGATCGGCGAGGCCTCAGCTCTTCTTTTTGCTAAAGAAGGGGCCAGTATTGTTCTAACGGGCCGGAACCAGCAACGTGGAGACCAAGTGCGAGACCGAATTCGTGGCAGCGGCGGGAAGGCAAGTTTTGTTGCGTGTGATGTGCGCAAATCCGAAGAGTGCAGACGCGCTGTCGATGAGGCGATTAGCGCTTTCGGCCAACTTGATATTCTTTTCAACAATGCTGGCGTTTTCTATCCGCACACCGTGGTCGAGTGCAGCGAAGAAGAATGGGACGAGCAGATTGATGTCAACCTTAAAGGCACGTTTCTGATGTCGAAATTCGCCTTGCCGGAAATGATCCGCCGAGGCCACGGCGTTATCATCAACAACAGTTCAGGATGGGGCATTGTGGGCGGAGACTCTGCAGCGGCCTATTGCGCTTCCAAAGGCGGGGTTGTCCTGCTGACCAAGGCGATGGCAATCGATCATGGGCCGCAGGGCATTCGCGTGAACTGCATTTGTCCCGGCGACGTTGACACTCCCATGCTTCCCCAAGATGCGAAAATGCGCGGGTTGAAATGGCAAGACTATCTGGAAGGTTGTGCCAGGCGTCCTCTGGGACGCATCGGAACACCTGAGGAGATTGCCAAGGCGGCGTTGTTTCTCGCCTCTGACGATTCATCTTTTATGAGCGGTGCCGCGCTGATCGTAGACGGCGGAGGGACCGCAGATTGATCAGTAGTTTGAGAACGGAATGACTCATTCGCTCACAACTCTGACCCGCACTCGCTCGCACGAGCTGTTCAAGCGGGCGCAAGAGTCCTTGGTAGAAGGCGTGAATTCGCCCTCGCGGGGCGCAGCCGTGTACTCCGGTGGACCGATCGTGCTGGAGCGCGGTAAAGGCGCGCGCGTATGGGACAGCGACGGCAACGAGTACGCCGATTTCATGATGTCCTTTGGCGCCCTGATTTATGGGCATGCCCATCCGAAGCTGGTCGAAGTAGTTTCCGAGGCCATGGCCGAAGGGTCGCATTTTGCGGCGGCTACCTCGGCGGAAGTGGATGCGGCGGAGCGTTTTCGGCGCATGGTGCCAACGGCAGAAGTTGTCCGCTTTACCAATACCGGCAGCGAAGCCACTATGCTTGCGCTGCGTTTGGCGCGGGCGCACACGAGTCGAACGAAATTCCTCAAATTTGAGGGCCACTATCACGGATGGTACGATCCATTTCTTTTGAACGCTCACAGCCACGCGCCAGAAGAATTGGGGCCAAAGCAAGAGCCTGCCCGGATTCCCGATTCCGAAGGCATTCCCTCGGCAACGTTTGATGATGTTGTTCTTGCGCCATGGAATGATGTTCCCGCGCTTGAACGCACACTGCGACGACATGGGAAAGAACTAGCGGCAGTGATAACCGAGCCGATCATGGCAAACATGGGCTGCATCCCGCCTCGCGAAGGTTATTTACAGCGCTTAGGCGAGCTGACTCGGGAATGTGGCGCGCTTTTGATTTTCGACGAAGTGGTAACGGGCTTTCGCTATGCTCCTGGCGGTTGTCAGGAATACTACGGGGTAAAGCCGGACCTCAGCACATTCGGCAAAGCACTGGGCGCTGGATTTCCGGTGGGTGCAGTGGCTGGGTCGCGTGCAATCCTCGACCGCATGCGCTGGGGCGAGAACATGGTCTTGCATTACGGAACCTTCAACGGTCATCGGCTGACGATGAAGGTGGTCGCCGCCAATCTGGATTTGTTATCCGGCAAGAATGTGTATTCGAACCTTCATTCAATCGGTGGCTGCGCCATTACTGGTCTGAGAGATGTGTTTCGTCGGCGTAAAGTGCGCGCTATTGTGCAAGGATTCGGGCCCATGTTCCAGATTTATTTCACCGAACGCGACGCTATTGAGGATTATCGCGACTACTGCTCGTATGTGGATACGGGACGCTATTCCCGCTTTGTGCAACTGCTGCTTGAGCGCGGCATCTACATGACCCCTTCCAACGGCCTGCACTGGATAATCTCCACGGCACATACGCAGACGGAGGTCAACAAATTGCTGCAAGCGGCCGACCAGGCTTGTGCAGAACTGACATGAAGGCAATCGTCTTCGTTGGCGGAGGACGCATCACCAGCGCATTGCTGGCAGGATTGCGACTGGCAAAATATAGCGTTCCACTGCTGGTACACGATCACCATCCAAGAAAATTGCGGCAATTGAACAAGCTCTATGGCGTCAAAACCGAGGAAAATCTGCAGCGCGCGATCGCGCAAGCGCGAATTCTGGTGGTTGCGGTTCGCCCAGCCTCAATAAGCGGTCTTCTGCGCGAGGTAAGCCCCGTTGCTCGGACACTGCCAGCCGTCAGCCTAGCCGCCGGCATCCCGCTTGCGACTTTGCGAAAAAGGCTTCCAGTTCGCTGGGCGCGCGCCATGCCCAGCCCAACGTGCCGCAGCGGCCGAGGTTTGACGGCATTGACGTTTGCCGGCGATTTTCCCGCGACCGCGAAACGAGAGGTCAGGAAGCTGTTTGCCAAGGGCGGCGAAATTTTGGAAATCCCCGAACGAAAATTCGATGTATTCACCGTGACGTATTCCTGCAGCCACGGCTACCATGCGCTCGCCGCGCTTGCCGATTCGGCCGAAAAACTCGGATTGGATAAGAAACTTGCTCTGACGGCTGCAGCGCACGCGCTGGCTGATGGAATCGTCGCCTGGAGAGACGGACACATTTCCCTGGAGAGGTTGCTGCACGAGGCTGCAACTCCGGGCGGGATTGCGGCCGGCGTGATGGAATCCATGAAACGCGCCGGCTACAAGAAAGTTGTCTTGCGAGGCCTAGCCGCCGGTTTGTCGCGCGCCAGGCAAAACAGCAAACTGATTTAGCCCACCTCAACTTTGCCCGCCGGTGAAACCTTCGATTCATAAGTTACGTGAGTAACCTAGCTCCCCTGTAGCCGCAGCGCTATGTTCAAAAGCGTCCCAGACTTCCATGCGGATCACCAGAGGAGTTTGCGTGCTGGCGAAGGTTGCGGTCGTCATTCTGTTGCTCGCGTCGCGCGGAATCGCTGACGATCGGGCTGCGAAGCAGATTGACTGTCCCCAGTTGCTCACCTGGATCGCTGCCGGCATTCCTAACCAAAGACTTGCGCGCCTGGTGAGAGATCGCGGAGTTACCTTCCAGCTAGTTCAGAACACCGCAGAAATTCTAGTGGGTGTGGGAGTGGGAGCCGATTTAGTGAAAGAGATCGGTACAAACTACACATCCTCAGCCGGTAAACGAGGGTTGGGTTGCCCCACGGAGTTGGTGCAGGCTGCAGAACTGGTACATCGGCAAAGCTACGACAAGGCCGAGATGATTGTGAGAAAGCTGCTGACGACTGCTCCCGAGAATGCTGATCTCCATCTGGTCCTGGGCTATCTCCGCGCGCAACAAGGAGATTTGGACGAGGCGTTTGATGCTTATTCGGACGCGAAGGACCTGGAGCCAGACTTTCCGGAAATCCATAACGGGCTGTCGTACGTTTTCTACTGCTCGAATGATGCAGAAAATGCTGTTGCTGAAGCGCGTACTGCCCTGAGCATCGATCCAGGTAATGCAGAAGGCTATCGATACCTGGGGCTCGGACTCTATGGGGACGAAAACTACAAGCCAGCCCTGCACGCACTCCTGGAGTCCTTGGACCGTGATCCGAACCGGGCTGAGACCTATTACGACCTGGGTTTAGTACAAACAGCCGAAAGGGACCTGGCAGCCGCGGTGGAGTCCTACCAGAAAGCGCTCCGTATTAACCCCAAGCTGTTGGATGCACGGACAAAGTTGAATCTGGCTTTACGTGAGCTGGGATCGGCGCACGCGGCGGTCGCTGAGAAGGGGAAAGTCAGGCCTAAAGACACGCCGCAGTAACTGATGCGGCCGGGAACTGCCGCCGACCGTTGGCGGATTGGAATGCGGGCAATGAACTCCCGTGCTCTCGGCAGGAGAAGCTGGCACTCCTAGAATAACCGGCAGCGTGGCCAGATCCACGCTCCAGCGGGCGAGGTAAGGAAATGAACCCTACGATGCAGCAAACAGTAAATGCAGGAAATCAGGCGGCTGGCCTCCGGGGCGCGCAGCTCGGGCACGCGATTCCATCGGCCAACCAAACTGCACGGAAACCCTCGGGCTACGGCCTGCCCTGCGTGAAGTGCCGGACATACTATCCGGCCGACCTGAAAGCTTGCCCGATCTGCAAGAGCGCAGAGCGGGTCGCTGTTACTGCGGTCAAACTTCCGCTTATCCCCGCTCCCGCCGAAGAATTGCCAGATCCCGCCATGCTGGAAGAAGAACGGGAGCGGTTCCTACGTGAATTTAAGGCGCAGTTAAGTACGCTGGAGATGTCGGGACAGTCTGCATTCCCGCGCTGCATCAAAGAGGAAAACCACGCCGGAGAGTTCGCCTCAGCATCCATTTGCCAGTCTTGCTACGAATATCTGCAAGAGCGTGTCGACGTGATGGAAGCGGCTTTGCACATGGACTTGAAGGAAGCGGCGCAGGTTGTCTATGACGCGGTCTGGGCGGACCCTTCAGATCCCAGCAAGACCTACGAAAATGCCGCGAGTGCTCTGCTGACCGAGTTGCGCAAACGATCGGGCGTGCCGCAGACCTTTGCCTTGATGCAACCGGTGATTGCAGATTAATTTCCGCCGCGGCTCAAGAACGATCCATCAATCAGTCGATCCTCCCTGTGAGCTACTTCAGGGAGACTTCTCGAAACGTAAAGTGCCAAACGCAGCAGGAACGTGAAAGTCAGGCGTGGGAGTGTAGGTAGGATGCCAGGCGAGATAAGCACGTGGTTCGTGCGGGCCTTCGACCCGGTAGAAATTCGCCCGCCAGGTCTTGGATGGATCAAATCGCGACGTGAGAGCGCTGAGGGGAATCGCCAGCTCCGCAACCCATATGTGGGACTCTGGATTAATAACCACTGAACGTTGCAGGCCACTTTTAAGGTCCGAACTGCCGCCGGAAAAAACATCCAAATCAATCCACATGCCGTTGGGGCTTACTTCAAATTCACGGTAGAAATGCCCGCGGGAGAGATCAGGTTGCAGAAATGCTTCTGCCACGTCGCGGTCCCAAAGATGATCGCGACGGCCGTTCGGGTCGGAATCCTCAAACACGTAGAGCTCGCGATAGTGGCATTCAAATCGCAGATAGAGATTTCGCTCTGACCACAAAAGCTGTACCTGCGTTTGACGCGCGGAATCGGCCTCGTTCCCTTGCCAGTCAGAGGAAAAGATCACCGCATTCGCCCGCTGCCACTCAGGCGTGAGGTGTGCGGCATCAAGCGCGATTTCATGGTCGATATACACAGCCACAATTTCAGCGGATGCAATTTTCTGCGTCTTTAAACGATTGCCATTTGTCATGATGGCAAGCGAGCTGAAAACGATCACAGTTGCCAGCACACTTACAATCGTTTTCAGGCGTGCGTTTTCAGGCATTCGGAAACAATTTTACTTTGAGCGCAAGAAGCGGATGGTTCGTTAGGACGACGGCCCTTAAGCTTTGTCCATTATGACGAGCAATGCGATACTCGAATTGGCGGAATCCGGTGCGATGAGCAGCAACGAAACACGATGGTGGCAGGCGGTTCAAGCACGCGATGCGAGCCAGGATGGCCGGTTTGTTTTTGCCGTCTCCAGTACCGGCGTGTATTGTCGTCCATCGTGCCCTTCGCGGCGGCCTCGCCGCGAAAATGTGTCATTTTTCCAGCAACCTGAACAGGCGGAAAAGGCCGGGTTTCGGGCATGTCTGCGCTGCCGGCCGAAGGCGATTGGTGGAAACGGCCGTTTGCAGTTAGTCAGGGCGGTGTGCCGGTACATCGAGCAGCACCTCGACGAGCCGCTGACGCTCGCGCGGCTGGGCCACGAATTTCAGCAGAGTCCTTTCCATCTGCAGCGGACATTCAAATCGGTATTGGGGGTCACGCCGAAATCCTATGCTGATTCCTGTCGCATGAATCAGCTCAAGAGCAATTTACGCGCCGGTCATTCGGTCACGCGAGCGATGTACGATGCGGGATACAGCTCAAGCAGCCGATTGTACGAGCGGACGGCATCGCAACTGGGTATGACGCCTGACAAGTACCGGCGAGGGGCCATCGCGGCGCACATTCGCTACACCTGTACCGATTCTCCCTTGGGACGGATGTTAGTGGCAGCGACGGACAAAGGCATTTGCGCAATCCAGTTCGCTGACAACGACGAAGAACTCGAGCAAGGGCTGAAACATGAATTTCCTTTTGCCATCCGTCGGCGTGATGACGACGGCATGCGGGAGTGGAAAGAAAATCTGCTGGGGAAATTGCGCGGCCAGCGGATCAATACAGCGCTTCCGCTCGATATTCAGGCGACTGCGTTCCAGCGGCGGGTTTGGTCGTATCTGCAGTCGATCCCGTTCGGAGAAACCCGCTCCTACGCTGCAGTAGCGGAAGCTATCGGACAACCTTCCGCCGCGCGGGCCGTAGCGCGGGCTTGCGCCACGAATCCAGTCGCAGTCGCAATCCCATGTCATCGCGTGGTGCGCACCAATGGAGATGTGAGTGGCTACCGCTGGGGTGAGGAGCGGAAAAAGGCACTGCTCCAAATAGAGCAAAAGCAAGCGTCGGTTTGATCGGGAGCCGGCCTTCGCGATTCCCGAGTACAGATCAAACGACGGGCAAGCCCACAAGAGACGCGAGGTCACTTCTGCAATTTGACGTATATACTTCGCGCCTGATCGAGAAGCTGTAGAACAGAAGTTCTTTCTGCATCCGTGTTCCAATCCGGATACGCTTTCGCGTTTTCAATTAAGCGGTCGATCCACGCGATGAAATAGGAAGCGTCTTCGCGGGATTTCGGGGTAGATCCGGCGACACTTACATAAACCGGGCTGGTGGTCGCGTAAGGATACAAGTCGAGGATGGGATACTCAGCATTCTCGCTCCACGCGCGCAACAGGCACCAGCCACTTTTTGAAATTGCCACCTTGTCGGTAACTTCGGCAGTTTCGCGATCGCCGTTCAGCTTAAGATCGTGCACGACCACTCCGTTGCAGACGAGTTGCAGGTGATCGACTGGAACCATCGATCGCAGCCAGGCCTTGAACTTTACCGGGTTTCCCCCAGCAGCAAGCTTAAGGTCGTCCCCGGGTCCTTTATCCCCGAGCGTGAATCCCAGGAGCGGACCATTGGTCGCGAAGGTGTGGCCCTGCCTCAGAGAGTTCAGCCAGGGAGAAATATTTAGAGGCCCTGAAGGAACTTTGACGTAAACACGATTCAGACCGACTGGTCCGCGCAGGGAAGCAAAGTTTGCCATCGCATCCGTGCCCGCAGCTGCAGGCAAGTGAAATCCTAAATTCAGGAGCCGGTACCAGATATCGGCGGTGGACTTGTGATCGCTAAAGCCCACCACCTCGATGTAGTCGACCTTGCCAAGCGCCACATCGACCGGCAACTCGTCGGTGAGCGCAGCGTCTTTGGCGGGATCAGGAATTGTATCGAAGGGATGAGCGTAGCCGACCAATGCGTGCTGCTCGTGAGCCGCATCCGCTACGTTCGCATTAGCTGGAAAGAGACTGGTTGCGGCTGTTCCCGGATATCCTGCGTAGCCGGGAATCAGGAAGTTTCTTGTAAGGTTCAGCAGCCCGAGATGACCCCAGTAGCTGGTGTGAAATTCCTGGCCATGCACGAGCAAATTGCTGGCAGTCGAAGCCAGATCGATTTTCGGGCTGAAGTAAGCAATGTCTGGAATTCGTTGCTCTTTATTTACGATAAGGTCTTCGACGATTGGAAGGTTCTCGGCCGCCGCCTGCGCAACCAGGTGCGCCGGGGTGTTGCGATAAGTGCCGCCATAATTCATGTGCACGTGCGCATCTCCACTTATCCAGCGCCAGCCTGACTCCTGCGGCAGAGGGAGTGGCTGCAGCCGAATCGTGAGTTTTGCCGATTCATCAGCAGCGATGTGCACAGTTTGTTTGGCTGTCCGATACTCAAGACCTTTCATTGCCTCTATGGTTACGTTGCCGGCGGGGACATCGAGCTTTGAGCTGCCTGATGTGTGAAAGTAGTGCGCCTCGAACGGTCGCTCGGAGCGAACAAAGCTGTCGTCGGCATGCATCCAGGCGTCATCGGGAGCGTAGGCGCGGCCATCTTCGCCGGTAACCGAAAGCCGCGCCGGTGTTGGCTTTCCTAATGGATCCAGCACCGTGATCAAAATGTGCACCATCGGGTTCCGATACTGTTTCTGCTTGACCACGACCTGAGTTTGCGCGCCACCCGGAATGTCCTGAACCCAGAGCGAAGTATTTCCACCTCGATTTGAAATGAAGGCGATCTTCTTTCCATCCGGCGACCAGCGCGGGTTGGTATTGTCGAAATCGCCATAAGAAAGCGGAAAGGCGTTTCCTCCCTCAAACGGGATCAGCCAAAGCTGTTGCCATTGCTGGCCGAGATAGGACGCATAGACGATGCGTTTTCCGTCCGGCGAAAAATCCGGCCGCGCTTTCCAGGTCGTCTCTTCGTAATGGATTTCACGAGCTTCAGCGCCAGGCTCGGCTTTCATGCGCCAGAAGCCACCGGTACCGTAGATGTGCCCGCGATTGGAAACGAAGACGAGCTCGGAGCCGTCAGGCGACCACGCGGGGCTGATTTCATGATCAAATTCGCTGTAGTAATAACGAGGCAGGCTGCTGCGGGTTTCGCCGGTCAAGCGCCGCATATTACGCAGCTCGCCATTGCTGAAATCACCCAGAAAAATGTGGAAGTGCCCCTTGTATGACGTGGAGACAAAAGCCATGCGTCTCCCGTCGGGCGAAAAACGCGGCTCGCCGTTCACGGCACCAGTTGAGGTAAGTTGCCGAGATTCTTTTGTCGCTAAATTCAGCGCCCAGAGTTCGATTGCGTCTTTGTTATACGAAGAAAATACGATCCAGCGGCCATCGGAAGAGCAGTCAGACTGGTAGTCGTATCCGGGGCCGGAGGTGATCTGCTCAGCGACCGTCGAATTCAAATTTTGCTTCCACAACGATCCCGCCATGGAGTACACGAGCGTCTGCGAATCCGGCAACCATGCGGTGGAACTTGGGCCGGTGGTGAGCTGGGGCAGATACATCTCGCGGTAGTAGTAAGGGTGCGGAAGATCTATCTGCTTGAGCACAAGCTGGCGCTGGGCTCTTACGGGGAGTGAGGCGGCGAGCACGGCTAACATTAGTGCTATTCGGTAATCGTTCGGCAAGAATCCACCTTTCGCTTGAATGGCGGATTATACCGAAGCCGTCGGCGCAGGCGTTTGCACTTTACTGGTGTGCAGGGTCGCACCCGGCGAATTCTGGTAATGTATCAGCGCATGCGGCGTGCGATTGTCGTTCCTACAGTCATCCTGGTTACCGTTGCCGCATTGGCGGCAACGAGCCAATTTCTCGGGATTTCCCATCTCTCACCGTTCGTGCTGGAAAGCACGCGTTGGCTCGCGCTGGCGGGGTTGATTGGGTACGGCTGCCTCAGCCCTTCGCTGACGACTTGGATCATCCTCGGCATGCTGCTGGGTGGGGAAATCGGACACGACTTTCCCGTGTTCGCGCTCAATCTGCGCCTGCTGGCGCAAATCTTCCTTCGACTAATTAAAGTCATCATTGCGCCCCTTTTGTTTGCCACTCTGGTGAGCGGAATAGCGGGCCATTCGGATCTGAAGAAGATTGGGCGGATCGGGATCAAAGCAATCATTTATTTCGAACTGGTAACCACGGCCGCATTGTTTATCGGGCTGGCGGCGATCAATTTGAGCAAAGCCGGGGCTGGAGCGCAGGTTCAAACTGTCTCCGGCGAGACGGTGAAAACAGAAAAACTGTCCGCTTCGGAAACTGTGCTACACATTTTTCCCGAAAACATCGCCAAATCTGTAGCTGAGAATCAGATTTTGCAGGTGGTGGTTTTCAGCCTTTTATTCGGCATCGCCCTGGCAATGGTAAAGAATCCTGACAAGCGGCGCCCGATGCTGGCATTCACCGAGAGCTTGACGGAGGTGATGTTCAAATTCACGAACATCGTGATGCTGTTTGCCCCACTAGGTGTGTTGGGCGCGGTCGCCTACACGGTGGCTTTCAGCGGGGCGGGCGTGCTGGGCAGCTTAGCCAAATTGCTGTTGAGCCTGTACGTGGCACTGATCGTATTCCTGGTGGGCGTGCTGCTGCCGGTAGCGTTATGGGCAAAGATTCCCATCCGCCGATTTATGCGTGCCATAACCGAGCCAGCTTCAATTGCGTTCGGCACCTCAAGTTCGGAAGCCGCACTGGCCCCAGCGATAGAGTGTATGGAGGACTTCGGGGTACCGCGCCCAATTGTGGCTTTCGTAATGCCCACCGGGTACAGCTTTAATTTAGCCGGTTCGACGCTTTACCTTTCTTTGGCAGCGATTTTTGTGGCACAGGCCTCCGGCTTGCACTTGAGCCTGGGGCGCCAACTCTACATCATGCTGGTGCTTATGCTGACCAGCAAAGGGGTAGCTGGAGTTTCACGCGCAGCAATCGTGATTTTGTTGGCGACGGCCGCCACGGTCGGGTTGCCCAGCGAGCCAATTTTCGTGCTGCTTGGCGTCGATCAATTCATGGACATGGGCCGAACGGCGGTGAATGTAATCGGCAACTGCCTGGCAACGGTCGTAATCGCGAGGTGGGAGGGCGAATTGGGCACAAACGAGGCGTCGCCGGCTACTGTGCACGCGGCCTCTCATTAAGTCCGAAGCGCGTGGCCTCTGCAGTGTTCACACTGAGAAGCAGCACCGCGGTCCGAGCTTTCTGAGCCGCGTTTGCCGGCTACATACCAAGGTAATGGCGTGAATTACGAAAGCGCATGCACATGGGACATCTGTTCGCTACAACTAGTGAATGAGATCTTGAGAACGCAGAGAGCTGCATGCGAAGCGACGAAATTCTCGACGACCTGCACATCAGGATTTTGCGCGTAACCGAAGACCTGCGCGCGATTCAACAGCAGTTGAATTGTGCTGCCATGCAGGCTCCCGGTGATCCCGAGTTGATGGAAGCCCTTTGCCAGTTGCCGGAGATGGAATCGCTTCAGTTCCTGAAAACAGCTCTCGACCAGATGCGTCATTTCCTCTGGTTCTACACTCAGGTGATCGCGAACGAATCGGCGGATGCCGAACAGCTGCGGGAAAGCATCCGGCAAAAGCCGAGCGCGGACGCGGCCGTGAGCCCGAGGGTGGCGGCGTCACAGAAATTCCGGCACGCTGCTGATGCCGCTCTCTTGCAACTGCTGGCGGAAGGCAAAGGCCGCAAACCGAACTAGCAAATCCACAATGAATTGCAAACAGTTGTTGCCTCCGTCACCGTTGACGTGTGGCGATGGCACGAATTTCGATTTCCGATTTGCAATTGACCATTTACAATTCAAAAGCTGGCATTCAAAATTTACAAACCGGAGATTTTTTGTGACCAAGTACATACTTCTGGTCGTATTTTTTGCTTCGAGCCTGGCGACATTTGCTCAGGGCAAGCCCGACAATAGTTCGCCCACCAAAGTTACGGGAGAACCCACAAAACTTCCTGATGGGCTGGAATATTGGGACATCAAAGTAGGAAATGGGGCGACCGCGAAGGCAGGTCAATCGGCCAGCGTACATTACACCGGCTGGCTTACGAATGGAAAGAAGTTTGACAGTTCTGTAGATCGGGGCCAGCCGTTTACAGTTGAACCACTGGGCACAGCTCCGGTGATCCGTGGGTGGAACGAAGGCATCATCGGGATGAAGGTCGGAGGAAAGCGGCAGTTGCGGATTCCTCCCGATTTGGCCTACGGGCAGCGCGGCTATCCGGGCGTAATTCCCGCGAACGCAACGCTGATCTTCGATGTGGAACTGCTGAGCGTGAAGTAAGTAGTCAAATAGGCTAGGCCTTGACTACTTTGCCGCTACGCAGGCAGGAAGTGCAAACGCGGATGCGCTTGGTTGCACCTTTTACTTTGGCGCGAACCGGGCGCAGATTGACGTTCCAACGCCTGCGAGAGACGTTGTGGGCGTGGCTGATAGTATTTCCGGATTGCGGCTTTTTGCCGCAGATTTCACAAACTTGGGCCATTGACTGCTCCAGATGAGTTCAGATTCTTGTGTGACTACAAATTTTATAGGAGCTGGCAGGGTTTCGACAAATTGGGAGGGCAGAGCGAGAGCAGGTCAGTTTGTGACCTTAGACTGTCCTTCAGTCCGGAATGCGTTTTTCTTTGCGCATACCGAAATTCTCCCCCACCACATGCAGATTCTTATTCAGTTCCACGCTTGCTGAAAGAACGTTCCCTCCTCTCCGGTCGGGATAGGCGAAACGCAAATCCTTGAAGCGCACGATGTAGCCGCGCTCCCCGAATTCGAGCGGCTCGGTCTCAGTAATCGGATACTTGGCCCAGTCGAGATAGACCCGACCTAAGTAAGATTTCTTGGCCGCCAGTGTCACGGGAGTTTCTTCGGGCTTGTAGCGGATTTGCATATTGCCCTCAGCGTCGACATCTGAGGTCAGAGAATCGATTCGCGTCACGGCAAAGAAATTCTCGGTTTCCACCACTCCGTTCCAGCTAAACGGACTCCACCAGAAGGGATATGCCGAGGCTCGGATTGGATCTGCGCCAGCATATTGCCGAGCTTCCAGCGCATGCACCGCACGCCGGTGCTCGAAGTCGCGGATTCCCCAATAGGAAATGATCCCGAGCAGGGCCAGAGTAGCGCCGACACGTCCGTATGGGGATTTACGGCGGGGCCCAATCTCTTCTACTACCAGATTGAAAATCACCGGCATTACCAGCCCACCTAACAATAGGACAAAGATGACCGGATCGACGATGAAAACGATGTCCCACGAATACCAGTGTTCGGAAAAAGGCCAAAAAGGGCGCACGCCGTAGTTGTTAGTGAAGTCGAGCAGGATATGGCTCAGTCCGGCGAGATAAGCGAAAACAAAAAGCAGCCCCCATCGCGGCGGTAGCCCGGCCTTTTTGACTGGCCGTCCGCGCAGTTGCCAGAAGAGATACATAACGCCAACCACAACGGCTGAGACCAACGCGATGCCGAGGAAGGAATGCGTGAAACCGCGATGGTGAGCAAAGCCGAAAACGGGACCCTTGAATTCACCGAGTACGTCGAGGTCCGGGGCCTCGGCTGCAAGGGTGACCGTAGCTGTAGCCAGTGCCGTTTTGCGGTTCAGTCCGGCTCGGGCGATGCACGCGCCGGTCAGAAAGTGAGTGATGGGTTCCAAGGTTTCGAGCGGGACAGTTGAATGCTAAGAGTCTGCTCGTTCGCATTGAGCAAGAAAGTTAGATGTGTCGGCACGCGCGTTCGATTCCGATTTGTCGACCATCGGAATGAGCCGGAACAGTGCTGGACGCGACCTCACGCCCCGGGGATGAGCAGGCTCACGGCATTGGGGACCACGCTGATTTGCGCGGGAAGTCCTCCCAATAATTCTCCATCGGCCTCGACAAAGATTTTAGAAGCCTGGGAGTCGGCCGATGGCCGACAACTGACGCCGCAGCTATCGATCAGCTCAATCCCCGGAATTTTCCAGCGCTTGCCTAAAAGTCCCCGGATGATATAGCCCAGGTAAGCTGCGCGGCTACGCGTGTGAAAAAGAACGACACGAAGGTCGTCTCGCTCGAGGGAAGCTCCGGGCGCGAGTTCGCGCAGAATGCCGCCGAAATCTTGAATCCGAACTGCGAGTATTTGTGAAACCTCGGCTTGGCGTGGAGGCAGTCCATCAGAAACTTCGATGTCAAAGTTCTCCATCCGGTGAGTTAGCCACAATCGCGTGGCTTTCACGTAGTAGGCCATCATGCCAAGATGACGTTTCAAGACTGGATTTAATTTATAGAAGAGGTGAGCGTCCACGCCGATCCCGACAGCAACGATGAAATGACGCGCTTGCGGCTTTCCCTCGAAATCCAGGTATTCGATCCGGCCCACCGCGATGCGCTGCGGTTTTGCCGTCAATGCGGCGTGAGCGGCACCGGCCGGTGAAAGCGGCAGCCCTATATCATGGGCGAGAGAATTGGCCGTGCCTAAGGGAATGACGCCGAGGGCGACATCGCTGCCAATTAAGCCTTGCAAGACATCACTAACTGTCCCATCTCCGCCGCAAGCGAAAATCGCGTCGCAACCTTCAGCAATAGCTTGCTTTACCTGCCCGGTGGCATCGCCTGCGACCTGAGTAGCCGAAGTTGAGACCGCGACTCCGCTGGAGCGCAACACTGCGGCGGCTGCTTGCACGTCGGCTAAGCGCCGCCCGCGCCGCCGCCCAGAAAGCGGATTGTAGAGGAGAAGGACCTTGCGCATCACCCAGGGAGATTGTACGGGAAGCCTGCTGATTGTAGTACAAGTGACTGAGTCCAAAATGCAACGTGGGTCGACATCAAAATTTCGGGATCAACCCTGTGCACCTTAAGGAATATTAATCCTCAAGGTGCTTCAACAACTCCAAAGTATCTCGAATCACCTGTCGAGCCCGGCTTCGCGCTGCTTTCTGGGCAGCGGAGTAAAATCCGTGCTTCCAATTCGCTTTGCGGGACCGTGCAAGTCCTTCCGGTGTGCGCGGCCCGGTGCTAGTGCCGCCGTGCATGCGGCACCTACGGTTGCCCCGCATCGCCGGCGCGCGGCATGGAGCACCGCGGCGAGTCTTTGCGCCGCATCGGGGAGCCGTGTCGGGATTACCGGGCGGATTACCGTTTCTTAACCAGCCCCGTCCAGCTGTTTTCGGCTTAAGATTTGCAACTAGCTTTGGCTTTTCCATGACCCTCTTTTGCGGTCTGTCCTGCGTGGTAAACTGTGCCTGCGGATTCGGGTGACCTCTCGTGGAGGTGCACGTGCTCCACGTTCGATTGCTGCCTGCCGTTGCCGTGACGTCGATCCAACAGATCTACCAGCTCCACAAATAGGCGTGAGCTTTTGGCCGCCAGGTTCGAGTACACTGCCGCGGCAGCCGGAGGCAGTTTCGGTTTCATCGCCTGAGCGCTAAAGTTCATAGCTAGATCGTGAGCTGCCAATATCTGTACCGCTGCAAATCCGTCGATAGTATCGGCGGGATGCGTTCCGTGAAGCGCACCGAGAGCAGACCGCCCAGTTTGAAACGTCGCCCCTGCTCCACTCGGTTTTGCACACAGGACCTGCTCCACCAGTTTTCCTTGCACGTCGGCGTCACTCGTTCCAAAGGTATGCTGCAGCATATCCCGGTAAAGCTCGGTTTCAGTTGCATCTGAGGCTGCTCCGCAAAGCTTGCCAGGTAACGGAGGTTTGCAGGCTACATGCTTTGGGTGGTACGCGCGCACCATGCTCCAGATTTTGTCACGGAGCTCATGTACAATCGCGTGATCTGTCCATTGTTTTGCTTGGGCAGCGGGGACGGTAACTGTTTCCGGCTCCGACTGCTTACCCGTTGTCGGGCGCTGGCTCTGTTTGAGATCTCCAGAGATTGAACTTTGGGATGGGTTGTGCTTACTTCGGTTTGGCGCATCTTTGCTCATCTGGTCAGCCTGCACTTGCATATAAATATCCCCTCGGGCAATAGGTGTTCTCAGTCGATGTAAGCAAACACTCGCAGGAAACTGCAGAAACCCGTCTCGCCGCTGAATTATTTGGATTGAACTGCCTGTAGTTACCGGAAGGAGAAACAGCTTCGTTACAAACCGTGAAGCAGATTACTGAGCAAATGGTACGCTTGGCGTCACCAGAAAAGCAAGGGTTTTTTCATCCGAGGCCTAGCCAGAGGCCGCGTTGTTAGCCTTTCTCGTTGTTGCCTTGGCCCTGCTCCGACTCTGATCTCAGATTCCTAGGATGAACCCCATGCACCGCGGGGCAAGATGATGATTATCATTTCCCTTTCTTCTTGGCCCACCCAGCTACAGCCGCCTTCCTGGCGCTCGCGCTCCTCTCCTCGCGGCTCAGTTTCGCGGCTCTTGTCTTTCCACCTTTAGAGCCCCATTCTGCCCAATGCAACTGTGTGAGGGTTCTTCTTAGATACTGTTGCTTACCTTTTATGCCTAGGCGCGGCGAAATCGCTGAAACGGAAAGCAAAGCTCGATCTGCGTGCCTACTTGGCGTCTCTTTTTCTTTCTTTTGCCCAACGGGTACGGATGGCTTTTTGGGCAATAGCCCGGCGCTGCTCAGGGGTAGTTTTCTCCTGTCTTGCTTTGGCACCTAAGCGACCAAGCGCTACGGCGTTAGGGTTTTTCTTCTTCTCGGACATTTACATTCAACGTTAGCCTCGCCGGTATCCAAAAATCAAATTTGGATGTTGACATCTATACTTAGCGCTTAGTATACTAAGCGCTGAGTATAGACGAAGTTGGAGTCAGTGAAGATGAGAAACGCCGAAGTCCTAAGAAATATTCAAGTCGCTCGAAAGATTTGGACCCACCTCTCTCGTCAAGCTCTAGTCAGGTTGGCAGAAATCGCAAACCAGCATAGATTTTCAGTTGCCGCCGGGGATTTGATCTTTCTGTATAACTGTTGGTACGTCACCCACACCGGTTTGCTGGGGTTAGCGCGGCGTAATCGCTGCGCTGGCATTCACGTTCGGCCTGTCCCCAAGTTTTGTGATCCTCCTTCACAACGGTGGGCATTCGAAGCCACAGTTTACAAATCCCGAACTTGCCGCGGCTTCGTCGGGTACGGTGATGCCGATCCTTCCAATGTTTCTCCGCTGGTCCACGGGGCCGAGATGCGTGTGGCCGAGACCCGAGCGGTCAATAGGGCGTTGCGTAAGGCGTACGGCATTGGCATCTGCTCGGTCGAGGAGCTGGGATCCTTTGCAGCACATCCGGCCGCAGGCGCCGAACAGAAGAAGGCTGCGCAAGCTGTCGGAAACAACGGCAATGGGAATTTCGGGGGTCGCACCGTGCGCGATCGCCTCTGCCAGCTCATCCGTCAGCATCAACTCGATGCGAGCCTGGTCAAGACTTATGCGATCGACTTCTTTGGTGTGAAGACGCTGCGCGATGCCAGTCGCGAGCAGGTTGAGAACTTCGTCGTACACCTAGCTGATTGGGCAGAAAAAGACCGCAATGCCTTGCTCTGCCAGCTCAACAGCTATGCGAGTGCGAAAGCGGGTGCAGCATGAAACGCCGCATCGAGGGCTTGCACGAGGCCGATCCTGCAGCAAGCGTTCTACTTCCAGACAGCCTGTATCTGGTCCGAGTTGCTCGGGCCCAATATCGCTGGCATCCCGATAAGCCTTTCTACATCCTCCGG
>Ga0187784_10000182_pt1 | contig 42048 bp, 42 predicted proteins | sample 1015_SJ02_MP15_2_FD_132964 | JGI IMG/M metagenome (GOLD analysis project Ga0187784, IMG submission 132964) | Tropical peat soil microbial communities from peatlands in Department of Meta, Colombia - 1015_SJ02_MP15_20_MG | ecosystem: Environmental > Terrestrial > Soil > Wetlands > Peat | place... | reverse complement strand
GCTCACACAGTGCTGGTGAGCCGGGGTGCCGCGACAGTCATTTTGGGCGACGTCGCCGAGATCGCCGAAGCGCCCGAGCCGCCGATCGGCGGGGCCGAGATCCAAGGCGGCGCGGGCGTGATCCTCAATGTCGCTGAACAGTATGCCGCCGACACCCTCGATGTGACTAAGCAGATCGAGGCGGGGCTCGAGGAATTGCGACCCAGCCTGCAGGCGGACGGCATTACGATTGAGCCCGACCTTTTCCGTCCGGCGAATTTTATCAATACCGCCACGAGCAATGTCCGCGATTCGCTGATCCTCGGCGGCGTCCTTGTAATCGTGGTTTTATTTCTCTTTCTATTCGACCTGCGGACTGCCGGGATTTCCTGCACGGCGATCCCGCTGTCGCTCCTCGCCGCGACAATGGTGCTTGAGCGGCTGGGCGTCACGTTGAATACGATGACGCTCGGCGGGCTCGCCATAGCGATCGGCGTAGTGGTCGACGACGCCGTGATAGACGTCGAGAACATCGTCCGGCGTTTGCGCGAGAACGCGCGTTCCTCGGAGCCGCGGCCGTTTGCTCTCGTCGTGCTGGACGCCACGCTCGAAGTCCGCAGCGCCGTCGTCTATGCCACCTTCGCCGTCATCCTTGTCGTTGTGCCGATTATGATGCTGTCCGGCCTCACCGGGCGGTTGTTTGCGCCGTTGGGGCTCGCTTATGCCTTGGCGGTCCTTGCCTCGCTGGCCGTTGCCCTTACGGTGACACCGGCGCTTGCGATCGCGCTTCTGCCCGGCCACGTGCCGCCGCGCGATCCGCCCATGGTTCGCTGGGCGCGCGCCGGTTATGCGTTGCTGTTACGGCGCTTGGCTCAGCGGCCGCGTCTCGTCATTGCCGCGGCATCCACGTGCGCGATCGCGGCCTGCGCGGTGCTGCCGTTTTTTAGAGGCGAGTTCATTCCCGAGCTGAACGAAGGGCATTTCGTCGCTCATGTGTCGGCGGTGCCTGGTACGTCTCTCGAACAATCGCTGCGCATCGGTGCCCGTATCGCCGATGCGGTACGGCAATTGCCGGCGGTACGCTCCGTTGCGCAACGCGCTGGGCGAGCCGAGCAGTCCTCAGAGGACACCTGGGGTCCCCACTACAGCGAGTTCGAAGTGGATTTGCAGCCGGGGTTGTCGGGCGACGAGGCCGATAAGACGCACGCGACTCTGCGGCGCGTATTTGCAGGCTTCGTCGGCGTGAGCTCCTCGGTCATGACATTCCTGACTGAGCGGATCGAAGAGACTCTCTCGGGATACACCGCGCCAGTCGTCATCAATATCTTCGGCAACGATCTCGACGCCCTCGATCAGAAGGCGCAAGACATCGCCCGCGTTGTCGGCGAGATCCCCGGTGCGACCGACGTCCAAGTCCAGTCGCCGCCCGGCCTACCGCAACTTACAATCCGGTTGCGCAAGCCTGATCTCGAGCGCTGGGGGTTTGATGCCGTTGATGTGCTGGACGTGATCCGCACCGCCTATGAGGGCGACGTTGTCGGCCAGATCTATGAAGGCAACCGGGTTTTCAATGTCATCACAATTCTCGACGCCGCCAGCCGAAAGAAGATCAGCACGATCGCCCATCTCCCGTTGCATAGTCCGCGCGGTTTCTACGTGCTGCTCAAACAGATCGCCGACATCTACGAGATCTCCGGCCGCTATCAGATTCAGCACGAAGGCGCGCGTCGGGTGCAGGCGGTAACCGCCAACGTCACGGGAACCGATGTACCCTCATTCGTGCGTGCAGCAAAGGCGCTCATCGCGGCTAAGGTGCAGCTTCCCTCCGGAACCTACGTTCAGTTCGCTGGAACGGCGGAGGCGCAATCGCGCTCGCAGCGCGACCTCCTTTTCAATTCACTGATTGCTGGCGTCGGCGTCATTCTGTTGCTGTCGATCGTCACCCGCAACTGGCGCAACCTCATGTTGATTTTGACAAACCTGCCGTTCGCTTTCGTTGGCGGCGTGCTTGCCGTGTTCGTGACCGGCCGGCTGCTATCCTTGGGCGGAATGGTCGGCTTCGTCGCCTTGTTTGGCATCACGCTGCGCAACTCGATCCTGATGATTGCGCATTACGAACATCTGGTGGGAGCCGAAGGCATGCGATGGAACCTCGACGCCGCCATCAAGGGCGCGACCGATCGACTCATTCCCATCCTCATGACGTCGATCGTAACCGGTCTCGGCATTTTGCCGCTGGCCATCGGTAGAGGCGATCCGGGCCGTGAGATCCAAGGACCCATGGCCGTCGTCATCCTTGGCGGGCTGCTGTCCTCGATGGCGCTTAATCTCCTGGTGCTGCCGACGCTGGCGCTACGCTACGGATCCTTCGAGCCGACCCGCGATGAGTTTGCCGATGCCGCTGCGACCGCCCAGGCAAAGGCCGAGTGAGCTGAACTCGAGCCGATAAGATCGCCTTATCGTTATCATGAAAAAATTCGGCTTGATCTTATGGCCGCAGTGCCTGTTTACTGCGATATAGGGCGAGCTTTAGCTTGCCCCCTAAAGGAGGAAAACCATGGCTTGGACAACCCCGACTCTTGTTGAGATCTGCATCGGCCTCGAAATCAACGGTTATCTGCCGGCCGAGTTCTAATCCACGACTAGTCTACGACAGGACCGGCGCGGCGTCGAGTGAGCGAGCTGTAAAGCTCGCCGGCCGCGCTGGTTGTTTTATGACACGTTCGCTCACGGCGGGCGTACGGCGATTTTGCGCCTACATTCAAGGCGGTTCGGCTTCGGCCTTCCTCGTGCATGAGGCCACCCCCCTTGCGGGCGTCGACACGTCTAAAGCTCTGCTCAATCCAGCGTTTTCCGAATCGCCCGCGCGAGCGCGAATACGCGCTGTTCGATTATCGTTGGCACCTCGCAGACGTAACGTATAGTTTTGCGCCGATCCTCGAAGATGCGCGTACTCCATTCCACCTGACTGGCAAGCGCGGTGACCTTGGCTTGGTCCTCGTCCGCTTTATCCTCGAGCTGATGCAGCGTATCGACGTCAGACCGGATCTTGTCAGCCAGCTCCTTCTCGTTCCGCGCTACGCGCTCGATGCCACTCATGACCTCGCTGCGTTCCTGACTTGACGTGTCGAACAGGCCGGCGAACAGCCGTTTCGCCTTCTCCTGCTTCTCAGTGCTGGTACCGATGATGAATCCGGCAATCATTTTTTCCGCAGCGTCAAGCGGCGTGCGCCGCGCGGCCAGCCGCGCCACCAGATCCTTGATCTTGGGATCGTCCTGCCAGGAATTACCGACATCAGCGATTGAAGGACCGTCCCAAACTGCACTAACCGACATCTGCGGCACTTTTGGCTGCATGCACGGCCAGTCCGGATAGCGCTTGTCGGCGGCGCGCGGCGTTGAGGACAGCGCCGCCAGGACGGCAAAAACTGAAAACAAAAATCCAGAAAATTTCATCGTTGTCTCCGCCACGGCCCGCCACTCAGCTTAGTGGTCGGACATCGTTACGCCCCACGGCAACTGGCCGACTTGAATCGTATTGATGACCTTGAGCGCGGCCACATCGATGATCGAAACATCGTTCGACACGCCGTTCGTCGTCAGCAGATATTTCTCGTCGGGCGTGAACGCCATGTGCCAGACGCGCTGGCCGACCAGCAAATATTTGATGACTTGATGTGTCACGCCGTCAACAACAGCAATATGGTTGGCCGGGCCGAGCGCCACAAAGCCGATTTTGCCGTCATGAGTGATGTTGATGCCGACCGGCTGGATCGGCTCCGGACGCATGCCGGCAATTTTGAAGGTGACCTTCTGCTTAACCTTGTGCTCCGCCGGATCGATGATGCTGACGGTCCCGCCGACCTCCGACGACACCCAAAGCTCGGAACCGTCGTCTTTGAACGCTGCAAAACGGGGGCGCGCGTCGACCAACACGTTGGCCGCGATCTGGCGCGTCGCAGTATCGATGAAATGCGCCATGTTCGTGGTCTCGGAAGTATTCACCAAGATCTTGCCGTCGGGACTAATGCCCATTCCCTCGGGCTCTACGCCGACCTGAACATCGCCAACCTGCACACGCTCGGCGATATCGATAATGGTAACGGTATTGTCATTTTCGTTGGCGACGTAAAGCAGCTTGCCGGCGGGATCCTGAATGAATAGCTCCGGATCGGGGCCGGAAGGCAGCGTACCGACGACTTGCTGACTGCCGGTATCGATCATCTGAATGGTGTCGTCGTCGCCGACCGCGACTAGCACATATTTTTGATCCTTGGTGAAGGCGATCCCGCGCGGCCGTTGCCCGACTTTGACGGTCTTCACCACCTCCCACTTGTTTGTATCGATGACGGAGACGGTGTTACTTTTTTCATTCGACACATAGGCGGTGAACGCGCTGGCCTCACCGCCCAAGATCACGGAAACGCAAACGCCGAATACGAAGGGCAGCCACATCTGTCTCAACTCCCGCATAATCATTTGAGCTGACACTTGGTTTCCGGCCGGTCGATGCCGAGTGTGTCGAGCTCTGAATACTGATGCAGAAAACCTTCCTGCGGCGATACTGAGACGATCACACGACCATCGGAGAGAAGGATCGGCTGGCGCAGCTGCAAATCCCAATCACGAACGGTAAGTTTGCGGCCCTTGAACGCCGCCAGGACGAAAGCCGGTCCCTTGACGTATTCGAGGAGCTTCTCGGCATCAGCCGATTGCGTCCGCCCAGCCGCCTCGCCGATCATGCGGGCGGCCGTCCACGCCTGCATGTCGAGCGCCGTCATGCGCCGAGAAAACATCTGCACGAATCTGTTCTGCAATTGAATAGCGCCCCACTGGTCGTGCGAAGAGTCCCAGCTGGTCGGGACGAGGCCGGCCGAGCCGGCGACCGGACGCGGCGCGCTGGTCCGGTACGGCAGATAGGGTGCGAAGACCTGGCTTTCGTCGGCGGAGACCAGGATGTCGTAGTCGGGGGCCGACTGGGTGAAGAGAGGTATCTGGCTCTGAATTTGCACGAGCCCGCTGTCGGTGCGCCGCGCGCCGCCGGTATCCTCGAACACGCGCTCCTGGACGATCTTGGCGCCGAAGCGACCGGCCGCGCGTCGCAGTGCCGCCGCATAGAGCTTATCCGGCTCGTGCGAGCCAACCACGAGCAGCCACCGCGACCAGTGCTTCCAGACCAGATATTGCGCGAGCGCGTCTGCCAGCATGGCGCGCGACGGCGCGACCTGGATCACATTGCTGCGGCAGTCCTCCTGGCGCAGCCGATCATCCGTCGCGCCGGCATTGAAAAACACCAACCCGCGAGCGCGACCGGTATCGGCCGCCTTGAGCAACATGTCGGCCGGCAGATCGGCAATGAAGAGCGAGATGCCATGCTCAGCAAGCTGCGCCACTGCGGCTGCAGGATCGTCCTGGTCCTTGAGACGCATCGTTTCGACCGAGAACGACTGGTTCAGAAACTTGCCGGTCGTGTTGTTGTCTTCGATGGCAAGCTGGGCGCCGGCAATCCCGTCATTGGCGGCGGGTTGATCGAGCAGCGAGATGGTCTCGATTTTTTCCGCGCGGCCGAGATATCCGATAGGGACTTTCAGCGTTTCCGCAGCCGGTACTGCCGCAGTCGCGGCAACCATAATGGCGGCGGCACACAGAACCCGGATCAAGCCTTCACTCCCGTCCTCGCTTCCCCACCTAACCTCTTATAATACTTGGAATTCTATCCGATCATGCCTACTATCTAAAAGGGCCCGAGGGCGCCGTCTCTGCGTATGGACGCAAACGGAGGCGAAGATAAAGAGCGTCATGCGCGGCTTCATCATCGCGACCGTCTCGTCACTCGCCATACAGCTAGAACCGGCCTTAACCGGTGCCCAAGCGAGCATGCCGCAGGCGGCCATCTTCAACCTCGAAATGGTCGATACAAGTCTCGACGGCGCGGCAAATGGTCCGCACGCCGACGAGACGGCGCGTTTGGCGTGGCTTGGCAATGAATTGCGCCATCGTCTGGCGCAGTCCGGCAAGGTCGATGTTATCGATATCAGTCCGGTGGCCGCCGAGGCCCGCGCCAGCAACCTGCAAGCCTGCGGCGGCTGCGATGTTGGTTTTGCCCGCGAATTGGGAGCCAAGTATTCTGTCACCGGATGGGTCCAAAAGGTCTCTAATCTCATTCTCAATTTCAACCTCGTCGTACGGGACGCCAAGAGCGGCGAGACGATTTGGGCCAAGAGCGTAGACATGCGCGGCAACACCGATGAGTCATGGTCGCGCGCACTTGACTACATGTTGCGCAACTACCTTTTGGCGCCGGGCCAGGGAGTTTTTGAATGACCTTCATGCTCGCCAGCGTCACCGGCCCCGAGGAAGCGGAAATCGCCATCAACCAAGGTGCCGATATCATCGACTCGAAGGACGCCCGCAGCGCGTTCGGCGCCGTTGCGCCGGCGGTGCTACGAGCAACTGTCGATGCGGTCGCGCGCCGACGGCCGGTCAGCGCCGTCAGCGGCGAACTGGATATGGAGCCGGAGGTGCTCGCGCGCGTTGCGGCGACGGTCGCCGACACCGGCGTCGACTACATCAAGGTGGGATTGTATCCGGATGTTCGTCGCGACGATTGTATCAGCGCCTTGGCGCCGGTCGCGCGCCGGGTAAGCTTGATCGGCGTCTTGTTTGCCGATTATGGTGCGGACGAGGCGCTCATTCCGCTCATGGCGCAGAGCGGCTTTGCTGGCGTCATGATCGATACCGCACGCAAAACCGGTGGCCGCCTCCTCGATCACATGGGCATTGCGTTGGTCGGGCGTCTCGTTGCCCGCGCGCACGCCTGCGGTCTGCTGGCGGGGCTAGCCGGTTCGCTTGAGGCGCCTGATATCCCTCGTCTCTTGCTGCTTGCGCCCGATGTGCTCGGCTTTCGCCGCGCGCTTTGTGCCGAGGCAGACCGGAGCGCCCCGATCAGCGCCGAGGCTATTGCCATCGTACGTGCGCTGATTCCGCCTGATGCGCGCGCCATCAAGGGCGCGGCTGCGCCTTCGGCCAGTGTGGATTATCGACTTCTTGCCGCGCGCGGTTATTCGCCGCGCACGGACGATTCCGAGACGGACCGCATTTTTGTGCGCGATTTCGTGCTACCGGTCCGCATCGGCGCCTACGCCTACGAACGCGACAAGGCGCAAAACGTGCGCTTCAATGTCGACGCCAATGTGTTGCGCTCCGACCATGCGGCCGAGGATATTCGCGACGTGTTCTCCTACGACGTGATTACGGATTCGATCCGCATGATCGTCGCGCAGGAGCATATCAGTCTCGTTGAAATGCTTGCCGAACGGATTGCGGCGCTCATTCTCACTCATCCCCGCGTCATGACCGTCGCGGTGCGCGTCGAAAAGCTAGAAGTCGGGCCCGGTGGCACGGGCGTAGAGATCGTACGGCGCCGTCCCCGGGAAGTGGCCAAGGTTCATCATCTTTATCCGACGGCTGAAGAAGCCAGTCCGAAAGTGGCGGGGTGAGAATGCGTGACGGCGACGGTGCTGTCGTTGTCAAGCTTGGCGGCAGTTTCGCCCTTTCAGCGCATTTGCGCGACTGGCTCGCAGCGATCGCGGCCTGTGCCGGCCACGCAGTTATCGTACCGGGAGGTGGGTGGTTTGCCGATGCGGTGCGCGCGGCGCAACCACGTATGGGGTTTGATGACGCCGCCGCTCACCACATGGCATTGCTTGCCATGGAACAATACGGTCGCGCGCTCGTCAGTCTTAATGAGCTGCTGTCGCTTGCGGACTCCGTCGATGCCATCCGTCGCGATCTCGCTGCGAAGCGGGTACCGGTATGGATGCCGACCCGCATGGTGCTGGATGCAACCGACATTGCGCCGACGTGGGACACGACCGCTGACAGCCTGGCTGCATGGCTTGCCGGCCAAATCGGCGCCGGGCGACTCATCATCCTCAAACACGGTGAATTTCCCTCCGGGAAAGCGCGCGTGGACGAGCTGGCGGCCAGGGGCATTGTCGACAAAGCGTTCGCGCGACATGTCCACACGAGCGGGATTGAAACATACATTTTCGGCCCGTCTGATTACGACGCGGTGGCCGCTTGGATTGGCGAGGACGCCGTTGCCGGGGTTCCGGTCGTTTAGCGTTGGCGCGTGCCGATCGGCTAGGATGCAGGACGATGGGCAAGGTCAAAACGCCGCGCTGGGGATGGGCCCTGACCGGTTCGGGACATTTCTTCAAGGAATGTTTGCGGATGATCGGGCAACTCAACGAGGTCGACCTGTTTGTTAGCAAAGCCGCGGGCGAAGTCGTGCGCATGTACCGACAAGAGCTCAAGCTGCCGAAAACTGCGCGGGTTTTCCGCGATACGACCGCGAGCGCCGCTCCGGTCGGATTTTTCTACTACGGCACCTATCATACGCTGGTCGTAGCGCCGGCGACCTCCAACACCGTGGCGAAGTGTGTGTTCGGAATCTCGGACACGCTCGTCACCAACGTGTTTGCCCAAGCGGGGAAGTGCCGAGTTCCCACTATCGTCTTCGCGTGCGACACCGCGCCGGAGCTTGAGACCGAGGCCCCCAAGGGCATGGTCAAGGTCTATCCGCGCGACATCGACCTGCAGAACACGGTGCGTCTGAAATCATTCGAGGCCACGTCCGTCGTCGAGACGCTCCAAGAGCTGGAGATCGCCCTGCTGCGGCGCAACCGCGAACTCAATGGCTGAGCGTGTCCTTTTTCTGACCGGCCACCTCGCTCTGGCGCGACTGGAAAAGGTCCTCGCAGAGACGCACGATCTTTCCTTCGAGTGGTCGGTAATCGACGTCGGCGTCAAGGTCGCTGCACTAATGACCGAGGCGATCATTTCGCGCCGGCTGCCCCGGCCGGTCGCCGCCGACCGGGTCATGGTTCCTGGCCGCTGCCGGGCCGATCTCACCCGCCTTGCGGCGGAATTCGGCGTGCCGTTCGAGCGCGGCCCCGACGAACTCAAGGACCTCCCCGCCTTCCTGGGGAGCGGCCGCCGCGGCGTCGATCTGTCGCGATATGATATGCGAATCTTCGCCGAAATCGTCGACGCGTCCGGGCTCGATATCGACGTCATTCTCGCGCGCGCGGCGACGATGCGAGCGGCCGGCGCCGACGTCATCGATGTCGGCTGCCTGCCAGACACGCCGTTTCCTCATCTCGAAGACAGCGTGCGCGCTTTGCGGGCAGCCGGCTACAATGTCAGTGTGGATTCCGCCGATACCGGGGAACTGCGGCGCGGCGGCCGGGCAGGAGCGCAGTTTCTGCTCAGCCTGACCGAAGCGACTATCGACCTTGCTGCTGAAACCGGCGCCGTGCCGGTTCTCGTGCCGGCAACTCACGGCGACCTGGCGTCCTTGCTGCGGGCGGCGGAGACGGCCGATCGGCGCGGAATTTCGGCAATCCTTGATCCGGTGCTTGACCCGATTCACTTCGGCTTCATGAATTCACTTTCACGCTATGCGGAACTTCGGCGCCGGCTGCCAGCTGCCGAGATTTTAATGGGCACCGGAAATCTGACAGAACTAACCGATGCCGATTCAGTCGGGCTCACCGCGGCGCTGCTTGGCATTTGTTCAGAGCTCTTCATCCGTAACTTGCTTGTCGTACAAGTCAGCCCGCATACACGCCGCACGATTCAAGAACATGACTCGGCCCGACGCATAATGTTCGCCGCGCGTGAAGACGCAAGCTTGCCGAAGGATTACGGCGCCGCGCTTATTTCGCTGCACGACCGCAAGCCGTTTCCTGCCACACCAAGCGAGGTCGGCGAACTTGCGGCGCAGGTCAAGGACTCGAACTTTCGCATCGAAGTCGCCGAGGACGGTATTCACGTTTATAATCGCGAGGGTCACCACTTGGCACAGGATGCAATGTCCTTGTTCGCCAGACTCGGCGTCGACAAGGATGGCCCCCACGCCTTCTATCTCGGCACTGAATTGATGAAGGCGGAAATTGCTTGGCGCCTGGGTAAGCGCTACGCGCAAGATTCTCCGCTAGATTGGGGCTGTGCCGTCGACCGCGCGGCTGAAGACCTCACACGCCTCGCCGCGGCTGGACATACTTTGCGGGCTGCGAAGAGATGACGTAATGCCGATGATCCGGGAGACCATCGTATCGACTGCGGACGGCGCGGGGCGGGTACATTTTGCGCCATTGGGTATTATCGCGGAAGGCGACGGCTGGATAATTGCACCATTCCGCCCTTCGACTACGCTCGATAACCTGCGTGTTGTTCCATTCGCGGCGGCAAACTTCACCGACGACGTCCGTGTGTTCGCGGGTTGCCTGACAGGGCGCAGCCAATGGCCGACTGTGGCGTGCGGGGAGATCGCCGTCCCGCGTCTTGCCGATACGCTGGCGCATGCCGAGCTTGCGGTGACGCATACCACCGAGGACGAACAGAGACCGCGCTTTCATTGTCGCGTGCTACGCACCATTGCGCACGCACCTTTTAAGGGCTTCAATCGTGCACAGGCGGCGGTGATCGAAGCGGCAATTCTCGTAAGCCGGCTGCGGATGTTGCCGCGTGACAAGGTCGAGCGGGAAATCGCCTATCTGGAAATAGCCGTTAGCAAGACTGCTTCCGCGGCCGAGGAAGAGGCATGGACGTGGCTGATGGAACGCGTACGGGCGTTTTATGCGAAGATCGACGAATCGCCTTACATGCGCCGGTAGTCGTAAGGCTCATCGCGCTGTACGGCGGCGAGCGCCACCACCGCTTCGTGCTGCGGCGCAAGATGGCAGACCGGGTCAGTCGCGCGCGCATCGCCAGTGAGCGCGAAAGCCTGGCAGCGGCAGCCGCCGAAATCGATATCGCGCCGCGCGCAGCTTCGGCACGGCTCCTGCATCCACTCGGTGCCACGGAAAGCATTGAACGCCGGCGAATTTGCCCAGATGTCGGCGAGCGAATGCTCGCGCACCGACCAGAATTCGAGGCCGGGAATCGACTCAGCCGCGTGGCACGGCAGCACCCTACCCGCCGGCGTGACATTCAGCGAGCGCCGCCCCCAACCGCCCACGCATGGTTTCGGCAGCCGCGCGTAGTAATCGGGCACGACGGCGTCTATTACTATCTCGCCGTGATGCTGCGCCCGTAACTTTTCAACCGCGGCAGCGGCCCGCTGCACCTGCTCTTCCGTCGGCATCAAGGCAGCGCGGTTCTTGAGCGCCCAGCCGTAATATTGCGCATGCGCGATCTCGACCCGGCTGGCGCCAAGCTTAAGCGCGAGCGCCACCATCTTCTCGAGGTGGTCAATGTTGGCGCGGTGCATCACCGCGTTGACGGTCAGCGGGATTTTCAGACGCACGACTTCGGCGGCAAGCGCGCGCTTGCGCGCAAAAGCGCCCTTGTAACCGGCGATGTGGTCGGCGCTTTCCGGCTCGCTGTCTTGGATCGAAATCTGCACGTGATCGAGACCGACCTCGGCGAGTTTTTGCAAAGTCTGCGCGGTGATGCCGACTGCCGAAGTGATGAGATTGGTATAAAGGCCCGCGGCGTGGGCCGCCGTGGCGATGTCGACGAGATCGCGCCGGGCGCCCGGCTCGCCGCCGGAGAGATGCACCTGCAGGACACCGAGCCCGGCGGCTTCCTTGAAGACCCGAGCCCAGGTGTCCGTATCAAGCTCGCTGCCGCGCGGATCGAGCGCGAGCGGATTGGAGCAGTAGGGACAGCCCAACGGACAGCGGTGGGTCAACTCGGCTAAAAGCCCAAGCGGCTTATAGATGGGCGCTCCGTTTTTGCTTCCGTTTTCGTTCATGTCCCTATACTTTTGGTTCTTTTTTCTTTGGTGAGGGCCGTGCTCTGCCGAGCCGCTTCAGTCACCATGCTTTATTGCCCCAAACCTATGCACCCCGAATGCTGACACAAGGGCCGGGCGTGGGCGTTTGCAGTCATAATTCCAAAAGCCTTTTATCGGCGAGGCCGCGCAACAGCGCGGTCACGTCGGCGCGCACGCGTTCGCGCGGTGCGGCAAATGTCTTGACCAGATCGTCGACGATGGCAGCGAATGTCGTCTCGCCGGTGCAGCGCTTGACGATCTCGGTGGCGATGGCGTCGGCTTTGAATACCCGCTCGGGCGCAAGCAGCACCCAGCCGCCCTGTGCCTCGTTATGCACCAAGCGCACGCCGCGCGGCAGGCGTGGGCGCGCATCCTCGGCAATTGCCTGGGTGGTCTCGCTCAAACGTTTCCTCAGCCTTGCGGCACAAAGGCGCCGGGTGGGATGTGCTTGGGCGCGACATAGGAATGGTAGAGCGCGTCCAACATCGCCCACAGCACATCGCACTTGAATTCGAGCGCGGCAAGCACGCTTTGCTGCGCCTCGGCCGTACGCGCATGTTGTTTGACATAGTTGAGCGCATAGCGCGAGTCGCGCTCGGCCTGCGGCGGACGCTGGGAGAAGTAGGCGAGCGTCTCGGCGGTCACGAAATCGTAGCTCTTGAGCATGCCCTCGATGCGCTCGCCGATGATTTGGGGCGAGAATAGCTCGGTAAGCGAGGAGGCGATCGCCTCCAGCAGCGGCTTCTCGCGCACGAAATGCACATAGGCATCGACCGCAAAGCGCGTCGCCGGCAACAGCCCGCGCAGCGATACGACGTAATCGCGCTCGAGCCCGAGCCCATCGGTGAGCTTGAGCCAGCGCGCAATCCCGCCTTCGCCCGCTTGCGCACCGTCATGATCGACCAAGCGGCTGCGCCATTCGCGGCGCGTCGCCGAATCCTCACAGCGCGCGATAAGGCTCGCGTCCTTAACCGGGATCATTGCCTGGTAATAGTAGCGGTTGAGTGCCCAGGCCTGCACCTGGCCCTTGCTGCAGGCGCCGCCGTGCAAAAGCTTGTGAAATGGATGCAGCCGATGATAACGCCGCGCCCCGATGTCGCGCAGGCGCTGTTCCAGTTCATCCGCGCTCAACAAAAGGCTCACAACACGATCTCCATCCCATCCTCCGCAATTTCGAAACCGGCGGCCTCTACCAGGCGCCGTTCGGGGGAGTCTTTAACAAGGATGGGGTTGGTGTTGTTGATATGAATCAAGATGCGCCGGCCGCGCAAGCCGGCGAGCGCGGCAAGCGTTCCGTCGGCACCGCCGACCGGCATGTGGCCCATGCGGCGTCCGGTCTTGTTGCCAGTTCCGGTCGTGATCATTTCGTCGTCATGGAAGAGCGTGCCGTCGAACAAAATGACGTCGGCCCGCGCGAGGCGCTCGTACAAAGACGCCGGCACGGCAGCAGCGCCGGGCACATAGGCAAGCCGGCTGCCACCGCAGATAAGCTCCACGCCCACGTTGGCGCCGGTCTCCGCCGCGAGGGCCGGATCCTCGCCTTCGAGATAAAGGGCGACCTTGCCGGGAACGGCGAACAGCTCGGCGCTCATCCCGCCCGGCAAAGCAAACGGTTGGTCGCGGGCGACGGCTTTGCGCGTGACAAGATCGGCGGCCAACACGCGGAAAATCGGATTGGCGGCAATGGCCGCAAGTGTCTCGGCGGTCGCAAACACAGCGAATTCCTGGCGCTCGCGCAAGGTGAGCAAGCCCGCGGTCTGATCGACCTCGGCCCCGGTTAGGACAACGGCTGCAACCGGACTGTCGCGGGCCTCGCCGCGTGGCTGAAGTGGCGGCGTTGCGAGCATTTGGGCGCGCAAGTCCGGTGACGCGTTGAGCAAAACCCAATGCTCTCCATCAGCGCAAACGGCGAGGCTCGCCTGGGTGAGCGGCCTAACGCGTCGGTCACCTGCCCAAGCAAGCCGGCATATCGGACATCGGCAATTCCATTGCGGAAAACCGCCACCAGCTGCAGCACCGAGCACGATGCCGGTTAATCGCCCCATCTACGGGGATCGCCGAGGAAAAGTCCCGGATTAGAACTCGGCCGGCAGATAGCCGTTGATCTCGAGTCCGATGCAGATTTCTACGAGTGTTGGGGTAGCCCAAGCCATTGGATCCTCCATATTGGTATGCCGCTTGTTATCGACGGCAGTACTACTGATACAATATGCACACTTTAATCGCTTACAAGCTTTTTCGTCGGTGGTGCATTTGTCACGGCGCCGCGGGATTGCGAACGTCGCCGCCCCGGAAATGAAGCTTTTGTGGCTGATCGCACAGCCGCGGCAAAAGTCCGCTCCATGCTAGGATTGGATTAAAAAGAACAATACAATCAGGCAGATGTATAACTCTATGCAGATCGACTGTCGAAATCTTGCAAAATGGCGGATTCGCGGCGTGCTGATAGGTGTGCGCGGTATCGTGATCGTAGCGGCAACGCTTGCCGCCGCGAACGCTCTGGCCATGGATCATGTTCGCATCGCTTTGCAGAAAACCGGAACGCTCGCCTGGGAGCTTGAGACCGTCCGCGCCCATGGCCTCGACCGGCAGGCCAATATTGCGATCGACACTACTGAACTCGCTAGCACCGAGGCCGGCAAAGTCGCGCTCAAAGGCGGCATGGCCGACATCATCATCTCCGACTGGCCGTGGGTCGCCCGCGAGCGGTCGCTCGGCGACAATCTGGTTTTCTATCCTTATTCAAGCGCCCTCGGCGCGGTAATGGTGCCAGCGAATTCGCCGATCGAAGACATTGCCGATCTCAAGGGCAAAAAGCTCGGCATTGCCGGCGGACCGCTTGATAAGAGTTGGCTATTGCTGCAGGCCTTGGCGCGCCGATCGGGCATCGATCTGGTGAAGCAGGCGCAGATCGCTTACGGCGCCCCGCCACTGTTGTCGCAAAAGGCACTGCAGGGCGAAACCGACGCGACGCTGACATTCTGGAATTTTTGCGCCGACCTCGAGGCCAAGGGCATGCGGCGCGCAGTCTCCATGACAGATGTCGTCAAACGCCTTGGCGTCACCAGCCCGGTGGCCATGGTCGGCTATGTATTCGACGGCGGCTGGGCGCAACGCAATCGCTCCCTCCTCGATCGCCTCTTTGCCGCTATGCATAAAGCTGAAGACATTCTCACGGATTCGCCGGAGGAATGGCAGCGTCTTGCAGCGCGCAATGTAGTGATCGGCACCGGCGCACCCGACATTTATCGTCGACGGTTTATCGAAGATATTCCGCACCGGCCTATCTCCGACGAGGAAGCCGACGCGCGCGCGCTGTACCGAGTGCTGGCCGAGATCGGTGGCGCCGATTCCGTCGGCCCAGCGCGCGAACTTGATCCCGGCACGTATTATCGTGCGGAATCGGGCGAATGAATCTGGCACTGCGGCTGATTTCGATTGCGCTGCTCTTGGCGGCGTGGTTCGCGGGTTCGCATATTGTCGGCGTGCGTCTTTTTCCGGAGCCGCAAGCCGTCGCATTTGCGATCTTGCAGGAAGCACGTTCCGGCGCGCTGTTCTTCAATGTCGGCATAACGCTCGCACGCGTTGCCGTTTCATTCACGATCGCCATGGCACTCGGGACTGCGGTCGGAATTGCGATGGGCCGTTCCCCCTTATTTGATCGACTCGCGGATCCTTGGCTGGTGGTGCTTTTGAACCTTCCCGCATTGGTGATTATCGTGCTGGCCTACGTGTGGGCCGGATTAACGGAGACAGCGGCCATTGCAGCCGTCGCCCTCAACAAGCTACCGGTAACGACGGTCACGGTGCGCGAAGGGGCGCGAGCGCTCGACCGCGCGCTCGACGAGATGGCGACAGTGTTCCACATAGGTGGCTGGGTGCAACTACGTCACATCGTCCTGCCACAGCTCGCGCCATATCTTGCCGCTGCTGCGCGCTCCGGCCTCTCGCTGGTCTGGAAGATCGTGCTGATCGTGGAACTGCTCGGCCGGCCCAATGGCGTCGGCTTCGAGATTGGCGTTGCGTTCCAATTATTCGACGTTACCCGCATCCTGGCCTACGCTTCGGCCTTCGTCGCCGTGATGCTCGCCATCGAAACGCTTGTGGTGCAGCCCGTTGAACGACATGTCTCGCGCTGGCGTACCAAGCCAGCTTGATGTGCATATCAGGCACAAATATTATCAAACCGCCTCCGGCGGCCGCCTCCACGTGCTTGGGGAATTGTCGATCGCTTTGGCGGATGGCGAGGTGGCAGCCATCGTCGGCCCGTCCGGATGCGGTAAAACGACATTGTTGCGCATCATTGTCGGGCTCGACCGTGACTTCGAAGGTAGCGTGCGCGTACCGGCACATGGCAGGCTCGGCGTCGTCTTCCAGGAGCCTCGGCTCTTGCCTTGGCGCACTGTCGAGGACAATGTCAGGCTCGCCGCGCCGGACGCGAGCGACGCGACACTGAGCGCACTGTTCGCAACGCTCGGACTTGCCGAACACCGCCGCCATTATCCCGGCGAGCTGTCGCTCGGTCTGGCGCGGCGAGTCGCTTTGGCGCGTGCGTTCGCGGTCGAACCAGATCTGCTGGTACTCGACGAACCTTTCGTCTCCCTTGACGCCGCCCTTGCGGCGAGATTGCGCGCCGAACTGGTCGAGCTGGTCTCGCGTCGGCCGGTGACTACACTGCTAGTCACCCACAGTGTCGAGGAAGCGATCGGTCTCGCAGACCGGATCTTCCTGCTTTCAGAATCACCCGCGCGGGTGCTTGCCAGCGTGCCGATCGAACAGCCGCGCAGCCCCCGCACAATGGATCAGCTCGCAGCCACACGCGATGAAATTGAGCGCAAGATCGGGACGTAGCATCACGCCGGCTGAGCTTGGGCGACGCGGCGAATTATGCCGCGTTGCGGATTGTAACCGAGAACCGCGAGCAGGAAGAACAGCGCCGTCGCGCCCAACACAACGAGCGCTGAGACGGGCTCGAAAACGTCATAGAGCGCAAAGCGGATCAACTCTACCGCGTACGTGAACGGGTTGGCGAGCGCAACGTAATAGACCCATTCCGATCCGCCTTCTCGCAGTTTCCACAGCGGATAAAGTGCCGAGGAGAAAAAAAACATAGGAAACATCACGAAATTCATCGCGCCGGCGAAGTTTTCCACCTGGCGAATATAGACTGACAAGAACAGCCACAAGGTACCGAGCATCAGGCCAGAAGCGATCAGCGCCGGAAGCACGGTGAGCCACGCCCTCGGTTCGAAGGTAACGTCGAACGGAATGCAGACGGCGAGGAACGCATAACAGGTGATAAGCGACAGTGCCGTGCCCGCCGCGAGCTTGCATGCAAGCAGCACCCAGCGTGGTAGCGGTGCGGTCAGCAAGAGCCGCATCACGCCCATTTCGCGGTCGTAGACCATTGACAGCGACGACTGCATGCCATGGAAAAGAAGAATCATCCCAAGGAGCCCGGGGACGATATAGACTTGGTAGGTAATGTAGGTCTTATACGGCGGTATGATGGAGACGCCGAATACATTGTAGAACCCGGCCGCGAACACCGCGAGCCACATCAGCGGACGTACTAACGCAGAAAGGAGCCGCCCGCGCTGCTGCGCGAATTTGAGGACCTCCCTGGTGGTAATGGCGCGCAGCGCGCGCAGGGTATGGACGATTTGCATGAGCGCGACTTGTATTTAAAAATTCGACCAGCGAACCCTTCAGCGGTTACAGGAAGTCAACTCTTTCTCCTCGATTGAAAAGACCGCACCAGCTTGGATCTTAATACCGCGAACGACGCAGATACGCCCCGTAACATCGGAAAGCTTGGCGTCGTAAGTTCCAGACGGCACGTCGGTAATCCGCAATCGCTCGTCGTGATCGACAGCGCCGTCCTTATCATTCTTACACTGGTTGGGGCCCCAATTCGTCGTCCCTTCGGGCGCCAGATAGAATTCCGAAATTGTGTTCCGGGTCAGATTCCAAAATCGCGTCGGACGTGCCTGCGCGGCCACTTCGCCGGCAGCTGAGATGAAAACGAAAATGATCAGGACTATCCGAGACAAATTTCCCACCAGATTTTGTGAACAACGTCACGTGAGCAGATTAGGGACTACGGCTGTCAAATCACAATTACAAGCTAAATCTATAATCGACGCCGACGCGGAGCATGCTCTCGTTGAATTTGACGGAGATGTTGCGGATCAAAGGCGGTCTGTTTGCGTTTGCGATGGCGCAATCTATGGGGCCTGACCCATTGGCGACGGTCGTTAGTCGACCCGGCACTCTGATCCGATTGCGATCTAAAGCGACCTCGATGCCGGCGGGCAAACGCTATAGACGGCCAGGCCATCTCGAGGGGGGCACTACGGCACTTTCCACTTAGTTTGCAGCTATCCGGCGTTGCTGAAGAGCGACTTCCAAGATATTGTGAACTTACACCTCGGTCGGTGACATGCGCCGTTCACTTTCCCCGCTTTCTGCGCTTCTTTTGGCACTCGCGACGACGCTGGCTGCGCTGAACCCTCCCTCCGCCATTGCTGCGGACGATCACCACAGCGCGGTAATCGCTGTCTTTGGCTTCAGCTATAGCGATACGTCGGGCGAAGTGCGCGATCAGAGAAACGAGCACGCGGCGCGGCTTGCTCGCTTTATGAGCGCGCTCGAAGCCGATCTCGAAGCGCCCGGGAAGCTCCGCGTCGTCGTGTTAGTTTGCCGACCGGAGCCGTGTACGCCGACACAATCTGCTCCAGCCGATGCGCTCGAGGCGGCGCGCGCCGCTGGAGCGGACCTTCTGATGATCGGCACAATCCACAAAATGAGCACTCTGGTACAATGGGCCAAGGTTGAAGTGATCAACAGCAAAAGCGGACAGGCGGTGCTGGACAAGCTTTTCAGCTTCCGCGGCGACAGTGATGAAGCGTGGGTACGCGCCGAGGCATTCATCGCTGACGAAATCACGGCGCACAAATGGACCGATCAATGAGGAATGAAGTTCGTTTTTGGGGTCGAGGTCTTGCCAGCTGGACCGTTGTCTTGTCATTGGGTGGTGCGCTTAGCGTCTTCCCGGCCAGTGCTGATCCATCGCTGATCAAGGTTGCCGTGTTTGATTTCGAACTCGACGATTTGAGCGCGGGCGGAGGAATTGCTGGGGATAGTGCCGCCGACGCCGCGCAATTAAACGGGGCCGCGAGCGAGGCGCGACGGCTCATTGCACAATCCGGGCGCTATGCGCTGGTCGATCCCTCGGCGGCCGAGGATGACTCGGTCAAAGGCCATCGCCTGCGGCAATGCGACGGCTGCGAGGCCGCAATTGCGCGCAAGCTCGGAGCCGACCAGTCTTTCCTTGCGGTGGTGACTCGGATCAGTCGCACGGAATACGTCGTGCGTTTTCAAATTCGCGACGCGCAAACCGGCGGGATTGTTCTCGCCCGGCAAAGCGGCTTACGGATGGGCGCGGATTATTCTTGGGATCGCGGCGCAGCTGCTTTGATCAAGAGCAGCCCGCTCAACAATCCCAATTAATCGGGTCACCGCGTCACCGAGCGTGGATGTCCAGCACCGCTGTCCTGTCAGTGCAGTGAGAATCCCTTTACTCCGGTGAGCACCGCGCTGGTGAAATTCGCTCCGGTCGTTTTGGCGGCAGCGAAATCTGCGCCAGTCAGATCGGCGCCCGAGAGATTCGCATCGGTTAGATCCGCTCCTGAGAAATTGGCGCTCTGGAGCTTGGCAAACTCGAAGTTGACGTGTGCCAGCGCCGCACTCTCGAAGTTCGCACCGGCCAAGTTCGCCCGCGAAAAATCGGCCCGGATCAGACCCATTGACTGATTGCGCATGTCTGCAGAGGCACGCAGATGGGAAAGGTCGGCGCCGCGCATATCGTCCAAGCTAAAGCGCGCGGTCACCTTGGCGCCCGAGAGGCGGGCACCCACAAACTTGGCGGCCTCCTCCGGATGGGTTTCCATTCCGGCCGAGACAATAAGTGTCTCCAGAGTAGCGTCGGAGAGATCGGCATGGGAAAAGTCGGCGCCCATAATCCAGGCAAGGTTCAGCCTCGCCCGTTGCAGCTTAGCGCCGACAAGCTTCGCCGCGACAAGCTTGGCGCCGCGCAGATCTGCATCTGACAGGTCCGCGCCGGACAAATCGGCGCCGGTAAAGTCCAGATCGTGAAGGTCGAGACCGGCGAGTGATCGGGCGGCAAAACTCGCCCCTTGGCCAGGCGCTGCGGCCGCCAGCATCGACTTCACGTCAACGCGTGTGAGATCGGCGGCAAAAGCGCCGGACGATATCCCCGCCAGAGAGACAACGATCCAAAGCACTATCAACACGAGGCGCATTGCCCTTGTGGCAGAAAAAGCTCCGCAAGTGCCCGCACCGCTCACCCCCAGAAATCGGTGCGGGCGAATTGCAGCAGATCAGGAGCCAGCTAAGCCTTCTTGGCTTTCAAGACGCCGGCGAATTGACCCATCAGATAGCCTAGGATAGCGCCCAACACCGCGGAGACGATGATGAGGAAAAGCGGATTCGTGTTGTTCGCAGCGGTCAGCGCATCGGTATGCTTGCCCTCTAATGTGTAGCCGACCAGCACGGCATAGCCGTAGACGTTGGCCGGAACTACAGAGAGCAGATCGACAGACGCGACGATCACGAGAAAGAAGACTGTGACGCCGACGACAATCGCTGGCCATATCGCGCTCGGCAGCGGCACCGCAACGTTCACGATAATTAGGAGCGCAATCCAGGCAACGATGGCGCCATAGATCATGCCGGCAATCGTCTTGGTAAGCGCCTTGATGTCACCACCGGCGGCAAAGAAGCAACCAGCTGCGACGAACCCGACCCATACAAGAGCAAATCCAGCTAGGGGCGCAAGCGCGATAAGTGCCCAAATACCCCCGAGTATTGCGACGCTAAGTGACAGTGCCACTAATTCCGACATTGACGTGTCTCCCCATAGATGTGCTTCAAGAGCACCCCCCCTTTCACCCGCGAATGCTTTTTTTGTTTTCGGAGGCGCGAGCAATTATTAGCATAAAGCAGGTGCCGCGCGATAGATGCGAAACAGCTGTTTATAATTCACCTTGAAGCCTTCGCGGCGCTGCAGCAAGAGCGGGCGCAGATAGCCGAAGCGGGCGGGCTCTAATGGGGCCAAGGCTCGCAACCGCTGCGCAGCTCCGTGTCGTCCCGCCCGTGAACTATGCGCGCAGCCCATAATCGCGAACCCGCTGCCACCTTCATGCCGGATGCTCGTCAGCGAGGCAGCGGCTTATACCCCAACTTGAAGCTTTCGCGGCACTGCAGCAAGTGCGGGTGCTGATCGCCCAAGCAGGGCCATTATGGGCCAAGGCTCGCAACCGGTGCCGCAGCTCCATGTCAGCCCGCCACCGTTTTTTCGCTTTGTCTACAACAAATTCCAACCTATTCGGCTATTTCTTCACATTTCCTTCGGCGTCAAATTGCTTGATGTAAGCCCACAGGTCATTGACCTCCCCCTCGTTCTTGATGCCGGGGAAAATCATTTTTGTGCCTGGGATCTTGGCCCTGGGGTCCTTGATGTATTCCTTGAAATTTGCCTCGTTCCACACGACGCCTGAATTCTTGTTGGCATCGGAGTAACTGTAGCCGGCCACGCTGCCGGAATGCCGACCGTCGAGGCCATTGAGGACGGGACCGACCTTGTTGGTCGCTCCCGGACCGATGGAATGGCAGGGCAGGCATTTCTTGAACACGTTGGCGCCTTTCTCGACATCCTGTGCCAAGGTTGCCCCGGTCGAAGCGGCAATCAACACGGCAGTCACCGCAAACCTCGTCGCCATCACAGACCCCTTTGCTCGTCGCCATCCCCATGCGTGCGGTCGTAAGCCCGCCCAAGCGGTTGAAGCGGCTGCGGCGCAAAGTGTCAACGGTCAATTGCGGCCGCCGCTGCCGCGCATCGGCGCGCGGCTGACCGGTGATACAGCCGCCATTTTCGCTATAATAACCGCCCGAAATGCCGGGACGGCGGATCCGCTTCGAATGCCAATTGCGGTGCCTCAACACAATGGCGCGGTGCTTGCGCGGCACGCGGAGATCTCGACGAAGCAATCCAGATTTGCGTGGACAAACTTGCATTGCTTCGCAGACCCCGTCCTCGGCTGGCCACCTCGGGCGATAGTGCGTCCTGCGTGTGAACGCACCATCGCCCGTGGCTGGCAATAACGGCTGGAGGCAAAACATGGACTTGATCGCCGACCGCGGCCGCCGCGTCAGCGTCGAAGAGCTGAACACCTCGCGGCTCCTCACGCACGCGCGCAAGCAGGCGCACCAGCGCAAATTCGATGACGTGCTCATCGTCGATGTCGACGCGCACCATTACGAGAACGAACACTACGACGAATTCCTCCCCTACATGGAGAACGACGTGCTGCGCCAGCTGACCATGGCCGGCCGCGGCACCAAGCAGCGGCCGGGCATCGTGCCGATTCCCACTGGCTATCAGGACATGGGCGGCCGGGTAACTCGCTATCCGCTGCGCTCAAGCGAGAAGACAGAAGACGGCAGACTCCGCGACATCCAGCTCGGCCATCGCTGGATGGATGCGATGGGCGTCGATTATTCCTGCATGTTTCCGACCGGCATGCTCAATATTGGATTGCATCCGCAGGCCGAAATGGAAGTCGAATTGTGCTGGGCCTATAGCCGATGGGTGACCGAGAAGGTTCTGCCGGAAGGCGGCGGCCGGTTCTTTTCCCTGCTTTGTCTGCCGTTTTCCGATCCGGATGCCGCATTGCGGCACGTCGAGACTTTCGGCGACAGAAAATATGTCGGCGGCTTCATGGTCACCACCGTGCGCTCCGGCATGGGCGTGCACGACAACGCTTACATGAAAGTTTATCGCGCCATCGAGGAACGCGGACTCGCCATCGCTTTTCATTCGGGCGTCAACTGGAGCGACGGCAGCTTCAAGAGCTGCAATCGCTTCATCTCCGTTCACGCGCTCGGCTTCACTTGGTACAACATCGTCAATTGCACCAATTGGGTGGTCAACGGCATCGGCGAGCGTTTTCCGAACCTGCCGGTGATCTGGATGGAATCGGGCCTCGCCTGGGTGCCGTTCCTGATGCAGCGGCTCGATCACGAATACATGCTGCGGCCGTCGGAATGCCCGCTCCTGAAAAAGAAACCGTCGGATTACATGCGCGATATGTACTATTCGTCACAGCCGATGGAGATCCAAGATTATGTGGCGATGGAGACGACGTTCCGCATGATCAACGCCGAGACACAACTTCTCTACTCGTCTGACTATCCGCATTGGGATTTCGATCTGCCGTCGACCATATGGGACCTGCCCTTCCTGTCGGAAAAGGCCAAGCACAACATACTGGGCGGCACCGCCGCGCGCCTTTTTAAGCTCGCGCCGCGCAACGAGAAGCAGAAAGAGAACCTGAAAAAGTTCGGCAATCTCGCGGTGGCGGCCTGAGCGGGCAAGGAAGCACGAAGACAATCCATTAGACTTAGTCTGAGGAGAAAAATCATGTGGCTGCTGCAATGCGAGAAGTTGATGGCGTTCATGATCTTCATGACCGCCATCAGTGGCGCTGCTCGAGCACAAGACACTGCGTGCGCGATTAATAAAACGGACCCTGCAATTAAGGGCGTCTACGTCGACAATTTCGGCGGGATGCAGGAGGTATCGAAATCTTTTTGGATTTCTACGGACGCGGTGTTTGAGGTGTGTTCTGTCGACAATGCCAGCGACAGGATTATCGCGATGAATAATCCAAGAAACGCCTATAATCCAGGAAAGTTCAGCCGCTTCGAATGGACCAACTCAGCAAACCGCCTTTGGTATTGTCAGATCGTATTCGACGCACCATCAGCCGCGGCGGCAGCCGCCGCCGCGCCAGCGAATGCCTCGAACCCCGCGCAAACCGGGTGCGGCAACTTCGCGTGGAGCGAATTGATTCGTATTCTACCGTAAAAATGACCAAATCTGACTTCGATGAAATTGCGCGTTATCCGCTCCCACCTAACGGTCGAGCCCTACACACCAACTCGACCCCAATTCGCCCGGCGAAACCATGCACAAACACACGATCCGCATCGACCGCGGCAAGTCGCTTTCAGCGGAGCCCCGCACCGGCCATAACCGCTACCATCCCGACATTGCGCCCGTGCTCGAGGTCGCCGAAGGCGATGAAGTTGTGCTGGAGACGCGCGATGCCTGCGACGGGCAGATCGCACCGGGCTGCAGCGTCGCCGATTTGGCCACGCTCGACCCCGGTCGCATCCATCCCTTGACTGGGCCGGTTTTCGTCAAAGGCGCTGAGGCCGGCGATATGATCGAGGTCGAATTCCTCGACATTGTGCCGCAGCCGACTGCGTTCAGCTCCATCGTCCCGGGCCTGGGTTTTTTGCGCGACGTGATGACGACACCGTTCGTGGTGCATTGGAAAATCCGCGACGGCTGGGCGACGGCTCCCGAAATTCCCGGCGTGCGCATTCCCGGCGCGCCGTTTATGGGCATTTCGGCCACCGCGCCGTCGCCGCAAAAGCTCAAGGAATGGGCCGAACGCGAGCAGCGCGCGCTGGAAAAAGGTGGCTTCGTTTTTCCGCCGGACGCGGCCGGCGCCGTGCCCAGCGGGCGCTGCGGACTTGAAGGACTGCGCACGCTGCCGCCGCGCGAGAACGGCGGCAATTTCGACGTCAAGCAGTTGACCAAAGGCGCCAAGCTCTTGCTGCCGGTGTTCGCGAAGGGCGCGCTGTTTTCCACCGGCGATGCCCATTTCGCGCAAGGCGACGGCGAAGTCTGCGTCACCGCCGTCGAGATGGGGGCAACCGTCGCCGTGCGCTTTAAGATTCATAAAGGGCTGGCCAACAAGCGCACCTTCGCCGGCCCGGTGTTCTCGCATCCGGGTTATTTCGCCGATCCCAAATTCGCCGCGCCGGAAAATTTTCTCGGCGTGATGGGCATGCCGATCAACGCCAAGGGCGAGATCGAAAGCGAAAATCTCACGCTCGCCGCCCGCAATGCGACGCTGAATATGATCACACTGTTGCAGGAGCGCGGCTTTTCGCGCGAGCAGGCTTATATCATCTGCAGCGTCGCCGTCGACCTTCGCATCTCGAACGTGGTCGACGTGCCCGATTATGTGGTCTCGGCGCTGTTGCCGCAAAGAATCTTCGGCTGAACGCAGTATCGGCCGCTCCGCCACCAGGGGCGATAATGTTGCGGCGACCGAAAAGTTCGGCCGCCGCTTGCTTTCTCGAAAGAAGGCGAAAGGAAAGCTAGAGCGTGCTCTTCAGCAGGTCGGTCATCGCCTGCCACGAGCGCTTGTCGGCTTCGGCATCGTATTTGATGCCATGGTCGGGAGCCTGGATGTGCACGTGGTCGGTGAAGGCATGCATCACGCCGTTGCCGTAAAGCACGACCTGCCAATCAACGCCGGCGTCGGTCAATTCTTTCTCGAATTTCGCCACCGCGTCCGCATTGACGATGGGATCGGCGGCACCATGAAGCGCCAGCACATGGCCCTTGATGTTCTTGTCGCTCTCGGGATTGGGCGTTCCGAGCGAGCCATGGAAGGTCACGACGTCGACCAACGGTGCGCCGCTGCGCGCGAGGTCAAGCGCCGGCATGCCGCCGAAGCAGTAGCCGATCGCCGCGACCTTGCTGGCGTCCACCATTGGCAATTCCCGCAATTGATCAAAACCGGCTTGCGCGCGGGCGAGCACCAGCGGGCGGTCTTTATAATACTTGCCGGATTCCGCGGCCGCGGCGGGTATCGTGTCCGGCCGCACGCCCTTGCCGTACATGTCGGCGACAAAGACCACATAACCCAGTTGAACGAGACGCTCGGCCACGTCCTTGTCCTGCGCCGACGGGCCCCACCACGCCGGAAAAAGGAGGACGCCGGGGCGCTTGCCGGAACCGGCATCATCGTAGACGAGCCAGCCTTCGAGCGCGGTGTCGCCCTGTTTGTAGTTTACGGTGTCAAACTTCACCGCGGCCTGAGCCGAGCCGCCGATCGCAAGACCGCACAATGCGGCAACCCAAAACAGCGTTCTCATGATTGACCTCCCAGCAGGATGAGGCTGCGCCGCCCCCCGGCTTTGCCCCGGCCATAATAAAAGGCAAATTTGGGCGTCGCCACTGACAAACATTGGGAAGCGCTTACGTATGGCATCCGAAAAGAAAAAAGCGCCGCAAGACCTGCGCAGCTGCCGCTGGCTCGGCCGCGACGACCTACGCGCCTTCGGCCACCGTTCGCGTTTGCAGCAATTCGGCTACGACCGGACCGACTGGGCGGGCAAGCCGGTCGTCGGTATCGTCAATACCTGGAGCGACATTAACGCCTGCCACGGGCATCTCCGCGCGCGCGCGGAAGACGTGAAACGCGGCGTTTGGCAGGCGGGCGGATTTCCCCTCGAGCTGCCGGCAATGTCGCTCGCCGAACCGTTCGTCAAACCCTCGACCATGCTCTACCGCAACTTCCTCGCCATGGAATGCGAGGAGCTTCTGCGCAGCCATCCGATCGACGGAGCGGTGCTGATGGGCGGTTGCGACAAGACCACACCCGGCCTGCTTATGGGCGCGATCTCGATGGGCCTGCCCGCGATTTACGTACCGGCCGGCCCGATGCTGCGCGGCAATTGGCGCGGACGCACGCTAGGCTCGGGCTCGGATGTCTGGAAATACTGGGACGAAAAGCGCGCCGGACGGATCGGCGACGCCGAGTGGCGCGAGATCGAGGGCGGCATCTCGCGCTCGTTCGGTACCTGCATGGTGATGGGGACGGCGGCGACCATGATGGCCATTACCGAAGCGCTCGGGCTTTCGCTGCCCGGCGCCTCGTCGATTCCGGCGCCCGATGCCAATCATCCGCGCATGTGCGCGGCCGCTGGCCGCCGCATCGTCGATATGGTGTGGGAAGATTTGACGCCGGACAAGATTCTGACGCCGGAGGCCTTCGACAACGCCATCCGCGTTCATATGGCGCTGGGCGGCTCGACCAATGCCATCATCCACGTCATCGCCATGGCGCGGCGTGCCGGCATTTCCCTCAGCATGCGCCGCTTCGATGAGATTTCCCGGCAAGTGCCGGTGATCGCCAACATCACGCCCTCGGGCAAATATCTGATGGAGGACTTTTTCTATGCCGGGGGTTTGCGCGCACTTATGGCCGCCATGAGCGGTCTTCTCGATCTGTCCAGCATCACCGTGACCGGCCGTCCGCTGCGCGACAACATTGCCGGGGCCGAGATTTTTTTGCCCGACGTGATCCATCCGCTGTCGGCGCCACTTTACCCGGAAGGCGCCACCGCCGTGCTTACCGGCAATCTCGCGCCGCGGGGCTGCGTCATGAAACCTGCTGCGGCTGATAAGCGCCTGTTGGCCCACCGCGGCAGGGCAATCGCATTCGAAGACTATGAGCATATGGCGCGCGAGGTCGAGCGTGATGACCTCGACGTGACCCCCGACGACGTCATGGTGCTGAAAAATTGCGGGCCGAAAGGCGGGCCTGGCATGCCGGAATGGGGTCAATTGCCGATCCCGAAGAAGCTTCTCAAAGGAGGCGTGCGCGACATGCTGCGAATTTCCGATGCGCGCATGAGCGGCACAAGCTACGGCGCGTGCATTTTGCACGTGGCGCCAGAAAGTTTTGTCGGCGGCCCACTGGCGCTCGTTAAAACCGGAGACGAGATCGAGATCGACGTCGGCGCGCGCAAAATTCATCTGCATGTCGCGGACGATGAAATGTCGCGACGCCGGTCTGCCTGGATTCCGCCGCCGCCGCGGTACGCGCGCGGCTATGGCGCAATGTACTCAGCGCATATCGGCCAGGCCGACGAGGGCTGCGATTTCGATTTTCTCGAAGGCCGCGCGCCGATCGCTGAGCCGGAGATTCATTAACAGTCATCTTTGGGGCGCGCCGTAGAGCCGCATGGGGCATACAGGAAGCTAAAATGGAAATTCGTAGTTCGATCAGCGTAACGTTTGCGGCGTTTATTACGCTCGCACTGACCGCTCTGCCCGCCTGCGCCCAAGGCCCGGCGTTCCGCGTCGATCCGTTCTGGCCGAAACCGCTGCCGAACAATTGGATTCTCGGCCAGGTCGGCGGCATCTCCGTCGATGCTTCAGACAATATCTGGGTGTTTCAGCGGCCGCGCTCGCTGACCGACGACGAGAAGGGCGCGACGCTTAATCCGCCGCGCTCGAAGTGCTGCGTGCCGGCGCCGTCGGTTTTGGTGTTCAACCAGTCGGGCGACGTGGTGAAGTCGTGGGGCGGGCCGGGCGAAAATCTCGGCTACGACTGGCCGGGCAACGAGCACGGCATCCTCGTCGACAACAAGGGCTTCGTCTGGCTGTCAGGCAATGGCAAGACCGACATGATGGTGCTGAAGTTCACCACCGACGGCAAGTTCGTCGCGGAAATCGGCAAAAGCGGCCCGCTCACCTCGAGCGCGGATTTCAGCCAGTTCGGCCAAGTTGCCGCGCTCGAATATGACAAGAGCACCAACGAAATTTACGCCGCCGACGGCTACGGCAATCACCGTGTGGCAGTACTCGATGGCGATAGCGGCACAATCAAGCGCGTGTGGGGCGCCTACGGCAAGCCGCCGACCGACGACAAGCTTCCGCCCTACGACCCTGACGCACCGCAATTCGCCAATCCGGTGCATTGCATTGCGCTCGGCAAAGACGGGTTCGTTTACGTCTGCGACCGCACCAACAATCGCGTGCAGGTTTTCGGTAAGGACGGCAGTTTCGTGCGCCAGTTCGTCTTCGATCCGAAGACACAAGGCCCGGGCTCAGCCTGGGGTCTTGCCTTCTCGCCCCTCGACAGGCGGCAAAACTATTTCGTTCTCATCGACGGCACCAACAATGTAATCGAGACGGTGCGCCGCAAGGATGGCACCGTCGTCGGCACCTATGGACGCCCGGGACGCGGGGCCGGCGAATTTCACTGGGTGCACGTCGCCAAGTTCGATTCGCGCGGCAATCTCTATACCGGCGAGGTCGACACCGGCAAACGTCTGCAAAAGTGGGTGCCGGCGGAGTAGCGCCACCCCCTCTATCCCGCCGGCAATATGACGGCGCGGCATTCGCCAAAACCGATGCGCCGAAAGCTCTGCTTTTGCGCAAAGCCGCGAAAAATAATTTCGTCGCCATCCTCGATAAATCCGCGTGTCTCGCCGGTGGAAAATGTGATCGGCTCGCGGCCGCGAGCCGTCAGTTCAAGCAGGCTGCCCCAGCTTTCCTTTTGCGGCCCGGAGATCGTGCCGGAGCCGAATAGATCGCCGATTTCCAGGTTGCAGCCGTTGCTCGTATGATGCGCCACCATCTGCGCCACGGTCCAATACATTGAGGCGAAAGAGGTTTGCGTCAGGCGGACCGGCGCGGTGCCGGCGCGCCGCATCGCCGCCGTCGCCAAATAGGCTTCGAGCGTGATGTCGAGGCCGCCTTGAGTCCGATCGGCGGCGTCGGCAAGATGCGGCAGCGGCTGCGGATCGTCGGCGGGCCGGGCGAAAGCCGCCGTCCGAAACGGCGCCAGTGCCTCCGCGGTGATGACCCAGGGCGATACCGTGGTGGCGAAATTCTTGCCGAGAAAAGGGCCTAGCGGCTGATACTCCCAACCCTGCACGTCGCGCGCCGACCAATCGTTGAGCAGGCAAAAGCCGAAAATGTGCTCTGCCGCGTTGCCGACCGGGATGGTTTCGCCGAGCGCAGTCGGCACGCCGATGTAGAAGCCAAGTTCGAGCTCAAAATCGAGATTGCGCGAAGGACCGTATGTCGGAACATCCTCGTTCGCGCGCTTGCGCTGGCCTTGCGGCCGCTTCACCGCTGTGCCGCTCACGCGAATCGAGGAGGCGCGGCCGTGATAGGCGACCGGAACGTACTTGTAGTTCGGCAATAGCGGGTTTTCCGGCCGGAATGCCCGCCCGGCATTGGTGGCGTGAAAAACGGATGCGTAAAAATCGGTAAAGCCGCCGATCGCGACCGGCAGCATCAGCTCCGCTTCGGCCATCGGCGTTAGATACTGCTGCAGCCGAGTGTCCTTTTGATCGGCGCTCAAAGCGCGCGACAACGACAGCCGCAGCGCGGACCACGCGTTCGGGCCGAGCGACATCAACCGATTAAGATGCGGGCCAGTGCAATGCTGCGCTGCCGCCGCGGCCGGACCGTCCAAGCAGGACGCGGCCGCCGCCACATCGAGAATTTGATCGCCGATGGCGACGCCGATGCGCTGAGTAGATCCCGGCGCCCGGCAATAAGCGCCAAATGGAAGGTTCTGAATCGGAAATTCGGCATCCGCTGCATTCGCGCTGGCAACAAAGCTTTGCCGCGCCGGGTCGTGTGTTTCGTTGAGGCCGTTTGTCATTTCAGTGCCGCCAATGCCGGCATCACGAGGGCATTCCGCCGCCATGGACGTGCACCGCGCGCCGCCGCTGGTTGTCGCCCAGCCGCCTAGCGGCCTCCGCGTCGATGGCGCGAGCAAGTTCTGAGTGATGCGCCATAACTGTGCGAAAATCAGCGAGATCGAGAACCAACAGCGTGGAGTCTCTGGTGGTCGAAACACTCGCCGTGCGGATCAAATCGCCGAGCAAAGCGAGTTCGCCGAAAAAAGCGCCGACGCCTAAGCGGACCGGCGCCGGTTCGACCTCGACCTCAACTTCGCCTTCGGCGATGAAGTACATGCAGTCGCCGACCTTGCCGCGGCGAATGACGGCGGTCCGCGCCGGCACCTCCACGCGACGCATCATGTGCGTGATCTCGGTGATGGCCGAGGGATCGAGCGTCTGCAAAAACGGCACCTTGCTGACCAGATCCCAGGTTTGGATGAAATTGCGGCGCCGGCTTTCCGCGGCAAACCCGGTCGCCAATATGCCGGTCCACAATCCGAACGTGGCGATGCCGCAGATCATGACCACAGAGCCGAGCAAATGACCGAGCCCGGTTCGCGGCACCTCATCCCCATAACCAGTGGTGGTCAGCGTGACTACTGCCCACCACAGAGCCGCCGGAAGCGTTCCGAACGCCTCCGGCTGACCTTGACGCTCAATGATGTGCATGGCGGCGGACGCCAAGAACAGCACGATGAGGAACAGCACCAGCACGCTGGCCAGAGCCTTTGCTTCGACGACAAAGACGCGGCCAATCTGCGCAAAGCCCGGCGAGTCCTGGGTAAGTTTGAGCACCCACAACGCCGCGAAGAGCCAAGCGGTTTGCGGGGCCAACCCGCACAGTAATGCCAGCGGCACCGGGATTATGCTGAGAGCATCAATAATCCCCGCTGGTGAGCGCAGATAGCCGAGCGCCGTTCCGGTGGAGCGCGCGGCGTCCAAGCGGACCGCGCCCTCGATCGCGAAATACGCAAGGCACAGCCATAGCCCCGTATTCAACCAAACGCCGAAAGAACCGCGCAATTCCGGCACGCTGAGCGCGGACATGCCGACGAGACCGCCCGCCAGTATCACGTAGCGCGTCAGCATCGACACCGCAAAACGGCGGGCCAATGCCCTATACTTAGCACGGCCGAAAACAACGCCAGCCATCGGCGAGCTTACCGTCTGATTGCCTGCATGCTCCGCAAATTACGCCGTCAGCGTTCACCCTGCCAGCCGAAATTGCATGATCCGGAGCGGCCACACATTAGCCAAACAAGCGGCCGCTGCTACCTTATGTGCGCACAGGCGAAAGCGCGCGCGGAAGATTGAAATTGCACAATACTTAACGCACGGGCTCGACCGGCTGTCGCATTTGCGTATTGCGGAGGGTGCTCATGCACTGGACCGATCTGGTAAATAGCAGCGCATCGCTATTTATCGTTGCCACCGCCTCGACCAAGACCATGGTTCCGCTGCGCAGCCTCGCCATCGTTACCAATTGTTTTTTGATCGTGTACTTTGCCCTATCGCACGCTTTCGTTCCTTTGCTGTTGCAAGTATTCGCTCTGCCGATCAACGCCTATCGCCTTTATCAAATGCTTGCTTTGATCCGCCGCGTGCGCGACGCCGTTCAAGGCAAACCTTCGCTGGACTGGCTTAAACCTTTCATGGCGGAACGGCATTTTCACAAAGGCGATCTGTTGTTCGCCAAGGGCGAGCCGGCTGACGAAATGTTCTGTACCGTGACCGGGCGCTATGTGCTGGTCGAGCTCGGTGTCGAGGTCGAGCGAGGCGAAGTGGTGGGAGAGCTGGCGATGCTCTCCCCCGACAATCGGCGCACGGCGACCCTCGAGTGCATCGAGGACGGCAAGGTACTGTCGATCACCTACGAACAAGTCGAGCAGTTGTATTATCAGAACCCCACATTCGGGTTCTATTTTCTGCGCCTGGCGACGGCCCGATTGTTCGATACCATCGCGCGGCTCCAGATCGAACTCGAGCGCCGCCGGGTCGCCGAGCAAGCATAAACCGACCTACATCGCCACGATCGGCTGTGCCGCAAGCACAGGCTCGCGCGGGGCCACGCCTGCGAACGGCGAGCCTTCGTTGAACCATGATGCGGGCGCCGGATGGCCCCAGAGGGTCTGCCGCCGCGGATCGCGCAGCGACCAGCGGATCGGCGCGTGATCGCGATCGACGGTCAGATAATCCGACGTGAACAACTCGACCCGATGCCCGTCGGGGTCGCGCACGTAGAGGAAGAACGCATTGGAAATGCCGTGCCGGCCCGGTCCGCGCTCCATATTGGCGAGATAGCCGCAGGACGCCATCACGTCGCAAATGTGAATGATATCGAGGACTCCGGGTGTCCACAACCCGATGTGATGCAGGCGCGGGCCAAAACCATTGGTGAACGCCAAGTCATGCACATTTCCTTTGCGCTGCATCCATACCGCCCAAAGCTCGGGGTCGTCACCGTCGGTTTCGGTGTACTCGGTCAGGCGGAAACCCAGTTCACAATAAAAGTCGTAACTTTGCTGCACGTCCGGTGTGAAGCAATTGAGATGGTCAATGCGTTGGATGCGCGCGCCGCGATGAGAGTCGTATTTCTGCAGCATGCATTCGGCCTGATCCATTTGTGTATAGAGGTCGAGCGGCATGCCGAGCGGATCGGCGGTCCGCAAGGTACGGCCTTGATACGGGATATCGGGAAAGGCGGCCGGCAGATTGCGGCGGCCGAACCAGAATGCGGCGCGATCGAGGTCCTCTTCGCTCGCGAGCTTAAAGCCGAGCGTGCGCACGTCAGCCTCGCGCGAGCGGCGCAAGATGATGGAATGGTGGCCGCGCTCCTCTATGCCGCGCAGATAAAGAGCATCCTTGGTTTCGTCACTGACCAAAAGCCCAAGGCAATCGACGTAGAAAGCGCGGGAGCGGCCGAGATCGTGGACGCCCAACTCGACATGGCTCGCGCGCACCACATTGAAAGGCGGATCGAAGACCTGATCGCGGAGTGGCATGCTCGGTCGCCGTTGACGGTTGCTGCGGCGACTTCTAACACATCGCCTAGTGTGGCGGTTCAGAAGTCCGCATCATTCTTGCCGAAAGCTCGTTATGCGGACTTCTGAACCAAAGCCACACTAGATCAATTTGTTGCTAGTGTCCCTTTGATTCCGAAGTTCGCAAACCAGGGCGCCGCATGCTCCATGCGAACTTCGGAATCGGGACACTGGAGGGGAAGCGACATGCGGCTTGCAAGCTACAAAATGCGCGGCCGGCCGAGCTTTGGCGCGGTGGTCGGCGACGGCGTCGTTGATTTGCGCTCGCGGTTGAGCCGTTTCGGCAGTCTGCTCGATGTCTTCCGCGCTGGGGCCCTCAACGAAGCCCAGACGGTTATCGGCGGTGTGCGCCCGGACCTGCCGCTCTCGGAAGTCGAATTGTTGCCGCCGCTGGCTGCCCCAGAAAAAATTCTCTGTGTCGGCATCAACTATGCCAACCGCGGCAAGGACTATGATCTTGCCGAAAATCCAAAATATCCGAGCATGTTCTACCGCGCCCCCAATTCGCTGGTCGGCCACGGCCAAAACCTGATCAGGCCGAAGATTTCTGAACAGCTCGACTATGAAGGCGAAATCGCAATGGTGATCGGCCGCGAGTGCAAAAAAGTCGCCAAGGAGACCGCCCTTGCGGTGATCGCCGGGCTCACGTTATGCAACGAAGGAACGATCCGCGATTGGCTCCGGCACGGGCGCTTCAACGTGACCCAAGGCAAGAACTTCGACGCCAGTGGCAGCATCGGGCCGTGGATCGAAACCGGCATCGATTTGGCGAAACCGTTGCACCTGATTGTGCGCAAAAACGGCGAGGTCACTCAGGATGAGACGACCGCCAACATGGTCTTCTCGTTCGCCGATCTGATCGTCTACATCACCAAAATCATGACGCTGAAGCCGGGCGACATCATCAGCACCGGCACACCGGTTAAAAAAGAATCCAAACCCGGAGCCGCGATTTGGCTGAAGCCCGGAGACGTCATCGAAATTGAATGCCCGGACATTGGCGTGCTGCGCAACCCTGTGGCCGACGAGGCGTGACCTAAGAAGATGCGCGCCGCTTGCGTCATCGGCTGGCCGGTCGAGCATTCGCGGTCGCCGCTCATTCATAATTATTGGCTCAAGCACTATGGCATAGCCGGCGAATACCGGCGCGAACTTGTGCCGCGCGAAGAATTCGCATCCTTCGTTGCCTCGCTTGCGGCTCGCGGCTATGTCGGAGCCAATGTGACGGTGCCGCACAAGGAAGCGGCGTTTGCATTATCCGAGCCCGACGAGCGAGGGCGCGCCGTGGGCGCGGTGAACACGCTGTGGTTTGCCGGCAGCATTCTGCGCTCAACCAACACCGACGTCGAAGGGTTTCTCGCCAATCTTGACGCCTGCGCACCACACTGGGAGCGAAATGGGGCCAACGCCGTGGTTCTCGGCGCGGGCGGCGGAGCGCGCGCCGTGATCTACGGTCTCCTGGCGCGAGGGCTGAAACAAGTCCTCGTCGCCAACCGCACACCCGAGCGCGCCGAAGCAATGCGTCGGACTTTCGGCGAGCGGGTGCGGCCGGTCCATTGGGACGGGATCGCCGCCGTCCTTCCCGACACGGCGCTCCTCGTCAACACCACGACACTCGGCATGAAAGGACAACTCGATCTGCCGATCGACATCACGCGCTTGCCTGAGCGCGCCATCGTCGCCGACCTGGTCTATGTCCCCGTTATCACCCCGCTTCTCTTGGCCGCCAAAGACCGCGGCCTGCGCACGGCCGATGGACTCGGCATGCTGCTGCACCAAGCCGTTCGCGGCTTTACACTTTGGTTCGGCAAAAAGCCGGAAGTCACTGCCGAATTGCGCGCCCTGGTCGCAGCCAACCTGGGCGTATCAGCGTAACGCGCAGCCGATAACGCAGAAGTGTTTGCGCCGGGCGAGTTGTGTTTAGGGCTGGTAAAACGCTTTGGCTAGCATGCCGCGGGACGGGGTCCAGCGGGAAGCCTCAGGAGGAGAATATGCTGGCGACAACACGACGAGCGCTGGGTACGGCAGCTTTCGTTGCACTTATTTTCGCGGGCTCGATGGCGTCGGCGCAGTCGCCGGCCATGGTGCGCGTGCGCGGCACCATCGAGAGCGTCGACGGTCAGACCTTGAACGTGAAAGGCCGCGACGGCAATCCGATCACGGTCAAGTTGACTGACGACGCCAAAGTTCTCGCCGTTGATCGCAAGTCGCTCGCCGACGTCAAGCAAGGCGTATTCGTCGGCATCACCGCTATGCCGCAACCGGACGGCACCCAGAAGGCCGTGGAAATCCATATTTTCCCCGAGGCGATGCGCGGCACTGGCGAGGGCCACCGGCCTTGGGACCTGATGCCCAACAGCACCATGACCAACGCCAATATCGACAGCGAGATCGCAAGCGCCGACGGCAAGGAGCTAGTGCTCAAATACAAAGACGGCGAGAAAAAATTCATCGTGCCGGCGAATGTCGAGGTCGTGATGTTCGCCCCAGCCGCCGTCAGCGATCTGAAAGCGGGCGAGAAAATCTTTATCGTAGGGGGCAAAAAGCTCGACGACGGCAGCGTCGAAGCCGGACGCCTTGTGGTCGGCCGCAACGGCGTCAATCCGCCGATGTGAGGTTGAGGACTGCGCCGCGCCATGGCATGGCAATTGCTCACTTAAAAAGCGGCGGTCTCGCCGAAAAGGCCGCCGCCGCGAGAGGAGGTGTCCATGACGCGAGCCGAACTGACCGAAAAGATCCTCGGCATCAAACGCGACAAAGGTTGGAGCTGGAAACATATTTGCGACGAAATTGGCGGCATGTCGCCGCTGTTGATTACCGGCGCGGTGCTCGGCCAAATGAAGCTGACCAAACCGCAGGCGGCAAAAGCCGCGGAGTTGTTCGGGCTCAGCAAGAGCGAGCAAGCGCTGCTTAATGAGGTGCCTTACCGCGGCACGCCGATGCCGCCGACCGATCCGCTCGTCTATCGCTTCTATGAATTGGTGATGGTCAACGGGCCGGCGCTGAAAGCACTGATCGAGGAGGAATTCGGCGACGGCATCATGTCGGCGATCGACTTCGACATGCAGATTGAGCGGCAATCCGATCCCAAGGGCGACCGCGTGAAGCTGACAATGTCGGGAAAATTCCTGCCGTACAAATATTACGGCGCCACCGGCAACGCGCAAACCTACGGCTACAAGGAAGAATAAAAGAACTCATCGAGCGCCCCCAACCCCGGGTCTCGGAGCGGCAGAGAGTCGCGCGGCTTCGTAGCATGGGTCGAGCAATTTCGCCGTTATCGGGCGAACTATCAGGCAGATCAATTGGCGACCGCGCGACCGTCGATTTCATCGACGCTGTTGAAGCCGGTCAGCGCCATGGTGACGTTCAACTCATTGCGCATGATCTCGATAGCGCGCGCAACGCCGGCCTCTCCGCCGGCGCCGAGGCCGTAGACGTAAGCGCGACCTGACAGGCAAGCGTGTGCGCCCAGGGCGAGCGCGCGCATGATGTCTTGGCCGGAGCGGATGCCGCCGTCGAACAGTACCTCCGTCGAAGATCCCACTGCGTCGACAATCGGCGGCAGTGCAGAAATCGCGGACGGCGCACCGTCAAGCTGACGGCCGCCGTGGTTCGACACAACCAGCGCCGCGGCGCCGGTCTCGGCGGCGATGCGCGCGTCCTCAACGTCGAGAATGCCCTTGAGCATGAGCTTGCCCGGCCAAAGACTCTTGATCCACTCGACGTCCTTCCAATTCAACGTTGTGTCGAATTGGCCCGCGATCCAGGTTGAGAGCGAGTTGACGTCCTCCTTCTTGCCGGGGACATAACCGGCGAGATTACCGAACGTTCGGCTCCGCGCTCGCGCTACACTCGTCAGCCAGGCCGGTTTGGTGGCCATGTCGACGATCTTGCTGAAGGTCCATTGCGGCGGGACCGTCATGCCGTTCTTGATGTCGCGGTGGCGCTGGCCGAGGATTTGCAAATCGACGGTGAGCACGAGAGCGCTGCATTTGGCCGCCGCGGCGCGCTCGATCAGGGAACGGGCAAAGCCGCGATCCTTCATGACGTAGAGCTGAAACCAAAACGGCTTTTCGACGGCGGCCGCGACTTGCTCAATCGAGCAGATCGACATGGTCGACAGGATGAAAGGGATGCCGGCCGCCTGCGCGGCACGGCACGCAAGGATTTCTCCGTCGCCGCGTTGCCTGCCCAAGGCGCCGATCGGCGCCAAAGCGAGCGGCAGCGAGACCGGCTCCCCGAGAATCGTCGTTTGCGTGCTGCGCTGGGAAACATCGACGAGAATGCGTTGCCGCAATCTGATCCGCTCCAGATCCGCGCGGTTCGCGTTGAGCGTCTGCTCCGCATAAGACCCGCCATCGGCATAATCAAAGAACGCGCGTGGAACTCGGCGGCGCGCCGCCTCTCTAAGGTCTTCGATACAAGTCATGGTTTGCATGAGAGGCCGCCCCGGCTGTTGAGATTGCTCCGATAGCACAAAGTGAAAGTCAGTTCGCGCCATCGGAACGTCGGCAAGCAGCAAAGCGTTGACTGGAAAGCGGCGGCTGACCTGCCGCCGAGACGAGCGGGACGAACATGACCGAAGACGTGAAAAGGAAGTCGAAGACGCACCTCGATATGCCGCATGACGCGGAGGACAGGACCGCCAAACGGGGCGCGCGCGACGAAGAGGCTAAGAAGGCCCTTGATGACAAGCTTGAACGCGGGCTTGAGGAGACGTTTCCAGGCTCCGATCCGGTGTCAATCACTCAGCCCCCGCCGCACGCTTGAGATAAGCACAAACGCTAAGTGAGGCAGGAGACGCGCCGCGAGCACGCCATTGATTCGTCTGTCAAATTTGCGCGTCCTAGGTGGACGAAGGATTACCCGTGCAGTAACATTACCGAATATTTTTTGAGGTAGGCATCAAGCGGAAACGGTTAATATCACCGCCTGGCTAGCTGGCGGTGGGGGAACATGGCCCGCAAATATTTCGGTACGGATGGTATTCGCGGCCGCGCTAACGGCGTGATCACGCCGGAATTGGCGCTCAAGGTTGGCCAGGCGACCGGCCTCGTCTTTCGCCGCGCCGGCGATGACCGCCACCGTGTGGTCATCGGCAAAGACACCCGGCTCTCGGGATACATGATCGAGACGGCGTTGATCGCCGGCTTCACCTCGGTGGGCATGGACGTGCTGCAACTTGGACCGATGCCGACTCCCGCCGTCGCCATGCTCACGCGCTCGATGCGCGCGGATCTCGGAGTAATGATCTCCGCCTCCCATAACCCGTTTGACGACAACGGCATCAAGCTGTTCGGACCGGACGGCTACAAACTCTCCGACGAGGTCGAGCGCCAGATCGAAGCTTTAATCGATAGCGACGTGACCAAGCAGCTGGCGAAGAGCCGCGAACTCGGCCGCGCTAAACGCATCGACGGCGTTCATGATCGTTACATCGAATTTGCCAAACGCACCTTGCCGCGTAACCTATCGCTTGAGGGCCTGCGCATTGTTATCGACTGTGCCAACGGCGCCGCCTACCGCGTCGCTCCGGCAGCTTTATGGGAACTCGGCGCGGATGTCGTCTCCATCGGCGTCGAGCCCGACGGCTTCAACATCAATCGCGACTGTGGCTCCACTGCGCCCGATGCGCTTTGCCGCAAGGTCCGGGAGATGCGCGCTGACATCGGTATCGCGCTCGACGGCGATGCCGACCGGGTCGTCATTGTCGACGAGCAGGGCCATCTGGTGGATGGCGATCAATTGCTGGCGGTGATCGCGGCAAGCTGGCTCGCCGACGGACGATTGGCGAAGCCGGGCGTGGTCGCGACCGTGATGTCGAATCTGGGACTCGAGCGCTATTTGCAATCGCTTAAGCTCGCGCTGGTGCGGATGCCCGTGGGCGATCGTTACGTGCTCGAGCACATGCGTGAGCACGGCTATAACCTCGGCGGCGAGCCCTCCGGCCACATCATCCTGTCCGATTACACCACCACTGGGGACGGTTTCGTTGCCGCGCTGCAGCTGCTGGCCGTGGTCAAGAAGCAGGATAAGCCGGTGTCCCAAGTCTGCCACCGCTTCGCCGCCTTGCCGCAGATTCTCAAAAACGTGCGCTATCGCAGCGGCAAACCCTTGGAAAACTCCAAGGTGCGTTCCGCGATTGAAGATGCGGAGCAGCGGCTGGACGGGCACGGGCGGCTGGTGGTTCGGCCATCGGGAACCGAGCCGGTCATCCGGGTTATGGGCGAGGGCGACGACAAGGCGCTGGTTGAGGAGGTCGTCGACGGCATTGTCGACGTGCTGACCGATAACGCGGCTTAAGGGTCACCATTTGTCGCCGCGATAAGCCGCAGTTTCAGACGCGCGCCCGCAGGAACTGCGCGAACGCTTTCAGCGTGATTTCGGAAACGTAGTGTTCGATACCTTCAGCGTCCGCCTCGGCGGATTCCGATGGCACGCCGAGCGCGCAGAGCACGTCCACGACGAGGCGATGGCGGATGCGCACGCGCTGGGCGAGCGCCTGTCCCTGTTCGGTCAGGAACACGCCGCGATAAGGACGCGCCGTCGCCAACCCGGCCCGTTTCAAGCGCGCAATCGTCTTTACTGCGGTGGCGTGCGATACGCCGAGCCGGCGGGCGATATCGGTCGGCCGCGCCTCGCCGGCGCTCGCCATCAGATCGGCGATGAGTTCGACGTAGTCTTCCAGTAGCGCCGTCGATTGCGCGGTTCGCGTTTTGCCGAAGCGGCGCGCTTGGGTTCCTTCCGCGGGAAGTTTTTCCGCGACCGCACCGCGCTTGCGTCGTCTCGTGTCGTTCATGGCCAAAGCCGCGGCAGCATGGCGCTCGGGCACCCCCCGTGCCGTGCCCTGCCCTTCCGCCGAGGAACATATTTTTCGCCTCGTGTCAAAATATAGCCTTTGCTACATTTTGTAACCATTGACACTACTGAGCACCGTACATACAATGTATCTAACGCCACACTTTTAAGTTTGTGCTGCAGTCGGCCGAAATGAGCAATTACGCGGGACGCCGGAGCTCACTGTCAGAACACGCCGTCGCCACCGCCCAGCGGCTGCTGAGCGGCCAGCGCGGCGGCTGGCGCGGCTATTTGGTGTTCGTCGGCCCGGCCGTCATCGCGTCGATCGCCTATGTCGATCCGGGCAACTTTGCCACCAACATCCAAGCAGGGGCGAAATACGGTTACGGCCTGCTCTGGGTGGTGCTGCTCGCCAACGTGATCGCGATGCTGTTTCAGGCGCTTTCGGCGAAGCTGGGCATCGTTACCGGCCGCAACCTAGCTGAAATGTGCCGCGAACAGTTTTCGCAGCGGGTCGTGTGGGGAATGTGGGTGGTCAGCGAAATTGCTGCGATGGCAACCGATTTGGCCGAGTTCCTGGGCGGAGCCATCGGCCTCTCGCTACTGTTCCAGCTGCCGCTCATCGCCGGGATGGCGGTTACCGCAATTATCACCTACGGCGTGCTGATGTTGGAAGGATACGGGTTTCGGCCGATCGAGTTGATCATCGGCAGCATGGTGAGTCTTATCGCCCTCTGTTACGTGGTCGAGCTGTTCATCGCTCCTGTTGATTGGAGATCGGCTGCCCTCCACACCGTCTCGCCGCAGATCACCGATAGCGAAGCGCTGTTGCTCTCAGTCGGCATTATCGGCGCCACCGTGATGCCGCACGCGGTCTATCTGCACTCCGGCCTGACGCAGGCCCGCATGCCGGTTCGGAACAACAGCGAGCGGCGGAAAGTGTTGCGCTTCTCCAACCGGGAAGTGGTTATCGCGCTCGCAGTCGCGGGCCTCGTCAACATGGCTATGGTCATGATGGCCTCGGGCGCGTTCCATGCCGGCCATTCTGACGTGGCCCAAATTGAAACTGCCTATCACACGCTCACTCCTTTGCTCGGGATCGGAGCGGCCGGTGTGTTCCTGCTTTCCCTTGTCGCATCGGGCATAGCGAGCTCGACCGTCGGTACGATGGCGGGGCAGATGATCATGCAGGGTTTTATCCGGTTCCGGATTCCGATCCTGATCCGTCGGCTGGTCACCATGGTGCCGGCCTTCATGGTGGTCGGCCTTGGCGTGAACGCAACAAATGCGCTGGTCGTCAGTCAGGTCGTGCTCAGTATCGCATTGCCGTTGCCGATGGTCGCGCTCCTCATTTTCACCGGCCGGCGCGACATTATGGGGAGTTTTGCCAACGGCCGTATGACCCAAATCGCGGCCGCGGTCGGCGCCGCCATCGTGATATTGCTGAACTTATTTCTTATCGCCCAGCTTGTCGGCGTGCCGGTTCCCGGACTTGGCTGGCGTCCTTAAGAGCACAACCGCTCGGCCGACAAAAAGGACGTCGATGAGCCCAACGCGCAAGTGTGCAAAAAATGCGAGCCGGTATCGGCTCGCTGTGTCGAATCAATAACGCCGCCGGCTATCGCAGATAGCCGCCTCCCCGCGAGCGCCAGCAAAAGAATAAGGCGAGACTGCAAGAACAGTCCCGCCTCACGGTATTAAACGGTCTTCAGATTCTCGGCGGCCGATTTGCCGGTCTTGCGATCCACCACGACTTCGAACGCGACTCGCTGGCCTTCGCGCAGCTCACGCAGGCCGGCGCGCTCGACGGCGCTGATGTGAACGAACACATCCTTGCCGCCACCCTCGGGCTGGATAAATCCATAACCCTTTTGCGCGTTGAACCATTTCACTGTTCCGTTGCTCACGGGACACTCCTTTATAGAATCAGCATTTGAGCCGCGCGGAAAAGCGCGGCCCGGTTCGCTCGAATTTTTGGTGAAGGATCGTAGTCAGGCGCGGTTGTCGTCGCTGCGTGGCCTAGTCGTTCGGCCGAAAAACTCGATGCCGCCTATTTAGCGAGAAGTC
>Ga0187784_10000181_pt1 | contig 42181 bp, 40 predicted proteins | sample 1015_SJ02_MP15_2_FD_132964 | JGI IMG/M metagenome (GOLD analysis project Ga0187784, IMG submission 132964) | Tropical peat soil microbial communities from peatlands in Department of Meta, Colombia - 1015_SJ02_MP15_20_MG | ecosystem: Environmental > Terrestrial > Soil > Wetlands > Peat | place... | reverse complement strand
CGGGACGCCGCGTTCGGGGCGACCGTCACGCGTTCCCGGGTCATGGTCCGAGGGTCACTCCGGACCGTGCAGAATGGCCGAAATGCGCCGGGCAATCGGCTCGACGGGCCGGCGCTGGAAGAGGTTCCGACCGATGCAGATGCCCCCGCCTCCCGCGCGAATGCTCTCTTGGACGATACCGAGGAACTCGTTCTCGTTTTCGAGCCGCACTCCTCCTCCGATCAGCACCGGTACCGGCGTGGTACGGCAGAGCTTCGCGAATTCGGAAGCCGTTCCGGGATAGGTCGTCTTGACGATGTCCGCCCCCGTGTCTGCGGCGGCGCGAGCGGCGTGCCGGATCTCGTCCGGGGACCCTCCGTTCGCTTTCTTGACGTACGCCATGCAGAGGAGCGGAAGCCCCAGCCTCCGGCACTGGTCGACCGCGAGCCCGAGGTCACGGAGCATGTCGGGTTCCTCGGGGATCCCGAAATTCACCTGGACGCTCAGGACGTCCGCGCCGAGGCTCACGGCCTCTTCCGCGGTTCCCACGAGGACCTTCTGGTTCGAGGTGGTCCCGAGGCTGGTCGATGCGGAGACGTGGACCCCGAGGAGCGTGGTCGGCGCAAGGATTGGAGCGAGCTCTCGGACCGCGCCTTTCGTGACGATCAGAAGGTCGGCGCCGCCGTCCTGGAGCTCGCGCGCGAGCGGCGCGAGCTCCTCGAGGCCATCGATCGGCCCCATCGACACCGGATGGTCCAGGGGCACCGAGAAGAGCTTGCGCTCAGCGCTTGGGAACAGTCGCCTCAGTCGTATCGTTTTGCCTTCCATAGGTTCTTCCTTCGGTTTGATTTCCGTGGACGAAAGCACCAGAGGACGCAGTCCGAAGACGTGCGGGGCACGCTGGGACGGCGCCCTCCCGGCGCCTTCCCATCACCAGAGCCAGGCCATGGCACCCGTGACCGAGGACGGCTCGATGCGCGCTCGAGGGTCGTCGGCTGCCATCGACCGTGGTCACCCGTACCCGTCTATTTAGCCTTCGTCGGGGAGCTTTTTCCGTTCGCGGCCGCGAGGACCCCATCCACCAGGAGAGCGTGGATCGAAAATCCGCGCATCATCTGCTCCCACATCTGCTTCCGTACTTCGGGCGTGGAGGCGAAACCGGCGACAATCTGACCGATCCACTCACTGTGCTCGACGTCGGCCGTGACGTGGAGGGAGTAGTACTCGAGGTGCGCCTCATCCACTCCGTAGTGCTTCCGGAACGCGGGAAGTAGGCGAGCACACAGTTCCACGTTGGGAGGTTCGGAGGAGCCGGCCGCCGAAACGTAGAACGGGTTCACGCGGTTGGTGTAGAGGAAATCGTCGATCGCGACCATGGTGCTCGGCAGGAGCGGCGCGCTTTGGACGTCCCGGCGGGGAACACCCAACCCCTCGCAGAACCGCAGCCAGAGCTCGGGGTGCCCCGGTGCCTTTCCCTTCGGGTCGCCCGCCTCCTCGACCAGTTGGTCGAGGATCATCCGCCGGTACGGGTCGTTCGCCGCGTCCCAGGAGCAATTCGCGAACCGCTCCGCCATCGCGATCGGGACCGAAGCGAGCCACGGGTAGAACTGCTTCACCCACTCCTGGACGAGGGGTCGAGGGACCTCGCCGCGCTCTAGCTTCGCAAAGAACGAGTGGGTCTTGAACGGGTGGTTCGCCATCTTGTACTTCGTGAGCTCGTCACGAAACTTCGCGCCCTCGAATCGGACCCAGGGAGCCTCGGACATGTGCCCTTCGAGCGGCCCTCCGTATTTGGTCGCCGAGGTTTCGTACTGAACCTCCGTGGTTATCGCAAAGCGCCCCGGTCGGGGCATGTGACTTCGTCACCGGGCAGCGCTCCGCTCGTCCCGCCGTTCGGGCCGCTCGAGGGGCTTCGCGTGCTCGAATCCGCTCGGTACGTCGCCGGTCCCTGGGCGGCGACGTATCTCTCGGAGTTCGGCGCAACGGTGATCCATGTCGAGGGCCCGCCGTTCGAACCCCCGTACGCCGACCCGACGCGAACCACCCGCCCGATGCTCGACGGCGGGTCGCCCGAGGACGCCATCTCCGAGTCCTGGGTGCAGTACTCGCGGAACAAGCTCTCGGTCGGTCTGGACGTTCGGAAGCCCGAGGGCCGACAGATTTTCCTGAAACTGCTGGAGCAATCGGACATTTGGATCGAGTCGTCGCGACCGGGAACGTACGACCGGTTCGGTCTCTCCGACGACGTGGTCTGGGGTGCCAACCCCCGCCTTACGATCGTCCACGTCTCCGGCTACGGCCGGACCGGTCGTCCCGACCGCCTCGCGGCGCCGTCGTACGACCTGACGGCCCAGGCGTACAGCGGGTACCTCTCGCTGCAAGGCAACCCGGACCCCGACCCACCGATGCGCGCGGGCACCGCCCTCAACGACACGGTCACCGGCCTCGCGGCGGCCACCGCGGGGCTCATGGGATACTTCCACGCGAGCCGGACCGGCCGGGGGCAGTCGGTGGACGTGGCCCAGTACGAGGTGTTCTTCATCCTTCTCGAGAACCTGGCTCTGGACTACTTCGCGAGGGGAGTCGTGCGGGGGCGATACGGGTCAGGTCATGCTCGGCTCCATCCGTACGATGTCCATCGGGCACGCGACGGATGGGTCGTGGTCGCCGCTCCCACGCCCGAAGCGTGGGACCGGCTGAAGGGGGTCATCGGGTTCTCGGACGCGACGTTCGATGACCGGGACTATCGGTTGGCGCATCGCGAGGTCGTGGACGCGGCGATCGCCGCGTTCTGCGCGACGCGAACCCGAGAGGAGCTCGAGGACGTGGGCCGTCGTCACGACGTCGCCATCACCCGGGTCTTCGACATCGCCGACATCGCTCGTGACCCTCACTACCGGGAACGCGAGATGTTCGTAGAGTGGGACGACCCCGTCGCCGGCCGGGTGAAGGGGGCGGGGGTGGCCCCCAAATTTTCGGCGACGCCGGGAGGAGTGTGGCGCGGCGCGCCCTGGCTCGGGCAGGATAACGACCGGGTTCTCGAGGGACTTCTAGGATTTCCGCCGTCCGAGGTCGATCGGTTGAGGGCGTCGGGCGTCGTCGGCGAGCGTCCGCCGTCGGCTGCGCCCAACAACCGCCCGCCGTTCTTCGTCCGCGAGGGGCTCTGAATGCCGATCCTTCCCCCGGGCCCCGACGAGCCTCTCGCGAAAGAGGTCGCCGAATTCGTCGAGCACCATCGTCTTCGAGACCGGTACCGTGAATTGGACCGGGCGCCAAGGTTCCCGCGGGAGGAGTATCGCGCGATGGGGAAGGCGGGCCTCCTCGGTCTGCGAACCTCTCGCAAAAGGGGAGGGCGGGGACTGCCGCTTCCCCAAGTGGCCCTCGCGCTCTTCCATCTCACGTACCGTTCGGGAACGGTGTTCGGAAAGATCAGCCTGCAACCGGAGTTCTGCTCGGTGCTGAGCGACCACGGTTCTCCCGCGCTGGTGCACGAATGGTTCGAGCCGATGGTGAAAGGGGAGAAGGTGGTCGGCAACCAGATCACGGAGCCCGGGGTCGGCTCGGATGCCCAGGCCCTCACGTTGTCCGCGGTTCGGGACAAGGAGGAGTACGTTCTTACGGGCGAGAAGAGCGAGGCGGCTCTCTGCCTCGACGCGGAGGCGGCGATCGTCTACGGCCGCGTCCCCGGGGCGGACCCGAGAGGCGGAATCACGGCGTTTCTGGTCCCGCAGGACCTTCCGGGAGTCACGCGTACGGCTTCTACGGGAGACCTCGGGGAACGATGGCAGCGCCGCGGTTCGGTCCGGTACGACCATGTGCGGGTTCCTGCCCGCTTCCGCATCGGCGAGGAGGGCCGGGGCTTCGAGTATCTACGGGCCGAGTTGACCCAGGAACGCGCCCTGCTCGCGTCCATCTACCTCGGGGCCGCGTTCGCCTCCTGGGAATCGACGGTGGAGTACGTGCAGGGCCGGAACGTCTTCGGAAAGCCGCTGTCGCGGCAAGAGGCCGTCTCGTTTGCGCTCGCCCAGGACGGAGGCCGGCTCTCCGCCGACTGGCTGTTCACGGAGGAGACCCTTTCCTGTCTCGACCGTGGAAAGGACGCCACGGCCGACGCCGCCCTCGCGAAGTGGATGGCCGTCGAAGACGGGCTCCGAGCGATCGACCATGCCATCCAGTTCCACGGCGGCCGGGGCTATTCCCAGGACCTTCCTCACGAGCAGCGATGGAGGGACGTTCGGAGCGGAGGGATCGCGCACGGACCGAGCGAGATCATGCTCGTCGTCGCTGCTCACGAGCTCTGGGGTCACGCGAAGCGCTGATCCCGCGACACCCCGGGGAGTCCCGCGAATCACGGACGAGCGTGGTTGCCGGAGCGTATCCGGTGTCGCAGGGACCCGGCCGCGGGATCAGCTGGCCCTCGACGACGCCGAGTGTCTCTTTCGTGGCTCGGTCGACTTGCGCGGGGCTTCTTTCGACGGCGCGAACTGTTCCGTTTCGGTCGACCCATCCATGGCGAGGGTGGAGGTGAGCCCTCCCGAGAGGATCTGGGCGACCTCATCGAAGTAGCCGGTGCCGACGAACGATTGGTGCTTCACCGCCGAATACCCCTCCGCCTCCGCCCGGAACTCCTCTTCCTGGAGCTCGGTATACGCGGCCATTCCGGTCTGGGCGTATCCCCGGGCCAGGCGGAACATCGATAGGTTCACGGCGTGGAAGCCGGCGAGCGTGACGAACTGGAACTTGTATCCCATCTCCCCGATGGTCGATTGGAACTGCGCGATCGCCTCGGGTTGGAGCTTCTTGCGCCAGTTGAACGAGGGCGAACAGTTGTAGGCGAGCAGCTTGCCCGGGTATTCGCGATGGACCTCCCGGGCGAACCGGGCCGCTTCCTCGAGGTCCGGCCCGGCCGTCTCGAACCACAGCAGGTCCGCGTACGGAGCGTACGCGAGCCCTCGGGCGATCGCCATGTCAAGGCCCCCCGAGATCTCGAAGAACCCTTCGGAGGTCCGCTTTCCGGTGAGAAACGGAGCGTCACGCGGGTCGATGTCGCTCGTCAAGAGCTTCGCCGAGAGCGCATCGGTCCGCGCGAGCACAATCGTCGGGACGCTGGAAATGTCTGCGGCGAGGCGCGCGGCCCAGAGCTTCTGGTTGAACTCTCGGGCCGGCACCAGCACCTTCCCGCCCATGTGGCCGAACTTCTTGACGGAGGCAAGCTGGTCTTCGAGGTGCAACCCCGCGACGCCGGCGTCGATCAAGGCTTTGGTCAGCTCGAAAACGTTGAGATTTCCCCCGAATCCTGCTTCTCCGTCCGCGACGATCGGTGCGTACCAATACACGTCCTCCTTCCCGAGGCCGTGTTGCTTCTCGTCCTCCCGGCGGAACGCATTGTTGATCCGTCGGACGAGGCTCGGCATCGAGTCGGCGGGGTAGAGGCTCTGGTCCGGGTAGGTCTGGCCCGCATCGTTCGCGTCGGCCGCCACCTGCCACCCGCTCGCGTAGATCGCCGGTAGCCCGGCCGCCACCATCTGAACGGCCTGGGTGCCCGTCATCGCACCGAGCGTCGGCAGGTACGGCTCCGAGTGGAGGAGTCGCCACAGACGTTGAGCGCCGAGGGAAGCAAGCGTGTGGGCGATGGTGACCGAACCCCGGAGGCGCTCGACGTCTTCCGGGCGGTACGGTCGGACGATCCCCTTCCAGCGTTCGTTCTGTTTCCAGTCGAGCCCGACGGCTTCCGTCATTGCTCGTCGCCTCCCAGTGGGTCCCCAAGCTCTGGGTAGGCGTACTCCGTGATAAACCCGGCGAGTTGGCGGGCCGCGAGAAGCTCGTCCAGGATCGCGTACGCCCGATCCAACGCCGCAACCGATCCCACCGGCCGCGTCTCGGATACGAACCGAGCTCGCTCTTCCGCGTAGGCGTTCCGGACCAGCGAGAGGTCAACGACCCGGCCATCTTCGAGGTGGGCGTGATGGTGGACCCACTGCCAGAGCTGGGTACGGGCGATCTCCGCGGTCGCGGCGTCCTCCATGAGGTGGTCGATCGGCACGCAGCCAATTCCGCGAAGCCACGACTCCAGGTAGAGGAGGGACGCCCGCGCGTTCCGGTGGATCCCCTCGGGGGTGATGGGACCTACCGGCACCTCGAGCAGCTGAGCCGGCCCGGCGCCGGGGGGTCCCAACGGACGAGAGATCTGGTTCGGTTCCGTCATGGTTCGGTCGAAAACGTCCATCGCGACCTGCACGAGGCCCGGATGCGCTACCCAGGTGCCATCGTGGCCCGCCGCGGCCTCTCGCTCCTTGTCGGCTTTGACGAGGGCGATCGCCTTCGCGTTCGCCTCCGGGTCCTCCTTGATGGGTATCTGGGCCGCCATGCCTCCTATCGCGTGCGCTCCGCGACGATGGCAGACCCGGATCAGGAGATGCGAGTACGCCGTGAGGAACGGAGTGCTCATCGCGAGGCGGGAACGGTCGGGGAAGCGCGCCTCCGGGTCGTCCTCGAACTGCTTGATGAAGCTGAAGAGGTAGTCCCACCGGCCGCAGTTGAGCCCGATCGAGTGCTCTCGGAGCTCCCAGAGGATCTCATCCATTTGGAACGCTGCGGGCAAGGTTTCGATGAGGACCGTGGCTCGGATCGATCCCGAGGGGAGTCCGAGCGCTTCCTCCGAGGCGAGAAAGACGTCGTTCCACAGCCTTGCTTCGAAGTAGTGTTCGAGCTTCGGGAGGTAGAGGTACGGCCCGCTCCCCCTTCGTCCGAGCTCGATCGCGTTGTGGAAGACGAACAACCCGAAATCGAAGAGGCTTGCCGAGATTGGGATTCCGTCCAACCGGACGTGACGCTCGTCCAAGTGCCAACCGCGGGGGCGGACCATGAGGGTCGCCACGTTCTCGTTCAACCGGTATTCCTTGCCCTCGGGCGATTTGTATCGGATCCGCCGTCGAACGGCGTCGGCCACGTTCGCCTGCCCGAGGACCGTTCCCCGCCACGTCGGCGAGTGTGCGTCCTCGAAATCGGCCATGAATACTCGTGCTCTCGAGTTGAGGGCGTTGATGATCATCTTCCGGTCGACGGGGCCGGTGATCTCCACCCGTCGGTCGATGAGATCTTTCGGAGGCGGGGGAACCGTCCATTCGTCGGCCCGGACCCGGGTCGTCTCGGGAGGAAAGTCGGGGCGACCTCCGTTCGCGATCACCCTTCGGAACGCTCCTCGACGGGCCAATAGTTCCCGCCGTCGGGGTTCGAAGCGCCGATGCAGGGAGAGAAGGAATTCGAGGGCGGAGGGGTCCAGAACCCCCTGGCCGCGGACCGGGAGGTCGCCATCGACCTCTATCGCTCCGGCGAGATTCCGCGGGACGATCGAGTCGGTCGACAACTCGCCCTCCCGGAGGCTACCTTGCGCGCCACCAAATACGTTGGCCTGACGACCGAGGACGACCCTCGCCGTCCACGGGACGAGCGGTCGAAACCCCAATCCTCATGGCTCGGGACGGCATGTCGCGTCCGTGCCGGACGTTTTGGGCCGGGGAGACGGGCGAGCGTGGTACCGGCAGGCGCACGTCGGCGTCGCCCGGCACTTGTCCGTGACTTCTCCGACTGGCCGGAGCATTCGATGCGGGCCGTAGTCGTTGCCGTCGATTGGTCTCCCGTATCGGGGCGCGCCGCGGAACTCGCCGCCGAGATCGCCCACGGATTGGCGGCCCGATGTATCCTTCTTCACGTGAGGCCCAGCCCCGAGCGGAAGGCCGAGTCGACAAGCTCCGAAGCTCCTTCCCGTTCTGGTGCCCCCGCTGCCGAGGCCAAGGCTTGGCTGTCGAAAGTTCGACAGGCGGGAGCGGAGGAAGTCGAGCTGGTCGTCCTCGATGGGTCCCCAGTGGAGGCGATCCTTTCGTACCTGCGGGCCAACCCTCCGGACCTCCTCGTCTTTGGTCGCCGGGGAACCTCGCCGGGGACCGCGCTCCTTCTGGGAGGGGTTTCCTCGGCCCTGCTTCAGCAGGCGCGGTGCCCCGTGCTCGTGGTGCCCTGAACCGAGGGAAGGGGTCTCGTCGGGCGTCGGTAGGCGAGTCGGGGGGAACTGGCCGAGAGGGACGGGAGTTCCCGGTGCCTACTAATGAATTATAAGATTCGTGCTTACCTATAGCTCGGTGTCGGAGACCCCTCCCCCGCGCTCGTTCGCTGAACTCCTGACCCTCCACGATGTGAGGGGGTATCTTCGCCGGTCTCACGGCGTCGCGCTCGCGATGTTCATCGCCGTCGCCTACGCCCTGGGCTCGATGTTACTTGGAGGGATGCTCGTCCTGGCCCACTACGACGGCGGGTATTCCGTCCTGCTGATCTGGGGAAACGCGCTCGGTCTCCAGAACTGGAACTACCCGGGCCTCTTGATCGAAGCTCCGTGGGGCTTCGTCGAGCTCCCGTTCTTCGCAACGTTCTCCATGGTGCTGGTCTCCATCGGGGTCGGGATCGGGATGGCGGTCGCCGTCCTCCTGGGGGCGCACTTGATCCGGGACCGCCGCGCTGCGGCGGGACGACCTACGGCTACGGGGACCATTGCGGGCCTTACCCCGGCGATGATTGCCCTTGTCACGCTCGGAGCGTGCTGTTCCACGACGGCAGCCGCCACCGCGGGGATCGGGTTGGTCGCGCAATCGAGCGGTTCGACCACGTCGAACCTCATCCTGAACAACTGGTACCTCGGGGTCTTCCAGATCGTGGTGGTGTACATCGCCCTGATCGCCCAGGAGCTCCTTCTCCGGGTCTACGGCAACCTCTTTGCGGGGACGGACCCCGCCTTCGCGCGTTCCGAGCCTCCTCCCCGTCGACTCGACCGCAGGACGGTCGCCGTCGGCGCGGCGCGTGCGGCGCTCCTTGCCGGCGGTATCACGTGGGTGCTGGCCGTTCTGGCCGCATGGACCACGACTAGCCCCGCGACGGCCTCGGCCGGGCTCTGGTTCAACTGGGCGGTCGAGCACTGGCTCCTCGGCGGGGTCGCGGTCGTGACCGCTCTTGCGCCCCGAACCGTTCGGAGGTGGATTCTCGGGTCTATCTCCTCCGTCCCGGGTCTCGCCTTCCGAGCTGCGCTAGCAACGGGCGCTTGGACTCTCGGTGCTTGGGTGCCTCCACCGCTCTCGGCGCTCGGGGTTGAGGGGTTTGGGAACGAGCTGCTCGGAACCCTCGGTCTCCCCGCGTCGGTCGGTGCGGTCTCCCCCGTGTTCCCCTGGGGAATCGCGCTTCTTCTGCGATGGGGATTCCAGTACCTCCTCCTCGCGGCTTTCGCGGGCGGGGTCGCGCTGGCGCCTTCGGCGACGCTGAGCTGGCTTTCGGAAACGGAGGCGGCCGACCTCCCGGTCGGCACGACCGGCGCGACGACAACTTCGACGGTCCGGGTTCCCGCCGAGGTTCGATGATCGCCAGCACCCCGGCATCTCCGGTAGGTCGATGGTAGACGCGACGGTGATCCTGGCCCCTCTCGCCGCCGGGATGGCGGTGTCGGTGGCGTATCTCGTCAAGTGGGCGAGCGAGACGCGGACGCCGCTCCGCGCCGGGGCCGTTCTCTTCCTGCTGTTGATGATGGTGGGGATGCTCCTCGGGGCCGCGCTCTACTTCGCGAACCCGTCGGTGGCCTCGTTCATCGAAGGGGTCTGGGTCGCGAGCGCGCTGATGTCGGTCAGCGTGGTGGTGATTTTCCTATCGTTCCTGCGCCAGGTGCAGGTTCAAAGCTCCCCCGGGACACCTTCCGGCTCCCGTCTCGATATCGGGTTTTGGTTCGTCGGTTCGGTCGTAGCGCTCGTCCTGGCGAACGAACTCCTCATGGGGTGGACTTTCCAGGCGGCGTCGGGGGCGGCGCCCGGGCTCGGGGGCGCCGGCTTGCTCGGAATGGCCCAGCTTCTGACCGCCTCGGTCAACTCCCCGTGGTTCCTCTTCACGATGTCCGCGGAGATGGTCCTGACCGCGGTCTTCCTCAGGGCTCGACTTTCGCGGGCCGCGTTCGTGGTACTCGTCTCCCAATCTGCGATCATGCTGTTCTCGCCTCCCGCGCTCAACTGGGTGCCGTGGGTCGACCTCTCGATCTACGTCTCCAGCGCGGCGATGATCGTCTTGTTCGTCTACCTGATGGAACATCTCTATCGGCATCCGCAGCTCGCCGCCGGGTTCACGACGTACGTGGTCGAGCTCCTCGCCATTTACGGGCTCATGATGGCGGGCCTCTTCTTCTGGATCTACTACGGGGTCGGCTCCGTCTTCGCGCTCTCGATCGTTCTCGAGATGGTCGTCTTTTTTGCGGCGGTCGTCCTTCCCGAGCGTCTCTCCTCTCCGCTCGGGAAGCCGTGGCAACTGCGCCCGAATTGGGCGTTCGCGGTGCTCTCGCTCATCTTCGTCGCCGAACTGTTCATGGGCGCGGTGCTGGACGTCCAGATCGACCCGGCGGTCTATCTCGGGGGATTCCCGGTCCTCGCCCTCAGCGGTTCCCCTTCGACCATCCTTGTCAACGCGGTCTCCAACGGCTTCTGGTTTGTCGCGACCGTCACCGCCTCGACCTGGTTCCTCGCGATGATGGGCGTGGAGATGGGGATGCTCGTCGTCTTCAAGTACCGCGAGACCCGCCATCTCGAAAACCGGATCCGTCTCATCCTGATGATGGGATGTTACGCGACGTTCGCCGTCTTCTATCCGAGCCTCTACTTTGGCCTCGTCCTCCCGAACGCCCCTAATCCCGCGACCGTGCCGGTGCTCGGGTGGAGCATGGGCGTCGGCTCCTACCCGCTCGCGATCGGGGTGTTCGGGGTGGTCCTCGTTAGCTACCTCATCACGGGAGCGTTGGTCGTCGCCTTCGGCCGTCGCGTGATCTGCTCGGTGTTCTGCACGGCCCCCCTGATGTACCAAGGAACGACGATCGACTCGATGAAGTCGTTCAACCGCTCGGGAGCCGTCGGGCGGAAGTATCTCTCGAGTCGCCTCTCGGGGGTCTACGGGGTGACCACGGGTCTCGTGATGGGCTCGCTGGTCGTCACCTCGGTACTCTCCTACCTCGACACGACGGGGACGGCCAACGTCTTTATCGAGGGGAACGACCCGACCGTGTTCTTCTTCGCGCTCTACTTCTCGGTGCTGTGGTACCTCATGTTCGTCTCGATCCCGTACATGGGCAACTACAACTGCGTCACGATGGGGTACTGCTACACGGGGACTTTCGCCCAGGCGTTCCAAAAGATCGGTTTCTTCAAGCTCAAGGTACACAGTAAACAGGTCTGCCGGGACTGCACGACCCTCGATTGTGCGAAGGGATGTCCGATCGGCCTCGTCGACATGCCGGGACACTTCCGGACGAAGGGAGAGTTCCGAAGCACGAAGTGCTGCGGGGTCGGAGAGTGCATGGAGGCCTGCCCGTACGACAACATCTACCTCTCGGACATCCGACACTGGCTGCGCGCGCGACTCGGCGTTCCCACGAAGCCGCTCGCCCCGAAGCGCCTGCCCATGGTCCGCTCTACCGTGGCTTCCTCCCCGGCGCGGGTCGCTCCGGCCCCGTCCGCCGCCGCGACGGCGCGTCAGCTCTAGGACCGGGAGTTGGAAAGCGCCCGCCGGCTCCTACCCCACGCCGTCGACCGGGGCGAAGATCACGCCTTCCGCGACCTTGGGGAGGAACATCGTCGACTTGTGGGCCATCAGGCGACCTTGGCCGAACGCCCGCTCCTCGATGCCGCTCTCGGTGATGGCGGGAAGCAGGAACGCGGTTCCGGCGGGGGTCGGCGGGTTCGCTGTGGCCCGCTCGAAGGCCCGACGGGGCGAGCGAACGAACTCGAGCTCGTGCGGGTCGACCCCGAGGGCCCCTTCGAGGAAGGTGTGCAGTAGGTCAAAGTCGGCCCCGACGTCTTCGCTCGCCGGCCCGGACACCTCGAGCGCGGTGTACGGGCTCAGCAGCAGGAATCCTCGGCGTCCGTTCTTCGACATTTCGTGAAGGTGCCCGATCGCGGACTCGACCGATAGGTTCGCGCCCAGAGGTGAAGCGGCCGGAAAGTTCTCCCGCGCCGCCTCGACCACCCCTTCCGGCGCGAGGACATCCCCGGGCAGGACTCGGTGCCACGGAAGGACCTGAAGGGCCCGGTCCCCGCCCTCGACCAACATGAGGAGCGGCATCGTCCGTTGGCCCTCGTGGTGGCGCCGGACCGCAGCGGTGTACCGATGATGCCCATCCAAGATCAAGAGCCGGCACTCCTTGAGGTCGGTCTGGATCGCGGCCACCTCGGCAGGGTCATCGAGACGCCAAAGGAGGTGGGTCGTCCCCTCGAGGCGAGCCGCGACGATCGGAGGCTTCTCGCTCGTGAAGGCGAGCCGGCGTCGGTCGATGCCGAGAATCTTCTCCAGCCGGTTGTTGACCCGATGGTCGGACGCGGTGTAACCGGCCATGATCGGAGCGAAGTTCATACCGGTCGCATCCGCGAGAGCGACCCGTTCGTCGACCCGGTCCTCGAACGTCCTTTCGTGGAGCGCCACTTCTCCGTGGCCCACTCGGTCGAGTTCGAGGACGCCGACCAGCCCGAGCAACAGGTACTCCGAGCGTCGTCGGGCGGCTTCGATCGTTTCGCCAATATCCGGAGGAGGCTGGTAACGGATTCCGTAGACGTAGAACGCCGGCGTTTCGTCCTGGACGAAGGCCCCCTCTCGCAGAGCGACTCCGAGGTGCCCTACCGAGCTGAGGAGGAACTGCTCGAGCGGCATGCCGCGCGGGCGCGGAACGAACTGCGCCGCGTTGAACCGACGCGAGGCGTAGTGGACCATGTCAGAGTCGGAAACCGTGTCGTAGACCGGGCACACGACCGAGTCGGGGTCGACCTTCTCCGAGTCGGGATGCCATGCCCGTACCGGAACGAAATCTACCATGGCTCTCCGAGCGACCGGTCATCGAGGCGCGTTCGTCTATAAGCCTGCCACGAGACGGAGGCCGGGCGGGTCGCGGGAGCGGAATGGAGGTGTCTCGAGGAGCCCGGTCCGCGAGGATTATACCGGGGGAACTGGCGAAGGATCGACGAGAACCGGACGAACGGCGCGATTGGCTCGTGTTTCGAGCCATGGTCCTGGTCGCAAATTCGCTGTTTTCGTAAGATGGTTAAGTAGTACCCCCAGGCCTGAGGCCGAGAGCGTTGACGATGGCAGGCCGCCGTGGAGGCAATCCGGCGTTCTTCGTTCATCACCATCTACAACATGCCCGAGCCAACAGTTCGAGTAGTCGGGGCCGACGTCTAGTCCGGCCCAACTCGTTTGGCCCACCGACCACGCCCGGGAACTTCCGCAGACGAGCCGGTGGGTCCGATGAGGGAGGGACGGATGGGATCTAGAGCACCGGTCGACACTGATCGTTCTTCGGTTGGGGCCGGACGATGGCGAGCTCGGGTCGATTCCTGGAAGCGAACGTGGTACTTCCTGCGACGGAATTCGCTCGCGATGGCGGGGTTGATCATCGTCGCATTCTTCGCTTTCGCCTTCATCTACGGATACATTTACAACGCTCCGTCGCAGTCCCTCACCACCTACTGCGCCAGTGAGGGTCTTCCTCCTCCCGGCGACTGCGCGACGGGATACCCCGTCATCTGCACCTACAGCGAGGGGACCGCAGCTCCCGCCCCCGGATGCTATGCGACTCCCAAGGGGTTCAGCAATTTCATACCCCCCACTTTCAATCCAAGCAGTTTCAACCCCGGTCCGCTCCCTCTCGGCTCGCTCGTCTCCCCTACGGGGGGGACCGAGGTGGACACGAGCGTTTTTTTCAACCTCTACGACGGTCTGGTCAAAGGCACCGATTGGTCGATCGGGATCTCCCTCGCCGTCGTCGTCACTGGGGCGCTGTCGGGGATGCTCCTGGGAGCGGTCTCCGGCTACATCGGCGGGGCGGTCGATGAAGCGATCATGCGCGTCGCGGACATCTTCCTCTCGATTCCGGGCCTCCTCCTCGTCATCGTGATCATTGTCGTCGGGAAGGAATCGGGCATCACCGGTTTCGACAACACGGTCTTACTCGTCGTCGGTGCGTTCATCGTCGTGGCATGGCCCTTGTACACTCGAATTGTCCGGGGCCAAGCGCTCATCGTCCGGGAGCAGAAGTACGTCGAGGCAGCGAGAGCGAGCGGGGCGAGCAAGGGGAGAATCATTCGACGACACATCGTGCCGAACAGCATGTTCCCCGTGTTCATTCAGATGTCCTTGGACGTCGGCACGGTACCCTTGCTGCTGGCCGGAATCGCCTTCCTGGGTTTCGTCATTTTCCCCGCCCCCCTGATCCCCGAGTGGGGATCGATCGCCGCGGCCTCCACCGAGATGTTGCCCTCGCTGTTCCAGGAGTGCCAGATCTCCGGAGGATCGCTCTGTTCTATCCCGTGGTGGCAGGTTCTGTTCCCGGGCCTCGTGCTCTTCCTCTGGGCGATCAGTGTGAACTTCCTCGCGGACGGCTTCCGGGACGCACTAGACCCTCGCCTACGGCGGTGATTAACAGTCCAACCAAATCCCGGGCCGGCTCCAGAGCACGGACGACTCATCGCCCACGCGTACTCCACGTCAAGACCGCGGCCAGCTCAGGGGGTCATGCCCTTGCCGTGAGCGTGTCGACTCTGAAAAGGGACTAATCCCTCGCACGACTAGCCTCGGGCGTGACGTCGCCGCAAAAATTCCCCAAGACCCGGTGGCCCCGACTGCCGGTTCGGACCCGCCGGTTGGTCCTCCGACTTCCTGCGATGCGAGACGTAGAGAGCATCTATCGAGCGGCTGCCCACCCCTCAACGAGATGGGGGGTCCACCTCCTCCCTCGACCGTATCTTCACCGGCATGCAATCGAGTTCGTCGAGCGAAAGCGACTCCAATTCCGAAAACGAGAGTCCCTCGCGCTTGCCGTTACCCTACGCATCGACGGTACGTTGATCGGGATGATTGAGCTCAGCCACCTGTCACCGGCCGATCGACGTGCCGAGCTCGGTTACTGGATCGCCCCCGGGCTAAGAGGGCACGGGTACGCCACCGAGGCGGCGAGGATGATGTGCGACGTCGGGTTCCGCACTCTGCGACTTCACCGGATTGAGGCCCGAGCGTTCGCCCGAAACCATGCGTCCATTCGCGTCTTGGAAAAGGCAGGGCTCCGCCACGAAGGTCGCGTCCGGCAGCGGGTGTGGTTTGGCCGCCGCTGGCTCGATGAGGTCTGGCTGGCTCGGTTGGCCCCCACCTAGACTTGTTCCCGCGCGTTGGGTGCGGTCCCCGTATCGGCCACACTTCTCGGCCCAAACGCGGGTTCCGGCCCGTTCAAGGGGGAGGATAATAACGCTCGGGTTTCGGGTGAATCGGTGCCGCGATGACCAAGGTCGGTTGGAACGCTCTTGCGAAATGGCGAGACGTAAGAATGGGAGAGAAGGGGGACCTTTGGCATCGTTCGCTCATCGACCCTTCCCTCCTCGCCGTACTTGGGTCGGTCCGGGGCCGACGTGTCTTGGATGTCGGCTGTGGGAACGGTTACCTCACGCGGCGTCTCAAACGACAGGGTGCCGCTCGAGCGGTCGGGGTGGACGCGTCGCTTACGTCGATCCGAATCGCCCGAAGGCGGGAAGCCACGCATCCCACGGGGGCCGAGTTCGTTTACGGAGATGCCGCCAATCTTAGCCAGTTCGATGCGAGGACATTTGATCGGATTGTCGCCAATATGGCACTGATGGATATCCGAGACGCGGCGGCCACGATTCTTGAGATGAGCCGACTTCTTACCCCCGATGGTCGCCTCGTCTTCTCGATCAGCCACCCGTGCTTCGATATCGACGAACGGTCCGCGTGGCTGGTCGAACAACGTCCATACCATGTGAGTGTGGCCCGCAAGGTGGAAGGATACCGGCGCGAGCGTCCGGTTCGCGTAGCCTGGAAGATCTCCGATGCCGAAACCGCGTACACCAATGGCTACCATCGCACGCTGGCGACGTACTCTCAGTACCTCCGGGACGCAGGACTCGGCATCGTACGCATGGTGGAACCCGCACCCCAACCCGAGTTGCTCCGTGAGAGCACTCAGGGTCCGTTTATCGCCGAGATCCCTCTCCATCTGATCGTCGAGGCCGCTCCGTGGAGGAACTCCGATCTCCTCGCAGTACACGGTGGAAAGCAAGCGCGACGGGCACGCGTCCAGAGATGAGTTCGTTTGCTCGATGCTGCCTAAGGTGCCCCGTCCTCGATCGAATGCGGTCAGTGAATACGTGAGGCGAGAAAACGTGTCCACCACTTGACGTGGAGTGGGCCCGGCCGGATTTGAACCGGCGACCTCCCGGTTATCAGCCGGGTGCTCCAGCCAAACTAAGCTACGGGCCCCACCGTCAGGAAATCTGCTGCCATTTGAGCCTTTCAGGGCAAATCGCCCACGCCGAACCCTCTAAGGAGCCCAACGGCAGGCCCGCTCACCACGCGCAATCGTTTCAGAAGATCAACTGTATCTCCCGGTGCAATTCGGAATCCTCAACGCACGAACTACGTAGCGAAGGGAAACGGCGAGCGTGACGCCTCAGCGGTGGCCCAGGCCGCAAACGGTGAAGTGCCGTTGGCCTCCTGTAGCTCTCCCTTATGGCCCCTCGACGTTCGGGGCCGACGTTACCGGACCCATGACTGATTCGACATCGTCGCCGAAGACAGCGCCTAAGAAGGAAGGGGGGACGTTCGAGGATCTCCCTCTTCATTCAAAGCTCCGCCAAGGCATCCAGGAGATCGGCTATCGCATCCCAACTCCGATCCAGCAAGGCACGATCCCTCACGCGGTCCTGGGCCGCGATATCATCGGCACCTCCCAAACAGGCACGGGAAAGACCGCCGCCTTCCTGTTACCGATCCTCGAGCGACTGCTTGAGGAACCCCGAGGACAAATTCACGCGCTGGTGCTCACACCTACGCGCGAACTTGCCCTTCAGGCCGAGGGATTCCTGCGGAAGCTCGCGGGGCACACTCACCTGCGCGGCGCCGCCGTCTACGGTGGCGTCGGCATGGTCGACCAGGAACGGGCCTTGAGAGGGGGTGCCGAGGTCATCATCGCCACGCCCGGTCGACTCCTCGACCACATGAGCCGGGGGTACGTCAATTTCCATGGTCTGAGGATCCTCGTTCTCGACGAAGCCGACCGCATGCTCGATATGGGGTTCCTTCCCGATGTCCGCCGGATCCTCCAACGCCTGCCCCGCGACCGGCAGACGCTGCTCTTCTCCGCAACGATGCCGCCCGAAGTCGTCTCTCTATCGCGAGAGTTTCTGCGCGACCCGAAGATGGTCCAGGTCGAGGAACGAACGGTGGCGGCTGTGGGCGTGACCCATCTCGCGCTCCCCGTCCCGTCCCACTTGAAGACGGACCTTCTCACGGAACTCCTCCGCGACGAGATGATGTCGAGCGTCTTGGTGTTCGCGCGGACAAAGCACCGAGCCGACCATCTCGCCCGACAGCTCCTCCACCGAGGAGTGAACGCCTCGGTGATCCACGGAAACCGGAGCCAGAGCCAACGAGTGCGGGCGCTCGAGGGATTCCGGACCGGGGAGTTCCGTGTGCTGGTCGCGACCGACATCGCCGCGCGCGGGGTCGACGTGAAGGACGTGAGCCATGTGGTGAATTTCGACGTTCCTCACGAACCGGAGACGTACATTCATCGAGTGGGAAGGACGGCCCGGGCCCAGCAGCGAGGTGACGCCTATACCCTCGTGATGCCGGAAGAGGAGTCGGACCTTGCCCGGATCGAAAAGCTGATCGGCATGAAGATCGACCGGGCGCGGATCCCGGGGTTTCGGTACGATGCCCCGAGGGTCTCCGGTCCCGGGCCTTCTCCGCACCGACCGCGGCAGCGATATCCCCGTGACTATCCACCTCGCAGAGCCCGTCGACAGGGACGACGCTGACCGGGCACCCCCCGAGCCACGGATCGCACGGTACGCGAGGTAAAATGCGATCCTCTGCTTTCGGTGAGCTTATCCGCTCGAGGAGACTCATTCTTTCCGGGTCGACCGACAGTGACCGAGCGCGAGAATCTCTTCCGACCGATCCACAAAGGCTTGCGCGCGATGATCTACGACCTGGGGCGACGTCTTCAAACCACCGATTTCTCGGATCCCGTTGCCGGGACTGAGATGGTCAAGTCGCTTCGGGAAAATCTGGAACTTGCTACGGGCAACTGCGTACTCTGTCTACTGTACGCGCACTCGAAGCACGAGGAGGTCGACTTCTTCCGCCCGCTGCAACCCATCGACCCCGACGTCGTCGCCCTGATGATGAAGGAGCACGCCGAGGTGGGCCAGCGGATACGAAGCTTTGCGAAGACGTGCGAGGAACTGTCCCTCGCGGATACTCCGGCGCGCAGAATCGAGGTCGGCGACCGGCTCAGTCTGGAGGCGAACGACCTCTTCGCGTACTACCTCCAGCACATGAACAACGAGGAGGCGACTATGGTGCCCGTCATGTGGGAGCACTTCACCGATTCGCAACTTCGAAAGATTCGGGCAGACTACCACCTCCGAACTCCGCCCCGTCGTTTCGAGGTTTGGATGCGCTGGACCCTACCGGCTCTCAACCTCAACGAGCTCGTGGTGTTGTTCCGAGGTCTCAAGGAGGACGGTCCTCCCGAGCTCCTCGAACATTTCTCGCGGCTGGCGGTGGAGACCGTCGACCCGGACCGCTGGTCCGCCACGAAGGAACGGGCGGGTCTCTAGCCCAGGACCTCGAGGGCCCACTCGACGTACTGCTCCGGCGGGCGGCAAAGACGGCCGTAGAGAACATTACCGAGACCTCTCTCTCGTCAGAGACCAGTCCGTTCCTCATCCTCAAACTTATATGACGGGGGTCCGTCGGCGCGTCACCGCAGCTTCATGGTCGACTCGAGCAGCCTCTCGATCTCATCGACTCCGCTCGCCGGTGAACCGTTTCCCAGGGACGCCCTCGTCGGAGCCTACCAGACGATGGTCCTGGCCCGGGGGACCGACGAGCGGTGCCTCTCGCTCCAGCGACAGGGTCGCATCGGGTTCTACGCCCCGTTGATGGGCCAGGAGGCCGCCCAGGTGGGGGCGAGCCATGCTATCACGGCCGAGGATTGGGTCTTCCCTGCGTACCGGGAGCTCGCCGTCGCGCTCGCTCGCGGCGTCCCGCTGCGGGCGCTGTTCGACCAGTTGCTCGGGAACGCGGACGATCAGATCAAAGGTCGTCAGATGCCGAACCACTTCGGCTTCCGGAGCGCGAATTTTGTGGTCGCTTCGAGCCCCATCGGGACGCAGATCACCCAGGCGGTCGGCGCCGCGATGGCGGCTCAGCGGCGAAAAGACCCCATCGTCACGATCGCGTTCTTCGGGGATGGTGCTACGAGCTCGAACGACTTCCACGCCGGACTCAACTTCGCCGGAGTCTTCCGGGCGCCCACGATATTCTTTTGCCAGAACAACCAGTGGGCGATCTCGCTTCCGCGAGAGCGTCAGACGCGAAGCGCGACCCTGGCCGAGAAGGCAGGCGCATACGGCATTCCCGGCGTGGTCGTCGACGGAAACGACCTCGATGCGGTGTTTGGGGCCGTCCGCGCGGCGCGCGCCCGGGCGATCTCGGGAGAAGGCCCAACGATGATCGAGGCCGAGGTCTATCGCTTTGGCCCGCACTCGACCTCCGACGACCCGAAGCGATACCGTTCGGACCATGAGGTCGCGGCGGCGAAGGAACGCGACCCGATCGCTCGCCTCAAAGCTCGTCTCCTCGATCAGGGCCTCTGGAGCGAAGAATCGGACCGAGCTCTCTGGGACGAGGTACGTCATCGCGTGATGGAGACGTTCGAGGCAGCGGAGAAGGTCTCCCCGATGGACCCCCGCACCATCTTCGATGACGTCTTCGCACGCTTGACGCTCCGCCTCGAAGAAGAAAGGGCGGCGTACGAGGGATCCCTTCGAGAAAGTTCCGGACGACCATGACCGAGATGAACCTGGTCCAAGCAGTGAATCGGGCGCTCCACGAAGCGATGCGGAAAGACCCGGACGTCCTCGTGCTCGGCGAGGACGTCGGAGTGAACGGGGGGGTCTTCCGCGCGACGGACGGTCTGTTCAAGGAGTTCGGCGGAGAGCGCGTGATCGATACGCCCCTTTCGGAGACCGGGATCATCGGGACAGCGATTGGGATGGCCCTCTACGGCCTCAAGCCCGTCGCCGAGATCCAGTTTCTGGATTTCATTTACCCTGCTTTTGACCAGATCGTGAGCGAGCTCGCGAAGTTCCGGTACCGCTCGGGGGGTCAGTATCCGGCTCACGTAGTGATCCGATCGCCCTACGGGGGCGGCATCAAGGGCGGACTGTACCACTCGCAGAGCACGGAGGCGTACTTTTGCCACACCGCGGGCCTTCAGGTAGTCGTACCCTCGACGCCCGCGGACGCGCGTGGCCTGTTGAGGACCGCGATCGACGGCGAGGACCCCGTGTTGTTCCTCGAGCCGAAGCGGATCTACCGGTCGATGACGGGAGAGGTCCCGGAGGACGACGTCCGCGTCCCGTTCGGAAAAGCGCGCGTGGTGCGGGAGGGCTCGGACCTTTCCCTATTCGCCTACGGGGCGATGGTGCCCCAGTCGGTCGAGGCGGCGGAGGTCCTCGAGAAAGACGGGATTTCGGCCGAGGTGATCGACCTGCGTTCGCTCGTCCCGCTCGACGAGGCTGCCGTCATCTCTTCAGTCGAGAAGACCGGGCGTGCCGTGATCGTTCATGAGGCGGCGCGCTTCTGCGGACTCGGGGCAGAACTCGCGGCGTTGCTCGCCGAGAAAGCCTTCTATTCGCTCAAGGCCCCGGTGGCCCGCGTGACGGGTTTCGACACACCGTTTCCCTACGCCCTCGAGAACGTCTATCTCCCCAACGCCGAGCGGATCGTTCAGGCTTCCCGAGCGACGGTCCGTGCGGCCTAGGAGCAGTTGATGTCGTACGAGTTCCGGCTACCGGATATCGGAGAAGGAGTCGCGGAAGGCGAGGTGGTCCGCTGGTTCGTCCAGGTCGGCGACCTCGTCAAGGAGGACGACCCGCTGGTGAGCGTCCTCACGGACAAGGCGAACGTCGAAATCCCGTCGCCCAAGTCGGGGAGGGTGCTGAGCCTCCACGCCCAGGTCGGCGAGAAGGTCAAGGTCGGGGGGCTCCTCGTCACGATCGAGACCGGGACCTCCGCAGCACCGGTCCGTCCCGCACCTCCGGCGCCCTCGCCGACCGGGTCGGTCTTGCCCCAACCTTCCGCTGGAAACGCGCCGCGACCCCCGGCTTCCGCGTCCGCTCCCGGTCGGATCCTTGCCTCGCCGTACCTGCGGCGGCGAGCCGCCGAACTCGGCGTCGACCTTTCCAACGTGAAAGGGACGGGGCCGGGTGGCCGGATTACGGAAGGGGACGTCGAGGCCGCGAAGGGCAGCGCCGCGTCGGTCTCACGGGCCGCCGGGGCGGCGGCCGAAACGCTGCGACCGGCGCCTTCAACACAGGTCAAGCCGCCGGAGAGCTCGGAGATCCTCGAGCGGGTTCCGATCCGGGGGATTCGCCGAGTGATCGCCGAACACATGGCCGAGTCTACTCACCGGGCCGCCCACTTCACGTACGTCGAGGAGGTCGACGTGAGCGAGCTGATCGCGCTTCGGGACCGAATGGCGAAGCACGTCGAGAAGCAAGGCGTCCGGCTGAGCTACCTTCCGTTCATCGTGAAGGCGGTCGTCTCCGCCCTCAAAGCCCATCCGAGAATCAACTCGACCATGGACGACGCGCACGACGAGCTCCTCGTCCGCTCAACCTACCACATCGGTATTGCCACGGCGTCGGCCGAGGGCCTGATCGTGCCGGTCGTACGCCACGCCGACCGAAAGAGCGTCGTTGCCCTGGCCCGCGAGATCCAGGACCTCGCGGAACGGGGCCGAGCGGGAAAGCTTTCGCGCGAGGAACTGTCGGGAAGTTCGTTCACGATCACGAGCCTCGGCGCTCTCGGCGGGGTCCTCGCGACCCCCATCCTCAACTATCCCGAGGTGGCGATCCTGGGAGTGCATAAGATCCGGCGACGCCCGGTCTACCGAACCGACGGCTCGCTCGGTCCGGCGGACCTCATGAACCTGTCGATCTCCGTCGACCACCGAGTGCTGGACGGAATCGAGGGGGCCCAGTTCTTGGCGACGGTCAAGGAGTATCTCGAAGACCCGCACCAACTCTTCGCCGAGCTCGCATGACCCTACAAGCGGCGGTCGAGCCCCTCCCGTACGTTCCCGCGGACGTCGAACAGGCCCTCGGGACAGGTTGGCAGGGGCTCCTCCGCTCGGCGTATCGTTGGATGGTCCTCGGACGGAGCCTCGACTCCCGCATGCAAGCGCTGCAGCGTCAGGGTCGGGTCGGCTTCTACGGGGCGGCCACCGGCCACGAAGCGGTCAACGTCGCCGCGGGTCTCGCTTCGGTCCCAGACGACTGGGTGTTCCCCGGGCTCCGGGAACAGATGGTGGCCCTCGTCCGCGGCCACCCGCTGGCCACCTATGTCCATCATCTGTTCGCGGACGCGAAAGACCCGGCGCTGGGACGAAATATGCCCTGCCATCCCTCGGCGCGCGAGGTTCACTACGTCTCGATGTCGTCGGTGATCGGCACGCAGATTTCCCATGCGGTCGGACTCGCCTACGGGATCAAACTTCGAGCGGAGAACGGCGCCTCTCTCGCCTTCTTCGGCGACGGCGCCACGAGTTCGAACGACTTCCACGCCGGTTTGAATTTCGCCGGGGTCTTCCAACTGCCCGTGGTGTTCTGCTGTGCGAACAACCAGTGGGCGATCTCGGTCCCCGTGGAGCGTCAGACGGCGGCGCCCACCCTCGCGTCCAAGTCTTCCGCGTACGGGATCCCCGGTCGACGCGTCGACGGGACCGATTTCGTCGCCGCCTTCCGGGAGTTGTCCACCGGGCTCCGCCAAGCGCGCGCGAACGGCGGACCGTCGCTCATCGAGTTCCTTGTGTACCGCATGACGCCGCACTCGAGCTCGGACGACCCGGGTCGATACCAGCCGGCCGATTGGATGGCCCGGGCGGCGTCCCACGACCCGGTGGGAAGGCTCGAGTCCTGGCTCGAGACCCAGGGCCTCCTATCGGAGACCGACCGCGCGCGTTGGGAGGCCGAGGCCGACCACGAGGTCCGGTCGGCGATCGAGCTCGCCGAAAAAACGGCCGCACCTCCCGCGGCCTCGCTCACCGAAGACGTCTATGCCTCTCCGTCCTACTCCCGCGCCGTCCCGGAAGGATAGTCGGGGGAGCACCATGGCGGGAACGTACTCTCGTTCGACCGAAGTCCTGGTCATCGGCGGAGGACCGGGCGGCTACATGGCGGGAATCCGACTCGGTCAGCTCGGGCGGAAGGCCCTCGTCGTCGAGCGACAGGACCTTGGTGGCGAGTGCCTCAATCGAGGGTGCATCCCCTCGAAGGCCCTCATCCACGCGTCGCTGCTCTACCACGCGATTCGCACGGAGGGGGCCGAGGTCGGGGTCACCGCGTCCGAACCGAAGTTCGACCTTTCCCAAACGATGCGCTGGAAGGAGGAGGTCGTCGCGAAGGAACGCCAGGGGGTGGCATCCCTCCTCAAGTCGGCGGGCACCTCGGTGCTCGTCGGTTCGGCGAAGTTCACGGGTCCCAGGTCGGCCGACATCACCGCTCCGGACGGAGCCCACGAGCGCATCGATTTTCAACAGGCGATCATCGCCACGGGTGCCGTTCATTCGTCGATCCCCGGCTTTGAGACCGACGGGGTCCGAGTGATCAACGCGTGGGAGCTTCTCTCCTTGGCGACGCTCCCGCATTCGATGCTGGTCCTCGGAGGGGGTGTTTCGGGCTGCGAACTCGGCGAATTCCTCGCTCGCGTGGGCGTTCAGGTCACGATCGTGGAACTTCTACCGCAACTATTGCCGGGACTCGAACCGGACCTCTCCCGCGAGCTCACGGGATCGCTCGAGCGGCTCGGCGTTCGGGTGAGGGTCGGGACGCGTGCCGTGGGCTTGCGACGAGAGACCGATTCGCTCACGATGACCGTCGAAGGGAGTTCGGGGCGCGAGGAACTCTCCGCCGAGCGACTGTTCGTGACCGTTGGAAAGCGTCCGGCGACGTCCGGTCTTGGCCTCGAGGAGGCCGCCGTCGAGTACGACCGCAAGAGCGGGTTCATCTCCGTCGATGACCAGATGCGGACGAACCAGTCCCACATCTTTGCGGTCGGGGACGTCGCCCGGCCCCCCATGCTGGCCCACAAATCCTATCGAGAGGGGATCGTCGCCGCGGAGGCGGCCTCGGGGCGGCCGACCCGGTTCGACTTCCAGGCGATGCCGTCCGTGGTGTTCACGACTCCCGAGCTTGCGACCGTCGGGTATTCGAAGGCCGAAGCCGAGGCTCATGGGCATGTGCCTCGAGAGGCGCGCTTTCCGTTGCTCGCCCTCGGAAGGGCCCACGCGAACCGCGCTACCCAGGGCTGGGTCAAAGTGGTGGGTGACGAGAAGACGGAGCTGCTTCTCGGCGTGCATGCCGCGGGAGCCGAGGTGGGAGAGTTCATCGCTGAGGCTGCCCTCGCGATCGAGATGGGCGCGACCGTGCGGGACGTCGCCATGACGATCCATCCTCACCCGACGTTTTCCGAGGCGCTCCAAGAAGCCGCTCTCCTCTGGCTCGGAGAGCCGATGCACGTGGCCCGACGGAGGACGGATGCCGGAAGTCGTTGATTGGGGGGTGCGCGAGTACCGGGAGTCGCTCGACGCCATGCGCGCCCTCGTACGCGCACGTCGCGCTGGAACGGTCCCCGACACCCTGATCCTGGTCGAGCATCCGCCGGTGGTGACGGTTGGAGTCGAGGGGGACGACGGTTCCGCGGCGACTTCGGGTTTGCCAGTGGTCCAGGTGGAACGTGGCGGGCGAGCGACCTATCATGGCCCGGGGCAGCTCGTCGGGTATCCGATCGTGGACCTCGAAACCCGGGGCCGAGATGTCCGTCAGTTCGTTCACGACGTCGAGGAAGTGGTGGTCCGGTCCGTGGGCCGGTTCGGAGTTCGCGCGGGCCACGTGAGCGGTCGGCGGGGTGTCTGGGTCGACGGCGAACGGAAGATCGCTTCGATTGGGATCGCGGTCGACCACTGGGTGACGTTCCACGGGTTTGCTCTCAACGTCGACCCCGACCTCGACGCCTTCGGCCGGTTCCACCCGTGCGGATTTTCGGGAGCGGTCATGACCTCGCTTTCGCGCGAACTCGGCCGGGCGGTGCCGATCTCGGACGTCGTGCCTTCCGTGCTCGACGCGTGGGCGAGAGTGTTTGGCCCGGTCCGTGGGTTGGCGACCCAAGCGAAGCCGACGGCAGCGTCGCCTCCTGCCCACGCATGAGCGGTCGCGACCCGCGCTCCCGCCTGCTGTTGGTGGGCGGCGGCGCCGGTCTCCTCGGCCGGCATATTCTCGCCGAATTCGTGCGCGATTGGCAGGTCGTCTCACTGCACCGGACCCCCGTCGCCGGGGAAGTCGTACCCGGCGTCGAGTACCGGCAGGGAGACGCAACAACGATCTCGGACTGGGGGCCGATCCTCGCCGGGATCGATCTGGTCGTGAACGTGGCTTGGTACCGTTCCGGCTCGCGCCGAAGGTTTCGCCCTCTCGCGGACGGTCTCCTCCGTCTCGTCGCCGCGGCCGAACGGGCCGGGACGGCCCGGTTCGTCCACATCAGTGTCCCCGACTCACCGACTTCCCTCGAGGCGAACCTTCCGTACATGGTCCTCAAGCGCGAGGTCGACCGCGCGATCGAACGAAGCCGACTCTCCTACGCGATCGTCCGACCGACCATGGTGTTCGCGCCCCGGGACAAGCTCGTGACCGTCATGCTCCGTACGATGGCGCGGTACCACCGGTTTCCGATGTTCGGGACCGGGGACTATCACATCAGTCCGATTGCGGCGGAGGACATCGCGCGAATCGTTCACCGGGAGGCCACCCTCACGGACCGACGCACGGTCAGCGCGGGCGGCCCCCGACGATGGCGCTACCGAGAACTCACCGATGCCATGTTCGCGGCGCTCCGGCTCCGTCCGAAGTACTTCACCCTCTCGGAGCGGAACGGTGTACGCCTCGCGCGATTCCTGGAAACGATGGGTTCCTCCTTGCTCTATGCCTACGAGGTCGAGTGGCTGGTGTCGGACATGTTGGGACTTCCCCCGTACGAAGGACTCGACCGACCTCTCGCGAGCGTCGAGCCATTCCTCGTTGAAGAGGCGACTCGATTGCGGGGAGCGGGGGCGGCCCGCCAAAGCTACCTTTAAGGCCGTCCCGTTCCATCGCTTTTCACCATGGAAGCGGTCGACCTCAGTCGGAGACTTGCTGATTTTGCCCAGGTGGCGGGCGAAGTGCTTCGAGACGTCCAGGATGTCACGGAGCAGCAGATCCGCCACTGGATCGTCAATCCGTACCTGGTCGCGCTGGGGTGGGACCCTCACGATAAGAAGCAGGTCTACTTCGACTTCCCGTCCCCCGCCGACCATGGCCACATCGACTACGCGCTCCTGAACGCGGAGGGCGACGCCCGGCTGTTCCTCGACGTCCGCGAACGCACGGCGAACGTGACCGAGCCGGGCAACGTGGTCGACCTCGCGAAGCAGGCGAAGGTGCCGCTCGTGATGCTGACCAACGGGCGGGAGTTCTCGCTCTGGTACGTCGCGAAGGACGAATCGGCGGCCCCGTTGTTCGTGCTCGCGCTCCCGGACCTTGCGGACAACTCCGAGAGCCTTCTCGGCCTCACGGCGGAGTACCGCCTGAGCGAAACCGGTATTCAGCAGCTCCGTCGTAGCGCGATCCGACTCGCCGTGCTGCAGATGTTGGAGGATAACGCGGAGAAGACGTTCGATGCCCTCGTGGATTGGGTCCAGGCCCAGGTCGCTCCCGGGGCGCTTGACGACACGACGCAGCAAGCGATCCGCGACGCGACCATGATCTGGCTCACCGAGGAGCATCTTACGATGCCCGCCTTCCAGCCGGCGGAAGGTAAGCGGCTCCACGAACTCACGGCGACCACCCCGCGGGATTGGGACCCGTTCCCCCGCGGACCTTCCGGGACCTTCCAGTACAAGTACGATACGACCAAGACCCTCGACCTTCGACAGAGCGCGAAGGAAGTGCGCGAACAGATGAGATTGCAGGGCCTTCGGACCCCGACCGCGACGAGCTTCGGCGGATTTTACCACGCGTTGCGGAATCGGGCCGGCCTCTCGAAGTAACGTAGTCGACCGGGGGTTCACCGCCCCCGGACCCGGAAGCCCGCCCACGCTTCGCTCGTGTGAGGTTCCGATAGATTCTCATTCCGGTGTTCCTTCCCCTCTCCATGGCACCTACTGCCCGCGTGGAACCGACCACGTCGAACCTGTTCGTGGACATGGTGGAAGCCCTCTCGGACCGGAAGGGGGAGCTCGAACTGAGGCTGGAGCACCTCTCGCTGCGACTGCCGTTGATGCCCGAGTCGATCGAGCTGAACGGACAAGTGACCCTCGCGGTCCACCTGCGGGAACTCAGCGACAAGGAGAAGCAGGCGCACGCGGCACGGGAGATTCGCCTAATGGAGCCGTAGAGCGCCCGCCGTCTGACCGACGGGCCGCGTCGTCAGGTTTAATACACATAAGTGCGCATAAATACCTCGATGATGGGAGAACGCGTCCCCCACCCGTGCCTCGGCCGCGGTTGCCATCACCCGGAGTCCGAGCACGTCGCGACCCCCGAGCTCGCCGGACCCGAGGAGGTCGTCGTGTGGTGCATGGCGTGCCGCCGCCACGAGACCCGCGGGGCGCGTCGGTGGTTCGCGCGGAGTGCGCACTCGTCTTCACCGGGGCGCCGAAGCTTCGGTAATCGCTCGTTCTGAACCGGCGCGGCAAGGGTACCGGGCGCTAGAGCGCTGCGGCAAAGTGACCCAACAGGAACCCGGCGAATCCGGAGCCGAGACCGATCAGCACCATTTTCGCCCCGCTCTTCAGGATCGATCCGGACGTGACGCGGGCCTCGTAGAGGCCGATCCCGAACAGCATGATTCCGGAGAGGACGGTCGCGACGATACCCGCGTTGACCAGGCTCAGGGCCACGAAGAAGAACGGGATCAACGGGATGGCGTGGCCGAGCACGGTGGCGGACCCAACGATGGCCGCGCTCCGCCGAGGGGCTTCCGGGGGGATGTAGGAGAGATTCAGCTCGAACGCCATCATGAGGTCGAGCCACGCCTTCGGTTTCGCCTCGATGCGACGGAGCATCTCCTCGAGGTCTGCCCCCTCGAACCCCCAACCGCGTAGGATGACTCGCACTTCCTCCCGTTCGAGCTCGGGGACCTCGCGCATCTCCCGGAGCTCGCGCTCCCGTTCTGACCTGTAGAGGTGGAGCCGAGAGTAGGTCGACGTGTAGGCCACGGCGGCCATCGATAGGGATTCGGCGGCCAGCGCCGAGAGTCCCGCGATAATCACGAGCTCTCGCGGGACCGCAGTGACGAGGCTCGCTGCGACGAGTCCGAGCAGGATCCCGAGTACGTTGACGAGGCCGTCCTGGCTCCCGAGGATGAAGTCCGAAAGGAGGGTTGGGTGAGGGTGAGAATCCTCGGCGTGAAGTTGCATCGCGGCGGCATCGAGGAGACGCACAATAATAGATTGCCGCTCGAGACCGCTAGCCCGCCGTCGGAGCGAAGTCCTTATTCTGAGCCGACGGAGCGATTGACAACCTACCGAGCATGTCGTCCCGTGCGGGTCCCCGGTCGAACCCCCTGCCTTCGAACACGTCTCCGTCGCCGCCGGGCCCCCGTTCGGCTCACGAAACCAGCGTCCTGACCCTCACGACCCTCGGGACGCTCATGGTCGCGGTCGACAGCACGATCGTGATCCTCGCGCTGCCGACGATGGCTCGCGAGCTCGCCGCCCCGCTCGAGACCGTCATTTGGACGATCCTGATCTATCTCCTGATCACGGCCGCTCTGACGACACAAGCCGGTCGACTCGGCGACATGTGGGGACGAGGTCGAGTTTACAACGCTGGTTTTGCGCTGTTCACCGTCGGGTCCGCGACGTGCGGGTTCGCGCCCAACGCGGAGGTGCTCATCGCGTCGCGCGGCTTGCAGGCTCTCGGAGGCTCGGTGATGTTCGCGAACTCCGCGGCCCTCATCGCCTCGGTCTTCCCCCCGCAGCGGAGGGGCCGGGCGTTCGGGTTCATGTCGTTCGGGTGGGGGGTTGGGGCGATCCTCGGCATCCTGCTCGGCGGCGTGATCACGACGGCCCTCGGTTGGCGGTACATCTTCTTCATCAACATCCCGATCGGGATCGTTGCGGTCATCCTCGGCTGGTTCACCCTTCCCAGGAGCCAGCGCGAGCCCGCCCACTTCGACCTTCCCGGGTTCGTCCTTCTCTCGGGAGCCCTCGGATTGATCTGCTACGGAGCGATCGAGATCGCCTCGTACGGGACCTCCTTCGTGAACACCGCCTACGTCGCGGCCGGGCTCGTGGTCGTCCCGATCTTCGTGGCGATTGAGCTTCGTACCGCCCACCCGATGTTGGAACTTCGCCAGCTTCGGGACCGCCTGCTCGGGTTCTCGCTCTTTGCGGGCTTCCTCCAGAGTCTGGGCTACCTTTCGATCGTTTTCCTTCTCACGATGTATCTGCAGGGACTTCGGGGACTCTCCCCGCTCAACGCGTCGCTCCTGCTCGTCCCGGGGTACCTGGTCGGAGCCCTCATCGGTCCGTTCATGGGTCGACGGGTCGACCGGTTCGGGCCGCGCGCGCTCGCGACGCTCGGGATCCTCTGTATGGTCGTCGCGGTCGCCGGGTACTCGTTCCTCGACTTGAACTCGTGGCTCGGCTGGGTTCCCCTCATCTCGGTCGTGAGCGGGTTCGGCACCGGGATGTTCTACCCTGCGAACTCCACGGCCATCATGTCCCGGACCGCCCCGGGCACGTTCGGGTCGATCAGCGGCCTCCGAGGAACGCTCACGAACATGGGGACCCTGCTGAGCTTCGTCTTCACGCTGTCGATCGCCTCCGCGAGCATCTCGCGTCAGGTCGCGTTCGAGGTCTTTCTGGGCTCCAGTAGTCTCGCCGGCGGGATCAGCACGGGATTCCTGACGGGGATCCACGCGGCCCTCGTCGGTTCGGCCGTGATCCTGGTCATCGCCGCTGCACTCTCGTGGTCGCGTGGACCCTCGGACTCGAGCGGACCACTCCGCCCCCCCGAGCGTACGCCCGCTCCATCTGCCGGTGACCCATAGCCGGCGCAGTACGAGCGGTCTCCGCCCCGGGTTCAGTGTAGCCGGGCGCGGGCCGCTCGGACAAGGCGGACTGCGTCGGAAAGAATGCGATCGTGGTCGAAGGCGAGCGCTCGCGCCTTCGCGAGAGGAACCCAGCGGGCTTCCGCCGCATCGTCGCGCCCACGGGGCCGACCCGGCCGGCCTCTCATCAGGAACACGACGCTCGTGGTCGGTTTGCGAGGGTCACGATCCGGCCCCGAGTAGACCCCGACCAGCCTCCACGGACGCGCGGTGAGACCGGTTTCTTCCCGAAGTTCTCGCACGACCGCTTCCTCGACGGTCTCCCGGAGCTCGACGAATCCCCCTGGGAGCGCCCAAGCCCCTCGGAATGGCGGTCGTCCACGCCGGACGAGCAGGACCTCGCCCGACCGAATCCACACGGCGTCGACGGTCAATGCAGGACTCGGGTAGTGTCGAGGCACGATTCCCTCGATGGCCCGCCACTCTTAGGGGTGACGCCACCGACGCGCACGAACCCGGCTCTTCAAGGACGCGGTCATAAGGATTAAGTCGATGGGTCAGGTCGCACGGTCGAATGAAGATTCTCCGGAGCAAGGCGCCCCTTCGAATCAGCTTCGCGGGCGGGGGGACGGATGTTTCACCGTACCCCGAAGAAAAGGGTGGCGCCGTGCTCAACTGCACGATCGACAAGTTCGCCTACGTCACCCTGCAGGCGGTGCCGGACGGTGCCGGAACGACGGCGGTCGAGTCGTTGGATTACAACATGACCCTCAACTTCGAGCGTCCGTCCGACCTCGTGTACAACGGCGACCTCGACGTGGTAAAGGCTTCACTCAAGGTTCTTCGCCCGGGCGAGGGGGAGGCCCCGGCCAAGGATTCACTTCGTCTCTTCCTGCACTCGGACGCCCCGCCCGGAACCGGCCTCGGAACCTCCTCGACCATGTGCGTGGCGCTGGTCGGCGCGTTCCAACACTATCTCCGCGAGCCGTGGACGACCTACGAGGTCGCCGAGCTCGCCTACCGGATCGAACGGGAGGAGCTCGGGCTCCGGGGGGGTCGGCAGGACCAGTACGCGGCGGCCTTCGGTGGGTTCAACTTCATGGAGTTCACCGGCAAGAAGACGATCGTGAACCCCTTGCGAATCGACCCCGAGGTGGTGAACGAGCTCGCGTACCGTCTGCTCCTCTGCTACACGGGGACCGGCCACTACTCGAACGACATCATCGAGCGTCAGCAACGGAGCTACTCGGAGAAGCGGACCGACACCGTCGCGGCCCTCGACGCCACGAAGCAGCTCGCGATCGACATGAAGAACGAGCTGTTGAGAGGCAACCTCGACGAGATGGGCCGCCTGCTCGACGAAGGGTGGCAGCACAAGAAACAGTTCACCGAAGGGATCTCCAACGAGCGGATCGACACCCTCTACGACCGGGCCCGCGAGGCGGGGGCCCTGGGCGGAAAGATCCTGGGGGCCGGGGGAGGCGGATACATCCTCCTCTTCTGCGATTTCGCCCGGCGAGCGAAGGTCGCGAAGGCCGTTCAGGCCGCCGGCGGTCGGGTCAGCGATTTCTCTCTTGAGATGGACGGTCTCCAGACATGGTCCGTGGTCTCCCCGGGCTGACCGTCGACCATGACCGCCGCCCCATCGTCGCCTAGAATCGCCGGGACGGGGTTGCCCGTCGTCTCCGTGATCCTCGCGACCCTCAACGAGCGAGAGAACCTCCCGTCGCTCCTCGACCGCCTCTGGAAGGTGCCGTTGCCGTCCTTCGAGGTCCTCGTGGTCGACGACGGCAGCACCGACGGAACCCGCGAGTTCCTCGTGAACGCCGCCCGGGACGAACCGCGGCTGAGACTCGTGTGGCACGAAGGAAAGCAGACGACCCTGCGGGCCCAGTGCCAGGGGATTGCCGAGGCCCGAGGGAGGATCGTCCTCGTGATGGACGCCGACCTCCAACACCCGCCCGAAATCCTCCCGGCCATGGAACGGGCACTCGAGGAAGGGGCCGCGTTGGTCGTGGGCAGCCGCTACGCGTCCGGAGGCTCTGCCGGTCCTCGGACCGGAGTCCGTGCCACGATCTCTCGGGGGGCCGAGCTGACCGCGAAGATCTTCCTCTCGGAAGCCCGACCGCTCACCGACCCGGTCTCGGGTCTCTTCGGGTTCCGCCGCGAGATATTCCACCCGCTCGACCCCGCATGGCGGGGCTACAAACTGGTCCTGTTCCTTCTCGTCATGGCGAGAGGTCGACGGGTCGTCGAAGTCGGGTTTCGGTTCGAGCCCCGAGGAAGCGGCGCGAGCAAGGTCACCCAAAACACCCGCTTCATTCGCTTTTTCCTGACCGAACTTCTCCTCGCCCGACGCCTCGAGACGCTCCTCGCCGAAGGCAGCCGGCGTCGATGACCGTCGGTGCGTGGGCCGGCGCCGAGCGTGCGGGGAGCTTGCAGCAAGCTCTATAACACAACGGCTTCGTCACCGACCGCGGGCCGTGCCTCGCTTCCCCGTCGTTCGGTCTCGCCGAAGGAACCGACTGGCAACCTAGGGTCCGATCGATGCGAATACTCATCACTGGCGGCTCGGGGTTCATCGGTCGGTTCTTGTCGGCCGAGGCGCTGCGCCGAGGGCACGATGTGGTGGCGACGTATCTCGCGACTTCCGAGCTCACCAACCCTCCTTCCCCCTCCGGGGTGCGTTGGGAGCTGCTCGACGTCCGCGACAGGGCCGCGGTCGACCGACTGGTCGAAAGGGTGCGGCCGGACGCCGTCTTTCACCTCGCCGCTCAGGCGTATGCCGCGAAGGCGTGGGAATCTCCCTCCGAGACGTTCAACACGAACATTCTGGGTACCGTGTACCTCTACGAGGCGCTGCGACGATTCCCCCCACGAGAAGGTACCTTCCTGGCGGCGTCGGCCGCGGCGTACGGGACCGTGACCAAGCTTCCGATCGCCGAAGAGACGCCGCTCAACCCGGTGAACCCCTACGGGGTCTCGAAAGCCTGCCAAGACATGCTCTCCTGGCAATACTCGGCGAATTTCGCTCTCCGTATCCTGCGTGGTCGCCTGTTCATCACGACCGGGCCCGGCAAGTCCGGTGACGCCTTGAACGACTTCGCCCAACGGGTCGCTCAGCTCGAGCGCGCCGGAAAGCCCGGTCGGCTGCGGGTCGGGAACCTCGACGTCCGACGCGACATCTCCGATGTCCGGGATGTGGTCCGCGCCATCTGGACCGTGTTCGAACACGGCGAGCCGGCCCAGCCGGTGAACATCGGGGCCGGGGAGAGCTTCTCGATTCGGTCGATCGCGGAGTCGTTGATTCGCCTCTCCCGTGTTCCGATCACCCTCGAGCAGGATGCGGCTCTTCTGCGTCCGACGGACGAGCCGGACATCCGCTCCGACACTTCCCGGCTCCGGTCGATGGGCTATGCACCCACGATCCCGCTCGACCGAACGATCACCGACTCGCTGAACCACTGGCGGGAGTTCGGTTCCCGCTAAAGGGCCCGAATCGATCGCCGGACCCTCCCGGGACCAGGCACGGCGGGCAGCGATAGGTTCTAAAGGGGCGACTTTCCCTTCTCGCAGCGATGAACAGCAGTGCAGGCGTCCCGATCGTGCCTCGCCGACCCCAGGGAGTTGGACTGCCTCCCCCGGATACGCCGGGCGGGCTCGCGGTCCTGGGGGCCATCGCCCTCGGCGCTGCGTACGTGCTCGTGTTCGTAGCGGCGTACTCGGCCCTTTGCGCGGAAGCTGTCTGGGTCGTCCCCCTCAGTCTCGTGCTCGGGGTCTTCGTTACGCTGGTCCTCGTTTCGATGATCGCGTCGGACCGTTCCCGAGCGGAGGCGTTTGAGCTGGATTTCGCCCGGACCGTGGAGGCCCACCAGTCGGCCGGGGTCACCCTGGTCGAGACGAGCCCCTTGGGCGGCATTCTGAAGCAGTTTGCGCTCTCCGCTCGCGAGCAGCGTCGCGCGGCGCGCGAGCACGCCTATTCGGCGAGCCCGGCGCTGTACAGCACGGCGCTCTCCCTCTTCGCGACCCTCCTCGTTGGCCTCGCATATGCCGCGGGGGGTGCTCCGGACATCGTGGGGCTGGCCCTCCTCTTCGAGCTCGGCGCGTTCACGCTGCTCGTGCTCACCGCCGGAGCGCTCGCACTGTCCGTCGGCCGAAAGGCGGACGTCCCCGGTTTTGATGTGATCGTCCTGCGTCGTTGGTCGTCGGTCACCCGCCCCACCTTCCCGTTCACCGCCGCGATGGCCGACACCCCCTGGGCGCTCGACGAGCCCGTTTCCTCTGGAGCCGCCTCGCCGTGGACCGAATCCAATCGGTAAGCCAACAACCGCCGGCCGGAAAGGGTCAAATCGGGTTCACTCGGCGATAAAATACGCGCGCCGGGAACACCGGCGGGAACCGGGCGCATGTGGGTGTACGTGATCACGGCGTCCCCCTGCGGGGTCACGGAGACCGTCGCGGGTGCCGTCGCCCGGGCGGTGAACTGGTCGTACGAGCATCGGGTGCGGCCGGCCGACGAGGTCGACCCCGTCGAGATTCGCCTTCCCGCCGTCATCTTTCTGGGAGGCCCGACCCACCGCCGGGAGATGGGCCAATCCCTGCGAGAGTTCCTCGACCGGATGCCGGACCGAGTCGTGGCCCAATCGCTCTTCGCCGCGTTCGACACTCGATTCCACGATTCCCCCATCGTGACCGGCTCCTCCGCCCGTCACATCCAGCGCGCGATCGAGGCTCGCGGCGGGCGGAACATCGTCCCGGGAGAGAGCTTCTTCACCATCCGCCGGGACGGTCCTTTACGCCTCGGCGAACCGGAACGAGCTCGGGTGTGGGCGAGTACGGTGATCTCCTCGGCGGTGCGCGAACTTCACGATGTCGAGGTCCGCCCCGGTGTCCTTACGACGACGGCGGCTCCTTCGTGGGAAGAGGCCATGGTCGTCGTGTCGCTCGCCGAGTGAACGCTCGCCCCGACTCGGCTACGGGTCCATTTCGGCGACGAGGTACTCAGGAAGCGGAATTCCCGCCCGTTCGGCGACGGCCCGACTCGCGGGCCGCCACGCCGAGTCGAGCCGGCCGCAGAGCTTACCGCCCGGGCCGTGGGTTTCGGCGCGGGCCCGAAGCGATGTGTCGGCGCTCTCGATGAGGCGGGCAGAGACGGTGTGGAGTAGTCCGACCCGGGGAAGTCGGTCCGCCGAGTAGGTGATCGGTCCCGTGCTCACCCAAAGCTTTCCTCCGAGGGTCAACGCGGCCCAGTAGGAGGCCTCGTAGAGGACCGTGAAGTGGAGTCCGTGGTGGAACAGCGTCGGCCAGCCAACCTCGTCCGATTTCGGGGTGAACTCGCCGCGGACCTCCTGGGTCCCGTCGTCGGCGACCTCGGAACGAAAGGCGAGCCGAAGCCCCCGGGGGTGGTTCGGGCCGCATCCAAAGCACGGGTTTTCCGGCGGGTTCTCGAGGAACGGCATGCCGAGCAGAACCCGGCGTGGCTCAAGGCGTTTCAGGGAACCTAAGAAACCCCTCAGCGAACGAGGAGGTCCGGGTCCCATCTCCCGTCCCATCGGGGTCGATGGCTCGAGCATCTAGCTCGAGGGACCGTGTGGTTCCGCGGGGAAGGGGAGGGCGCACGACCGTCGGTCCGTCATGACGTTCGCCCAGAGGACGGTCCCGAGCGACCCTACGAACGGAATCGCCGAGATTTCGCTGAGGGGAACTCCCGGTTCGAGATAGCCCCAGAACAGAAGGCCGACGAAACCGATGAAGAGGGCCGCGGCGAGCAGATCGGCCGCGGCATCCGACATCGTCCTAGGAACAGACGTTGATTCGGTCACGAACGCTGACGAAGGATGGGTCCCCACCTACCTAATCCTTCGTCCGAACGAGCGGGCGATGCTTCGCGCTGACACGCCCTCGAAGGGAGTCCACCTCGGGTCTCGCGTTCGACCGCCGAGGTCGGGGGGTCAACTTCCCTTCACCCCGAGTACATGCGCTCTCCCGGGGGTGCGCGCATCATGGAAGCCGTCCCCGTAGCCCCCGCTCCTTCCTCCCCGTTCGACCGGCCCAAAGCCTCCCACCTGCCACGCCTTCGCGGGATGGACATCCTCGACACCCCGCTCCTCAACAAGGGGACCGCGTTCTCCTACGAGGAGCGTACTCTGCTCGGACTGCACGCCCTCCTCCCCCCTCAGGTCGAAACGCTCGACCAACAGGTGGTCCGCGCCTACGAGGCGTACGAGCGGAAGACGGACGACCTCGAGCGCCACATCTACCTCCGGGCGCTCCAGGACAACAACGAGGTACTGTTCTATCGTCTCCTCCTCGACCACCTGGAAGAGATGACTCCGGTCGTGTATACCCCGGTCGTTGCGGCCGGTTGCCAGGAGTTTAGCCACATCTACCGTCGACCCAGGGGACTCTTCATCTCGTATCCGCTGCGCGGCTCGATCGTCGAGCTTCTGAGGCACCGTCCGAACCCCGAGGTCGACGTCATCGTCGTCACGGACGGCGAGCGGATTCTCGGGATTGGGGACCAGGGCGCCGGCGGTCTCGGCATTCCGATCGGCAAGCTCTCGCTCTACACGCTCTTCGGAGGGATTGCCCCGGAGCGGACGCTGCCGATCGTCCTCGACGTCGGGACGAACAACCCCGACCGGCTCGAGGACCCAGAATACCTCGGATGGCGACACGACCGCATCAACGGCCCCGACTACGACGCGTTTATCGAGCAGTTCGTCCGGGCGGTGCGACAGGAACTCCCGGGAACCCTTCTCCAGTGGGAGGACTTCGGGGTCGAGCACGCCCGTCCGATCCTCGAGCGATATCGACACCAGATGCTCACGTTCAACGACGATATCCAGGGGACGGGCGCGATCGTCCTCGCTGTCCTGCTCTCCGCCTCCGAAGTGTCGGGCGTCCCGTTCGCCGACCAGCGGATCGCGATCCTCGGAGCGGGTTCGGCCGGAGTCGGAGTTGCCGACCTGCTTCGCGCGGAGCTCGTGAAGCGCGGCCTCTCGGACACGGAAGCCCGCCAGCGCTGCTGGATCGTGAACCGCGGGGGCGTTCTCCACACCCGCCGCACCGACCTCAAGCCGGAGCAGTTCGTCTATGCGAAAAACTGGGAGGAGCTCAGCAGCTGGGCACGGGCGAGCCCGGACCGGGCGAGTCTCGAAGAGGTCGTCCGAGAGGTCCATCCGACCGTCCTCATCGGGCTCTCGACGCTCAAGGGCGCATTCACCGAATCGATCGTTCGCACGATGGCACGGTGGGTCTCGCGCCCCGTCATCCTCCCGCTCTCCAACCCCACCGCGAAGTCGGAAGCCGTACCGGAAGACCTCTTCCGTTGGACCGAGGGACGAGCGATCGTGGCCACCGGGTCGCCGTTCGCCCCCGTCCGCTACGGAAACGAACTTCACGAAGTCGCGCAGTGCAACAATGCGTACGTCTTCCCCGGACTCGGCCTCGGTCTCGTGGCCGGGCGATGCCGCGAGGCGACGGACACGATGCTGCTCTCCGCGGCCCGCGCGCTGGCCGCTCGCTCCCCCGCCCGAGAGAACCCCCATGCCCCGCTTCTTCCGTCCCTTCGCGCGCTGCGAGACGTCGTCGAGGAGATCGCGTTCGCGGTGGGCCGCGAGGGCCAGCGGACCGGACTCGCTCCGGCCATGTCGGAGGAGGAGTTGCGAGCCCGCATTCATGAGGCCCGCTGGAATCCGGAGTATCCGGTCTACAGCTAGCGGCGGCCGGTTCCGTTCCGAGCGATAGGCTATTGGGGTCCGTTCCCTCGGCGACCGTAGCCGAGGTGAGAACGCGACGGACCGGAAGGCCAAGCGACATCGTTCTGCGAGGGGTCGCCGACCCTCGAGGAGCCGGAAGCCCCGTCGCGCGAACCGGGCTTCCGCGAAGCGGGCACCGGAGCGGTCGGTCCGCATCGAGGTGGACCTGGTTCACGAGGCATTTCAGCGCCCGGGCCTCCCGTTCCTCCAGCGGTTGGAGGCGGTCTTTCTCGAGCGGGAGGTGGTCGAGGTCGAAGGCCTCCTTCGTTTGACCGCATCCGTTCTTCACGCCCTATCTTCGCAGGGCTTCTCCCGAGTGGACCATTGGGAAGCCCGCCCGGGAGGGTGGCTCCCGCTCCCGGAGCCGGCGCACGAGAAGCTCACCGAACCGGTCGGGCACCTCCTGAATGCGCTCGAGAGCCCGGCCTGGCATAAGGTCGCGAACGCGCGCGCGTTTGCCGCGCGCCTATCCGGGACAGGGAACATTCGCGCCGACGTGACCGTGCGTCGCATCCATCGCGAGCGATCCCATGCGATCACCCTCACGCTCGTCGGTCCCGTCTCCGACCGGGACCTTCGGTCGGTCGAGAGGGCGCTGCGCGAGAATCTCTCGGTCGTCCGCCTTCGTCTCGCTCGCCTCAGCGAGTCACCTCCCGCGTCGTAGCCGGGGCCCCCTCTACCATGATGTAGTCGGACGCTTCGTCGTCCTCCGGTGTTCGAGATCTACCTGCCCGCGTTGATCGTGGCGTTCCTCATCACCGTCCTCGAGATGACCGAGGTGGTCGCCCTGGTCTTCGCGCTATCTGCCGACCACACGACCGTTCGGACGGGGGCTCTCGGCGCCGTCGGCGGGACCGCGGTCGTAGCGGCCATCGCGTTCGGATTCGGTGCCGTGTTGATCGCGTTTCCCCGGGACTATCTCCTCTGGGGCTCGGCGGTCGTTCTGGCGGGGTTCGGAGCGTTCCTCTTCCGCAGCACCTTGCGGACGTACCGTCGGCGGAGGACCGCCCCACAGGGGGCGACCGCGCCGAGCAGCTCTCGCTCGGTCGCCCAGTTCGCGGGAGGTTTCTCGGTGGGAACGGTCGAGTCTACGGAGACCGTGATCGTCCTCCTCGCGCTCGCCGCCGCGGGATACGGGTTTTCGGCGCTCGTGGGGGCTCTCCTCGGAGGTACGCTGCTAGTGGTGATCGCCCTGGTGGTTCACGACCAGATCCGCCGCATCAAGGTCCCTTGGCTCAAACTCGGCGGGACCTCCGTGGTGTTCGCGTTCTCCGTGTTCTGGGCGGGGGAGGCAGCGGGGGTCGCGTGGCCGGGGGGGGACCTTTTCCTCCTCGTCCTCGTTGCGTTAGCGCTTCTCATCGTGCGCGGCGGAATCGGTCTCTTCTTGAGCCGGAACCGGTCGCCGACCGCGACAGCCTAGGAGCCTCGCAGGGCAGTTGCCGGACGCACCGTAGTACCACGGCGCTTCCGATGGTTCCTCGGTTCGGGTAGGAGCATCGTGCCCTCGGACGCGTCCCCGATCAGTACGCCCTTGCCTCTTCGGAAGTTCCAACCTACCCATGCGATCGTGACGGCGTCCAGTTCGTCGTGGGACAACGGTCGCCGGTCGAGGTCGCCTCCCAGGCCCCGTTGACGGAGCCGCCGCTGGAGGAGGGAAGTCCCCGCCTTCTTCCGTGGGAGGCCCAGGATGTCCTGCGCCCCTCCAGGGTACCCCTCGAGGACCGACGTGCCCTTCGCCGCCATCGCACGAGCGAGTTCCATCCCGCGAACGGTCAACATTCTCATCGGGCCGAGGGTGAGAGGAAAGAAACGGACCCCTCGACGGAGAAGCTCTCGATCGCACTCCCGAAGGTGGGGCCCTCCTCGGTCTTCGATCGTCCGCCGTCCTCGGGGAAGAGAGAGCGGCGCGTCGATCACCACGAGATTCGGGTGGAGGTCTGCGACGAAATCGAGGATCTCTTGGTCGGAGTGCAGTACGCACGCTTCGAGCGTTTTGGGCCCCGTCATGACGCACGCGCCAGTGTCGCGGTGAGGGGCACCGGCGAGGTCGAGCCCGATGACCCGGTTGCCCCGGGACCGTCGTAGCGGCGAAGGGCGGAGGCTGCTCATGGCCGGACCCCAGACCTCCGAAAACAAAAGGGAAGAAGGAAAGGGTTGGCCGCTCGCGCGGAGATCGAACCTACGCGGGAAGCACCTTCCGGCCGTAGTTCCAGTTGGTGAGGTCCGCGGTTGCGACGTACCACGCGAGGAAGCCATCGAAGATGATCTCTCCGCCGACCGCCCAGTTCGCGCTCCCGTCGGGTGCGAAGGTCGTGGAGCCCGACGCGAGGCTCGCGAACTTCACCACGAGGAGGATGAACGCGATGAACAGGAAGAGGAACACCATGAGGATCCCCCAACCGTGCTTCGGGGCGTTGATCAGGAAGGTGAACGTAAAGAGCATCCAGATGAACGAAAACCCAGCGACTCCCCACGCCACCGAGGACCCTGCTGTCGCGGCCGGTAGCAACCAGACGTTGATCATCAGCGTGAACGCGAGCCAGAACGACCCGTATCCCACGAACGCCGAGCCGGCGAACATGTTTCCTTTCCGGAGGGCAATGATTCCCGCGAGCAGCTGGGCGATGCCGCCGAAGGCGATCGCCATGCCGAACACGACCCAATTTCCGGTAATGGGGCTACCGCCGGTGATGTTCCCGAAACCCGCTCCGTAAGGCAACGGAAGGTTCGAAAGACCGGCTATCATCGTCGTGGTTCCGAATCCCATCAGACCCACGACCGCCGGACTCGCCCACCACTCAGGTTTCTCTTCCACTTTCGGCGGAGCCTCCTGCATCCCATGCGCTGTGTCCATAGTATCACTTTGGGCTGGCATGTTACGGCGGCGCACGCTGTTCTAGTAAATAAATGCCTTTTTCGACGGGATAATTCCGTTACACCGACTACGAATCCGCGTTGGATGGAATCGCTCGTTGTTGGGTCAAGAAACAAGCACCATTAAGGCCCGGTAAAGCTCGGTCGATTAGAACCATGGAGGACCGGAAGGACCTGGAACGGATCGTGATCGGCCAGACACGAATTATCCTGACCCGCGACCTCTCGGTCATGAATCCGAACCTTGCAATCGGTTCTCAGGGCCTCGTTATCGGCAAGCTCGCGAACTACACGCTCAAGGTGGCGTTCCCCAAGGTGACGGTCGGGGTGAACTGGAAAGACTGCGACGTCGTTTCGGGCAAAGTCGGAATGCCGACCGATGCGGACCAGCCGCGGGTCGTTCCGAAGCCGCGACACATGGGCGAGGAGTAAGCCCCCCGATCCGAGCCTCTCAGTCCAGAGGCAGCATCCGGCGGACGAGCGGACCCACCGCCGCCAGACGGCGCACGGTGTAGGACGCCCGAGGGATCTCGGGTGACCCCGAGAGGAAAAGCTCGCGGTAGCGCTCTCCGTAGGCGTGGAGCCCGGTGAACAGGATCGAGCCGCGGAAGCGAGCGCGACGGGCACCCTCGACATCCGACCAACCGTCCCCCACATGCACCGCGTTCCCCGGGCTCTCCCCGAGAAGCCCGACTGCATAGCGAAAGATCCGCGGAGACGGCTTCGTCCACGGATGTTCGTCGCTGAAGATGTACCGCTCGACGGATTCGTCGAAACCCATCGACGACAGGATCGGGCGAAGGTACGCGCCCGGCTCGCCAACCGTATTCGAAATCACGGCGACTCGATACCCTTCGGCCCGCAATCGTCTCAGTAACGAGAGGGCCCCCGGAGCCCGTCGGAAGGGCGTCGACCGAATCTCCTCTCGCAGCCCTTCCAGGTAGTCGGCCGGGTCTACGCGCCGACCGGTAGCCTCGGCCGCTCGAACGATCTGCTCGCGCGGCGTGACGGAGCGACCGCGGACCGACGCCTCGACCGCTGCGGTGTAGGACCGTTCGAACGCGGCGCGGAGCTTCTCCTCGGAAAGCCTCTGCGCCGTGGGTCGAGCCGGGGCATCGCGAAGCACCCGCGCCCCGATCGCGAGCTGGTGGGCCATGTACGACTCCTCGGCTCCGGGAGAGAGATAGATCAGCGTGTGCCAAAGGTCGACCGTGACGGCGGGCAACTCGACAGGGGGGGCTAGTAGCCACCGGTATAAGTTGGCGAGGCGGGAAAGGCATAATGTGGGGGTGGAACGGGGGGTGCGAACGGGCCGACAATTCCTTAGTCCGCCGCGGTTCCTG
>Ga0187784_10000180_pt1 | contig 42387 bp, 47 predicted proteins | sample 1015_SJ02_MP15_2_FD_132964 | JGI IMG/M metagenome (GOLD analysis project Ga0187784, IMG submission 132964) | Tropical peat soil microbial communities from peatlands in Department of Meta, Colombia - 1015_SJ02_MP15_20_MG | ecosystem: Environmental > Terrestrial > Soil > Wetlands > Peat | place... | reverse complement strand
GCAGAGCGTATGACGCTCGTCCGACAAACGCAGCGGGGATAAAACGATGAAGTCCATCATCCAGGAAGCGATCGCGAAACACCAGGAAAACCAGACCCTGGTCGAAGAGAAGAAGCCGACCGCACCAGTTTACGGCAGCCAGGACGACGCTGAGCTGGCGAAGCTGGCGGAGACCCTGAAGGTCAACATCCGAATCGTCGGATGCGGCGGCGGCGGCTCGAACACGATCAACCGCTGCGTCGAGGAAGGCATCCAGGGCGCCGAGATGTGCGCCATCAACACGGACGCGAAACACCTCCTGACGATCCACTCGGGCCGGAAGATCCTCATCGGCCGCCGGACCACGAAGGGACTCGGCGCCGGGGCCCGCCCCGAGATCGGCGAGGAGGCCGCTCGCGAGAACGAGGAGGAGCTGCGCCAGTTCGTGACCGGCGCGCACATCGTCTTCGTCACCGCGGGGATGGGCGGCGGCACCGGCACCGGTTCCGCGCACTTGGTCGCCCGCCTTGCGAAGGAGGCGGGCGCGCTCACCATGGGCGTCGTCACTCTACCGTTCGCTGGCGAAGGGAGCGCGCGCATGGAGCAGGCCCGCGACGGGCTCGAGCGCCTGCGCCGGGTCTGCGACACCACCATCGTCATCCAGAACGACAAGCTCCTCGAGCTCGTCCCCCGGATGCCCCTCGACTCCGCCTTCAAGCTCGCCGACGCGGTCCTGATGACCGCCATCAAGGGCATCACCGAGATCGTGACGAAGCCCGGCCTCGTGAACCTGGACTACGCCGACATCCTGACGGTCATGAAGGACGGCGGCGTCGCGCTCATCGGACTCGGCGAGAGCGAGAGCGCGACCGACCGGGTCACCGAGGCGGTCACCGAGGCGCTCACCTCCCCGCTGCTCGGCTCCGTCGAGCTCAAGGACGCGACCGGCGCCCTCGTCCGCGTCATCGGCGGACCGACCATGACGGTCAGCGAGGCCGAGAAGGCCGCGGCGCTCGTGGGCGGCAAGATCTCGAAGCGCGCCCGGATCATCTGGGGCTGCTCCGTCGAGAACTCCCCCGAGATGGAGAACACCATCAAGGTGCTCCTCATCATCACCGGCGTCCGCGCCCAGAGCCTCCTCGGACAGAAGGGAGGCTACGCGGCCGGTGAGTCCGAGGAAGTCATCGACCTCGTCCGGTAAGGCAACGCCGTCCCCCGCTCGGCGGCCCCGCTACCTCGGTCTCGAGGTGGCGGGGGAACTCCTTCCCGTTCTTTCCCCCCGCGCCTGGGAGAATCTGCTCGCGGACCGGCTCGTCGCGACCGGCGAGCCGTCTCCCCGCTTTCGCCTCATCCGGGCCGAGGGCCGTCGGGCGATCGTCGAGGTCGACCACCTCACCGCGGCCCGCGCCCGCACGGCATGGAGCGGCCCGATTCGGGCGCCCGGAGCCCCGACGCTGATCCCGTATCGGACCTGGGGCACGCTCGTCGGGGCGAAAGCGTGGATGCGGGGCCGCCGGGGCGCGCCGCGCGGGTGAGCTCGCGGGCCGCCCGTCGGGGCGGTCAGACGATCGCCACGGAGAAGACCGCCGTCTCGGCGTTGAGCTGGCTGATGGCGGTCGACGGAATCGTGAGCGTCACCGTGCCGAGGGGGCCGAGGCCGCTCGCGCCGAAGGAGGCGGTACAGACACTGTTCGGCCCCGCGCAGGTCACGTACGAGGCGAGGGCCTTCACCGACTGGAAGTAGGAGTACCATGACACGGCGAACGGGCTGACGAACGAGATCACGATGTTCGAGCCGCTCGCGAGCGACAGGCCGGGCGACGGGAGGGTGACCCACGTCGTGGAGATGAGCTGCAGGAGGACGTCCGCGCCCCCGTTACCGGCTTCGCCCGACACCGAGTTCAAGAACCGCGGCAAGAACACCGTGAGCACGCCCTTGCTCAACGTGACCGAGGGGGGCACGATGAAGATCGGGAAGCCGCCCACCTCGGCGAAGAGGACCGCCCCCTCGTCGAACGCCACCTCCGCCTTCGGCGCGTAGGTGTTCATCAGGTTCACGGCGAATCCCGACGAGCCGCTCGAGGAGAGCGCGTGCGTCTGGCCGCTCAAGGTGAGGTTGAACGTCGATAGGGGATAGTTGCCGGTCGTGTTGGCGATGGTCGTGAGCGCCGAGATGTATGCCCCGTCCGCCCTCGCGAACGGCGGGGCCCCGAGCGAACCGAGGGTGATCGGCTGCGAGACCTGCGCGCCGATCGCGTTCGCGCCCCCGATCGCTTGGACGAGCGCGGAGAGCTCGGAGACCTGGTTCTCGACCTGGAGCTCGTGCTGGAGGTCGTTCTGTCCCATCGTGTTCGGCAGCGTGGTCGCGATGTAGTTCGCAATGAACGTCACCACGAGGAGCAGGCCTAGAATCGTCGCGACCGCCGACACCTGGGCCCGGCGGGACCGACGGCGCCACGCCCGGCGACGGGAGCGTACCGGAACCCCCGGCCGGCCCACGGCGGGTGCCCCGGCCCAGCGATATGCGTGCGGCATGCCGATCGCGAACGCCCCTCGGCGCCCGCGCACGATGATTTGAGCCGGGAGTGGCGTATTAATACTTCCGCTCGGCCGGCCTTCCCTTCCCGTCAACGGGGGCGCCCGGCTCCGCGAAACTTATCTCCCTTCCTCCCTCCCCGTTCCGGGAACGGCGAGTGGCGACCGAACCGACGTCTCGGGCGCGGGTCGAGCGGGCGCTGCTGTCGGTGGACGACAAGACCGGCCTGGGTCCGTTCGCGCTCGGCCTCTCGCAATTGGGGGTCGAGCTGTGGGCGACGGGAGGGACCCGTCGCGCGCTCGCCGAGTCGCACGTGACGGTCCGCCCGGCCGAGGAGCTCACGGGCATCGCTTCCTGGTTCGGCGGGCGGGTGAAGACGCTCCACCCCGGCCTCCTCGGGGGGATTCTCGCCCCGCGGACCGAGGAGGGCCGACGGGAGCTCTCCGAGCGGAAACTGCTCCCGTTCGACCTCGTGACGGTGAACTTCTACCCGTTCGAGCGGCACCTCGCCGAGCACCCGAGCGCGAGCGACCTCGAGGAGTACATCGACATCGGAGGGGTGACGCTCGCGCGGGCCGCGGCGAAGAACCACGCCTGGGTCACGGTCGTCTCCGACCCTTCGGAGTACGAGCTCGTCCTCGCCGAGATGCGCTCGAGCGGCGGCGCGGTGAGCGCCGAAACCCGACGGCGGCTCGCGGTCCGGGCGTTCGAACGATGCACGTCCTACGACGCGGCGATCGCGCGGGGGCTCCGCCCGGCTTCCCCCACCGCGGACCCGTTCCCCGACGAGATCGTCTTCCGACGCGAGCCGGTCCGCCTCCGCTACGGGGAGAATCCCCACCAGAAGGCCGCCACGTTCGCCGCGGTCGCGCCGGTCGGCGCGGGCCTCGCCTCCCGTCCGTTCTCGGTGCTGAAAGGGGAGGGCCTCTCCTTCACGAACTTCCTCGACGTCGATACGGCTCTCGCGCTCGTCGGAGAGTTCGCCGAGCCGAGCGCGGCGGTGGTGAAGCACGCTACGCCCTGCGGGGTCGCCTCGGGCGCGACGCTAGCCGAAGCGCTGACGAAGGCGGTCGCGACCGACCCCGTCGCTCGCTACGGTTGCGTGGTCGCCGTCAACCGGCCGTTCGGGCCGGACGACCCGGCGACCCTCAAAGGGGTCTTCGTCGACCTGCTCGTCGCGCCCGAATTCGAGCCGGCCGCGCTCGAGGCGCTCGGCCGTCGAGCGAAACTCAAGGTCGTACGGGCGACTGCCCCGTCGGTCGAACGCGTGCGGTGGGAGGCGAAGAGCGCGCTCGGCCGTCTCCTCCTCCAAGAAGCCGACGTGCGCCAGCTCGCCCCGACCGATTGGAAGCATGTCACCGGCCCGGAGCTCACGCCGGCGCAACGACGCTCGCTCGAGTTCGCCTGGCGGGTCGTCCGCCACGCGAAATCGAACGCGATCGTCCTCGCCCAAGGCGCCGCGACGGTCGGCATCGGCTCGGGCCAGACGAGCCGGGTGAAGGCCGCCGAGCTCGCCTGCGAGGTCGCGGGCGACCGCGCGAAAGGCGCGGTGCTCGCGTCGGATGCGTTCTTCCCGTTCCCGGACGGGGTCGAAGCGCCCGGACGAGCCGGGGTCACCGCGATCCTTCAGCCCGGCGGAAGCATCCGTGACCCTGAGGTGATCGCGACGGCGAACCGGTACGGGATGTCGATGTACTTCACCGGCTGGCGCGTCTTCCGCCACTGACACGCGCCTTCGAGAAGTATTTCCGCACGCTCTCCCGGAAGGCGACCAGGTCGACCGAGCCGACCTCGCGGCCCTTCTCCTGGCCGGCCTGCACGAAGACGTACGTCGGGAGCATGTGGATCCCGTACGACCGGGTGACGAGCGTGGCCTCGTCGACGTTCACTTTCGCGACCTTCACGCGACCGGCGAGCTGCGCGCTCAGGTCCCGCAACAGCGGCTCCGCGACGCGGCAGGGAGCGCACCAGTCGGCGTAGAAATCGACGACGACGGGAAGCGTCGACCGGATCACCTCGCGCTCGAACGTCGCGTCCGTGACTCGGATCGGCTCCGCTCGCTCGCCCACGGCGCCCCTTCGAATCCCCGTCCCGCTTTAAGCCTCCGCTTCGTCCGGAAATCGAGGGTCCGTGCGTTCCGCCCCGGCCGCCGCGACGGCGCTCCCGCGGAACCTCGGTCCCGCGCTCGTGCGTTGGTACCGGCGCCATCGCCGCCCGCTCCCTTGGCGCGCGGACCGCGACCCCTACCGGGTCTGGGTGGCGGAGGTGCTCCTCCAGCAGACGCGGGTCGCCCAGGCGACGCCGTACTTCGAGCGGTTCGTCCGGGAGTTCCCGAGCGTCGACGCGCTCGCCCGGGCCCCGGCGGACCGGGTCCTCAAGGTCTGGCAGGGCGCCGGCTACTACGCCCGGGCCCACCGTCTCCACGCCGCCGCGCGGCAGCTCGTGCGGGAGCGGGGCGGTCGGCTTCCGACCACGGTCGGCGAGCTCGCGACGCTGCCGGGCGTCGGTCCGTACATCGCTCGGGCGGTCGCCGCGATCGCGTTCGGTCGTCCGTGCGTCGCGATGGAGGCGAACGGACGGCGGGTGGCGGCGCGATGGACCCGGGAGGAGGGCGACGTTCGGGACCCGGCCGTATCGGCCCGGCTCGAGCGGAACCTCGCCGGCGTCCTGCCCGGCTCGGACCCGGGCACCTTCAATGAGGCGGTGATGGAGCTCGGCGAGACAATCTGCCGACCGGTGCAACCGCTCTGCCCGGCCTGTCCGGCCGCGTTCGCCTGCCGGGCGTACCGCGAGCTCGACGACCCCGCCACGATCCCGCGGCGCGCCGAACGCGCCCGACGACCTCACGTCCGGGCGGCGGTGGTCGTCCAGAGCGACCGCGGGCGGTGGCTCGTCCAACGCCGGCCCGCCTCCGGCCTCCTCCCGGGGCTATGGGAATTCCCGGGAGGTCGCATCGAGCGAGGCGAAAGCCCCGAGGAGGCAGCCCGCCGGGAGCTGCGCGAGGAGACCGGTCTCTCCGCCGTCCGATGGGTCCCCCTCGGCACCGTCCGGCATGCCTACAGCCACTTCTCGGTCGAGCTCCACGCCTTCGCGGCGCAGCTCCCGGCGACCCGAGCCTCGGGAGCCCACGGTCGCCGTCGACGATGGGTCACTCCGTCCGAATTCCGCCGCCTGCCGGTCCCGAAGGCGACCGAAAAAGTCACCGCGCTCGCGCGGGCCGAGGCGACGAGGGGTAGAGCTTCCCGGGGTTCAGGATCCCGTCCGGGTCGCACGCGCGCTTCAGGGCGCGCAGCAACTCGACGGCCGCTTCGCCGAGCTCGTCGGCGAGGAACCCGCGCTTCAACACACCGATCCCGTGCTCGGCGCTGATCGTTCCCCCGAGGGTCCGGGCGGCGTGCAGCACGGCCGCTCGGATGCGCTCGGCCTTAGGCGTCGTCGGGTCGACCGCATAGTTCGGGTGAAGGCTCCCCTCGCCGAGGTGGCCGTACAGGAACACGGGAACTTGCTCCGAACGGGCGATCGTGCGGAGCTCGGCGATCAGTCGGTCGACCTCGCCGACCGGCACCGCGACGTCTTCCCGAACATGGTAGCCGATCCGCTCGAGAAGGGCGTCCCCGCTCTCGCCCCGCAAGGTCCACAGGTCGTCGGCGTCCCGCGCCACCGTCGCCTCCGCTCCCCCGCCCACCGGCCCGAGCGCGTCGCTCAGACGCTCCAGCTTACGTCCCGCGTCGTCGTCATCGTCCGCTTCCACTTCCAGCAGCAGAAGAGCGGAGGCGGCGGGCAACTTCCCGGCATGGCGTTCGGCGAGGACCGCCGCCGAAGGCCGGTCGAGGTACTCGATCGCCGAGAGGCCGATCCCCGGAAAGCGTGCGAGCCTGGTCGCGACCGGGGCCAACGGTACGCCGTCGGAGAGAGGGACGATCACCGCTTTCCTCACGGCCGGCAGCGGGGCGAGCCGGACCGTCACTTCCGTCGCGATCCCGAGCGTTCCCTCGCTGCCGATGAACATCTGGAGGAGGTCCGGTCCGACGGAGCGCTTCGCGACCCGGGAACCCAGCCGGACCCGCTCGCCGGTGCCGAGCACCGCCTCGACCTCTTCGACCCAGTCCCGGGTCGACCCGTACCGGAACGACCGAATCCCCGACGCGTTCGTGCCGACGTTGCCGCCGATGGTCGAAGCGGTCCACGACCCGGGGTTGGGCGGGAAGAACCGCCCGTACGGACGGAGAGCTCGGGCGAGCTCCCGGTTCACCATCCCCGGCCCGACCCGGGCCCATCCGCCCTCCGGGTCCACCTCGAGGAGCTGGGACCAGCCGGAGAGGTCGACCACGACGCTCCCGTCGGGAGGGACCGACTCCCCGTCCAGGGACGTGCCACCACCCCGGGCCACGAGCGGCGTGCGCGTACGGCGCGCCCACCGGACCAGCGCGACCAGGTCGTCCGGATCCGCCGGCGCCACGGCGGCGAGCGGCGTACCCGAGAGATGGGAGGCGTCGTGCGCGAACGGAGTGAGATGGGAGGGGTCCTCCGTGATGCGCCCGCGCACCGCGTCCGAAAGGGAGCGGGACTTCCCCCTCGACGCGGTCGAGCGAAGCCGCGCCACGGGCCCTGAGCTCGCCCGCCTCGCGACGCTACGTCGACGAGGGCGGGGCTCCGATCGAGTCCACCGCTTCGACGAAGTCGCGGATCGCAAAGGGACGCACGAGGACCGCGCGGGCTCCCGCCTGGCGCGCGCGGGTCTCGAGCCCCGGGTCGGAGCTCGGGAGGATCACGAGGGCGCGAAGGTCCGACCGGACCCGAAGCAGGGAGGAGAGCTCGTTCGCCCAGACGTCGGCCTTGTCCGTGCCCGCGTCGAGGACGAGGATCTTAACCTCGGCGGAAGGGGGCAGTCGGTCGACCGCCTCCCGGGTCGGCGCCTCGAGAAGAACTCGGTGGCGGTGCAGGCGCAAAAGCCCCCGGAGCAATAGTCGGGTGTCTTCGCTCCCTCCGAGGACGATCGCCGGCGCGCCGCTCGGGGGGACCGGGGTCGGCGTCGGCGGTGGCGGGGGCGCCGTCGCCACCTTCTCGGAGGCGTTGAGAAACTCGTGGATAGCCGTCCCTCCCTGGTCGAATCGCCTCGGGAGGCGGTTTATCCCCACACCCTAAAAAACCAACCGCCGAACGATGGCCCGAGGTCCCGGCCGTGGGAAACCGCTCCATCGGCCACGTTCCGGCCCCCCCTGATAACTATATAGAGTCCCTCGTTTGTACGGTGATTGGCCTCGGGCATCGGCGGAAGCGTCTCTTGGTGGCACCGTCCAAGAGACCAAGGGCCGCCCGCCGGTGCCTCCCTTATTCTCTGCCCATGGAGCGATAGGTTCTTTTCGGGCGACGAGGGAGGGCGCGCGATGGTCGCCTTTTTCGGCCCCTCCCAGCAGGACCTCGAGCGTCTTCGATCGACCGTGCAGTCCCTCGGGACCACCAGCGTCCCCGGCCTCGCCGCCGCGCTCTCGATGCGCGAGCGCAAGGCCGAGAAGCTCCTCGCCCACGAGCTCGCGCGGGCCGACACTCCCATCCTCTACGAGCCGAGCCGCCGCCTCGTGCGGTGGGCCATCCCCGCTCCGCCCGCCCCCGTGCCGTCCCCGGCACCCGTCGCTCCTCCGACCCCCGAGCCGATGCGCGCTCCCAAAGCTCCGGCGCCCGTGTTCACCCCGGTCGGCCTGAAGACGATCTGCCCGCACTGCCACGTCCCGCTCCAATCGACCGGCACCGAGAGCCTCGCGGTCTGCCCGCAGTGCGGGCGGCTTTCTTCGGCTCGGGAGGCGCGCAACGCCGAACGTACGAGCGCGCCGGCCGTGCCACCCACCCCGAAGGGATCGGCCGAGTTGAGTCTCGAAGACCGTCGCTCCCAGGAGCTGTTCGCGGCGTACGTCAGCGCGAAACCGATTCCCTGCCCGAAGTGCCGGACCCCGCTGCGCCACCACGGCCTGAGCGAGTACGTCTGCCCCGCCTGCGGGCAGGCGGTCCGGTTCCCGAAATTGGGAGAGGGGCGAGCTCCGCCCGCGCCGTCGCCGCCGACCTAGGCCGTCCCGACGGTCGTCCCCCAATCTCGGACGACGGGATGCGGTCTACGCGGCGACGGGGACGACGAGCTCGCCGCCGGATTTCTGCATCGACGGCTGCCGCTTCGTCTTCGCCCCCTTCGTCTGCCAGAAGACCTCGGCGAACTCCTGGACGAGCTTGAGGAGCTCCTGCGCATCGGCGAGGCTCGTTCCCTGTCGGGCCTTGGAGGCCTGCTTCAAGATCTTGAAGACGAGCTCGTGCGCTTGCGGGAACTGCTTCGCGTGGTCGGGGGTGAAGTAATCGCCCCAGATGACCCGGACCTCATGCTTCACGCGCTCCGCGTGCTGCTCCTTGACGGCGGTGTACCGGGCGAGCTTCGAGACATACGCGCTCCGGTCCTCGGGCTTCGAGTCCATCGCGGGGGCGGCAAGCTCCCCGATCAGCTGGTCCATCCGTAGCACGGTAAGCGCCGCGATCTGCGCCTCGTGCGGGTCATAAATACCGCACGGAATGTCGCAGTGGGCGTAGGCGATCGCAGGCGGTCGAACGGCGTCGCGGGCCCGGAGGGCCCAGTCGCGGAGTCGAGGGAAAGCCGACATTGTGGCCCGCGATACCTCGGTCGGAGGATAAGGTTGCCGGACGGGCCGGGATTCCCTCCGCTCACGAGGGGGGAACGATTCCTTCGCTGGCTGCGACGACGCCGGTTCACGGTCGCGGACGCCTCGATGTCTCCGACGCTCGTTCCGCGGGACGCCCTCTACGTCGACCCGGGCGCCTACCGGCACCATCCTCCCCGACCCGGGGATATCGTCGTCGTCCGGGATCCCATTCTTCCGACCCGACACCTCGTGAAGAGGGTCGGCTTCGTGCCCGACGGCCCGGCCCCTCCGGACGGTACGACGGTCCCCGCCGGCTCGGTGTATCTCGTCGGAGACGACCCATCGGTGAGCCGGGATAGCCGCGAGTTCGGGCCGGTGCCGCGCTCGCTGCTCATCGGCCGGGCCTACGCGTGCTACCGCCCGATTGCTCACCGACGTTCGTTGTAGTCCCGGAACCTGCTCAAGCAAACTTTATCCGATGTGGGAATTCGCCACATCGATGACGTATCCGACGAGCGTCTGGGTCGTAGCTCTGGTCGTGGTCGCGGCTGCCGTGGGCGGAATCGGGTTCTTCGCCGGGTACGAATACCGGGGTTCGCCGTCGTCCACCCCCTCCGCGGTCGAGAACTCCACCCTCTCCGTGCTCGGCGCCGGAACGCTGGACACCCTCTTCCCGGAGCTTGCGAACGCCCTCGTGAACGAGACGCCGGGAATCAGCGCGCCGCCGGCCGCTCAGACCTACGAGGGGTCGCTCGACATCACGACGGCCATCACCACCGGCACCGCGCGAGCGGATGTCGCGGCCGTCGCGGACTACCGCCTTATCCCGCAGCTCCTCGAGCCGAAGTATGCGAGCTACGAGGTGGTGTTCGGGTCGACCCCCGAGGTGCTAGCGTACAAGTCGGGGAACCCCGCGTTCGCGGGGGTCAACTCCACCAACTGGCCGTCGAAGCTGCTCAACGCGACCGCGAGCGCGCCGTTCGCGATCTGGAACGCTTCGACCGACCCGAACGGCTACAACGAGATCTTCAGCCTGATGCTCCAGGGGATGCTGTACGACAACGGGGACATCTCCGCGGTCTACTCCCACTTCTACAACGGGGCGCCGGGGAGCTACGCGACCGGCACGGGGATCACCAAGATCGAGCACGAATCCCAGGCGGCCTCGTTGCTCTCGACCGGGGTCGTCTCCGCCGTCATCACCTACCGCTCCTACGCGGTCGTGAATGGCCTCGCCTACGTTCCGTTCAATCCGATCGTCGGACTCGCCGCCAACAACTCGACCGCGCTCGCCGACTACGCGAAGCTCTCCACGTCGATCATCTCGGCGTCAGGGGGGCTCGCGAAAGTCGCGCCCGCGCCGGTCCTGTTCGCGGTGACGGTGCCGTCGAACGCGCCGAACCCCGCCCTCGGGGCGGCGTTCATCCACCTCCTCCTCTCCCCGCAGGGGAGCGCGATCCTCGCGGACGCCGCGCAGGGCGGGGCCTTCACGCCGATCTTCCCGGGGTGGAGCGATAGCCCCTCGGCGGTCCCATCGGTGCTCGCGCCCGACGTGGTCCCGTTGCCCGGGTGGGCGCAAACGGCCCTCTCATGAGCGACTGGGGCGGACCCCCCCCGCGACGGCGGTGGCGGACGGGGCCGTACTGGCTCGCGCTCCAGATCGTGCTCTCCGCCTCGCTCCTGTTGCTCCTGCTGCTGCCGATCGTCGCGCTGTTCACCTACGCACCGTTCTCACGGATCGTCGCGGCCGCCGAGAACGTCTACGTCCGCGAGGCGATTGGGGTCACGCTCTACGCTTCCGGGATCGCGGTGCTCGCCACGGCCCTTCTCGCGATCCCGCTCGGCTACCTCCTCGCCCGGCGGCGGTTCTTCGGCCGCTCGGTTGTCGAGTCGGTCGTCGCGCTCCCGGTCGCCGTCCCGCACCTGATGGTGGGCCTCGGTCTCTTCCTCCTCGTCCTCCCCGGCTCGCCGCTCTACCGGTTCACGAACGCGATCGGCTTTCCCGTCAACGACACGGTATGGGGCGTCGTTCTGGTGATGGCGGTCGTGAGCGCCCCCTACACGGTCCTCGCGAGCCAGCTCTCCTTCGAAGCGGTCGACGCTCGGGTCCTCGAGACGGCCCGTTCGCTCGGCGCCGGCCCGGCGACGGTCTTCATCACGGTCACCCTGCCGGTCGCGCTACGGGGGATCGTGGCCGGTCTCCTGCTCACCTGGGCCCGCGCGGTGAGCGAGGTGGGGGGGATCCTGATCCTCGCCTACACGATCTATCCCGGCGGCCCCTACAACGGCCCCGTCACGAACACGGTCTCGGTCTACATCTACGACCTATTCCAGGCCGGTGACCTCGCGGACGCCGCGGCGGTCAGCTCGCTGTTCCTCCTGATCGCCTTCGTCCTCTTCCTCGCCGTTCGCATCGGCGAGCGCAGCGGCTGGTTGCCCTGGCGCCGGGGAGACCTCACCCCATGAGCGAGTGGGTCGTCGACGGCGTCGAGACCGACCTCGATGCTTTCCACCTCGGTCCCGTCGACCTCTCGCTCCGGCCGGGCCAAGCGGTCGCGGTGCTCGGGAGCTCGGGGGCGGGGAAGACCACGCTCCTCCGCACCCTCGCGGGGTTCCTCCCGTGCCGCGAGGGACGGGTCCTGCGCGACGGAGTCGACATCTCGGACTGGATGCCCGAGGAGCGGTCGCTCGGCTACGTGCCGCAGGGGCTCGGCCTCTTCCCCCAGCGAACCGTGTTCGGCAATGTCCGTTACCCGATGGAGCTGCGCGGACGACCCGACGCGAACGAGCGCACCGAAGAACTCCTCGCGCGATTCCGGCTCACGTCGCTTAAGCGCCGGTACCCGGCGCGCTTGAGCAGCGGAGAACAGCAGCGGGTCGCGCTCGCCCGCGCCCTGGCCGCCGAGCCCAAGCTGATCGTCTGGGACGAACCGTGGCAGGCGCTCGACGTCGAGGCCCGCCACGAGCTCGGTACCGTCCTCACCGACCTGCGCGCGACGGAGGGGGTCCCGGTCATCGTGGTCACCCACGACCCGGACCTCGCGTTCTCCCTCGCCGACTCGTTCATCGTGCTCGACCACGGTCGGGTCCGCCTCGCCGGCGACGCGCGCGCCCTCCTCGACCGTCCGTCGGACCCGTTCGTCGCGCGATTCGCCGGCTACGAGAACGTCTTCGACCGCGCGACGCTCGAGGCCGGCCGGGAGCGACCGTTCACCGCCTGGCTCCTCGCGTCGGCCGGCCCCGACGGGGTGGCGTTCGGGACCCCCGAGGCCGTCCCGACCATCGGGGTGCCGTCGACCTGGGAAGGTCTCGTCCGGAGCGCCCGGCCGAATCCGGAGGGGGTCCGGGTCGAGCTCACGGTCGACGACCTGATGGTCGTCCTCCGGCTTCCCCGGCCGTGGCCCGCGAAGCTCCCGATGGCCGGCGACCGCCTCCGCTTCAACGTCGACGAGCGCACCGTGCACCGGTTGGGGTCGGCGGCCGGGGGCGCCCGGTGACCGGCGCGCGGGCGAACCTCATCACGAGCACCGACATCGCGCTGCTCCGCTCGCTCGCCCAGGAACGGTCGCTCGCCGCGGCGAGCCGCCGCCTCGGGATCTCGCGCGACCGGGCGGTCTTCCGCATCGAGCGGCTCGAACGGGCGTTCGGGGGGCCGGTCGTCCTCGCGGTCCGCGGGGGCGCCGGGCACGGGGGTTCGACCCTCACCCGGCTCGGGGACCGGATCGTCCGCGGCGGCTTCGACTCGGTCGAGCTCCTCGATGCCCACCCGCTCACCCCCCTCTCGGAACCGAACCTCCTGCACGGGGTCTACCGAAGCCGGCCCACCCCCGAGGTCCACGTGGAGGGAGGCCTGCGCTTGCGGGTCGCGTTCCCGGCCCGGGACGGCGAGCCCGTCTCGGTCCTCCTCGACCCGGAGTCGGTGGTCGTCGGTCGCCGTCGATTCGCCTCGAGCGCCCGGAACGTCCTCCGGGCGACCGTCGAGCGCATCCGACGCCATTCGCGCACGCTCGGCCTCACCCTCGAGGTTCGGTGCTTCGGAAGCCCGATCCGCGTGGCGATCACCGAGGAGCCGGTCCGTCAGCTCGACTTGCGGCCCGGTACGATGGTCTATCTGTACGTGAAGGCGACCGCGCTCCGGCACGTGGGAGAGTCGCCGACGCCCGTGGCTCGTCTCGCCCCGTCCTGAAGCGCTCGGAAATCGGGCGACGGACCGCGCCACGTCGGTCCCCGGCCTAGGCCGGTCGTCGCGCGCCCGCCCGGAAGCCGTAGAGCCCGAGACCCGAGCGCCGCACGGCGCGCGACAAGCGTCGCCGGGCCCATCGGGCGAGCGGGGCGCACCGGCCCCCGCCGGGCCCGTGGTCGGCGATCGCGACGGCCCCGCGGGGCAGACGACGGTCGAGCTCCGCGAACTCCCGGACGAGGTCCGCCTCATTGTGGGGGACGTCGTAGACGAGGAGGTCCACGCGCGGGAGCTCTCGGGCAAGTCGGGGGATGACGTCCGCCTTGTCCCCCAGACGGAGGTCCCAGCCCCGACGGAGGGGGAGGGGAACGGCCCAGCCCGAGCTCCGGCCGGGAGGGATGCTCCAGGACGCGCCCCGGCCGCGGGCCGGGCGGCGGGGGGTCGACGGCAGGTCGACCGAATGGAGCGTGCCCCGGCGGTTCCGCTTTAGCGCGGCGAGGAGGTACGCCGAAGAGACCCCGGAGGAAACACCCACCTCGACGACGTGCGACGGCCGGAGAAGGCGGGCAATCGCATAGAGTTCGAGCGGCGCGTCGATCTCGATGTACGACGTCCGACCGCCGAGCCGGTGCATCCGATCGAGATGCCGGAAGAGGCGCGTTGCGCGCGATGCCTCCTCGATCGCGCCGCGAGCGCGAGCTTCGGACACTCCGGCGAGGGCCGAGACCCACGCAGCGTCCGGGTCCAGTTCGGGCTGCATCGGGATGCTGTGGAGCCCCGCGGACCGGCGCTCGGGTCAGTCCCGGATTCCTTCGCCCGTCAGCGAGAACACCGCCTCCCCTTCGGGGAGATTCGGCGAGTCGATCAGCCGCGCGATCCGCTTCGGCGGTTTCGACTTCCGCAAGTAGACACGGTACGTTGCCGCGTGGGCGACGATGTTCCCGCCGATCGGGCGCGTCGGGTCGCCGAACAGGATATCCGGACGGGCCGACACCTGGTTCGTCACGACGATCGCCGCGTTGTAGGTGTCCGCGAACCGCAGTAGCTCGTGGAGGTGGCGGTTCAAGTGCTGCTGGCGCGGCGCGAGTTCGCCGCGTCCCAGGTACTCGGAGCGGAAGTGGGCGGTCAGCGAGTCGACGACGAGCAGGCGGATCGGCCGCTCGCGGGCGAGCTCCTGCGCCTTCTGGACGAGCAGCATCTGGTGGTTCGAGTTGAACGCGCGGGCCACGTGGATCCGGCGGAGCGCTTCCTCCGGGTCGATCCCGACCCCCTTCGCCATGTCGACGATCCGCTCGGGGCGGAACGTGCTCTCCGTGTCGATGTAGACGACCTCGCCCCCGAGGCCGCCTTGAGCGACCGGCGTCTGGACGTCGACCGCGACCTGGTGGGCGATCTGGGTCTTGCCGGTGCCGAACTCTCCCGAGAACTCGGTGATCGCCTGCGTCTCGACACCACCGCCCAGGAGCTCGTCGAGCGCCTTCGAGTTCGTGGTAATCCGGCCGAGCCGCTTTCGTCGCTCGAGGAGGGTCGTGCCGCTCTCGAACTGTCCGACGTCCGCCTTGCGGCGGGCCTCCCCGATGATCTTCTGCGCGACCGCGACGCCGATCTCGGCCGCCTCGGCGACGTCACCGGGGGAGGCGACCGCCAGCTCCATCAGGTCGGTGTAGCCCGACTCCCGGAGCTTCTCGGCGGTGGTGGTCCCAATCCCGGGAAGGTCCTCGAGGGCGATCTCGTGCTTCGGCTCGGGCGGATGCGCCTCCGGCTCGGAGGCCTTCGAGCTGGTCTTGGACGGCACGAACGCTGGACCGGGACGCGGGGAGATAAGGGTACGGGAGGGGTCGCGAAACGGTGAACGCTGCGGCCCCGGCCCCCTCCTACGTCGGCCGCGTGAGCGGCACGAACGGCTCGCCGGTGAGACGCTGGTAGACCGTCGTGTAGAGACGGCTCACCTCGTCGACGAGGAGCGGCGGTAGCGCCGGGATGGCGGGCTCGCTCGCGTGGGTCTCGCGGGCCTTGAGCAAGGCGTCGTAGTAGCCGGTCGAGCGATAGTGCTGGCGGACGAACTCTTTCGAGAAGTCGACCTGGCGGCCCCGGTCGTAGGCCGCCTGGTCCCAGAATCGGTCCTCGTCGGCGGTCCCGAACGTGTCGACCACCATGAGGACCCCGTCGGCGTCCACGGCGAACTCCTTCTTCCCATCGACATGGATCAGCCCGCGCGGGCCGATCTCCTTCTGCATGGCGGTGTCGACCTTGAGGATCGTCTCCCGGATCGCGTCGAGGTCATGGCGGTCGAGCGCGGCGAGCGCGAGCGCTTCTTCGGTCGAGAGCAGTCGGTCGACCGGTTCGAGCTTCGTGGTCACTTCAAAGTGCGGCTGCGGGAGCGGCATGGCGTACGCGAGCGTCTTCCCCTTCGGGAAACCGAGCTCCTCGGCCGAGACCTTGCCGGCCTTCACGCGGTCCCACATCGACCCCGCGAGGTAGTAGCGAACGATCAGCTCGAGCGGGACCAGGTAGTTCTTGGGGTGCGGCCCGAGGGTCGCGGGCTTCGGCACCACTTGGACCCGCTTCACGCGCATCGCGGTCGGTCCGGCGAGGCTGAGGTAGTGATGCGGGACCCCGAGGCGGGAGCAGAGTTCGAACCAGAACGCGGCGGTCCGGGCGAGCGTCTCGCCCTTGTGCGGAACCTCGCTCGGGATGTGCTTGTCGAAGACAGAGATATCGTTCGTGAACCGGAACTCGAGCTCGGTCGCCGATATCTCGTAGACCTCCTTGACCTTCCCCCGACGCAGGAACTTCGGCGGCGCCGAAGCGCTCACCGACGGCGTTTTCGGCATCGGGGAGCGAGGAGGATGGACTCCCTTAAGGTTCACGTACCCTGCCCGGTCCCTGCGGCGCGGGGAACGGCACGTTCCCCTCGGCGACTCAGTCCCGGTCGCGGAACGGCACCCAGTTGCGCGACGGGGACGGCGCGGCGGTCGGGGACGGCGGCCCCGGCGGGAGTGCCATCTGCCGCGTGGCCAAGAGGAGACGGCGGATCACGTCGTTGTAGCTCTCGCCCATCCGTCCCCGAGCCCGGAGCTGGTCCCGGACCTCAACCTCGACCTGAATCGTGGTGGTGGGCATGGCTGCTATAGCCACCATGGCTTCTACATTAATTATATTTGCGACAGGCCGTTGAAATACTCCGCCGGCGGTCGCACTACCATGTTGAGCCCCGAGAGCGCCTTGGTCCTGTCGAGCCGACGAGCCGTCACGACGTGGAACGCCGAACAACTCCGCCTCTATGCGGCGCTCGAGGGCGTCGACCTCGTGCGCCTGCGCGCGGAGCCGCCCGCCGAGTCCTCGGTCGGGTCCATCGCGGCGAGCGGACCGCCGGCGGTGTCGTCCCCGCCGACCCGCGGCGCCTCCGTGACACCCCGGGTGCGCTCGCCGACGCCGTAACCTCGGCCATGACCCTCGCGAGGTCCGGTTCCCAACCGCCAAATACCGCGAATGCCAGCGCGGTATCGATGGCACCGCGGGCCGTGGACGGGGAGGACGCCCGCCTCGCGACATCGATCCTCACCCGCTCGCTGCGCCTGCGCCGGGGCGAGAGCGTCATCATCGAGACATGGTCGGACAACGTTCCGTTCGCCGAGACGGTGGTGGTCCAAGCCCGACGACTCGGGATTCGGCCGATGGTCCTCTACGAAGGTGAAACATCGTTCTTCGAGTCCCAACGGGTGGCCGGGGTCGCGGACGCGGCGGCGATCGCGACCCCCGAGCTCGCCGCCCTCGCCACCACCGACGCGTATCTCTACCTCCCCGGACCCGCCGACCTCCATCGCTGGGCCGAACTCCCCGAGGCCCGCAGGTCGGCGATCGACCGCTGGCTGACCACGTGGAATCGGACGGCCCGGGACCGGGCGGTTCGGGCCTGCTACGCGTTCTTCGCCACCCCGAGCGAGAGCTCCGCGCGCGAGTTCGGGGTCGACCTGGACGCCTGGCGTCGGGAGACCCGCACGGCGAGCGCGCTCGACCCCGCCGACCTTCGCCGGAGCGCCCGACGCATCGCGCAGCGACTGCGCACGGGCCGCCGAGTGACGGTCACCCACCCGAACGGTACGGAACTTGACCTCGCGCTCGCGGGCCGGGTCCCGTTCGTCGAAGACGGGAGCGTGGACGAGGACGACCTGCGCAACGGGCACAACTGGACGGTCCTGCCCGGCGGCTTCATCGTGGTCGCGCTTGACGAGCGGGTTGCCGACGGCAAGTTCATCGCGAACCGGCCCTCGGCCCACAATCGCGGCCTCAACGCGGGCATCCGATGGACGTTCCGGGGGGGCCGGCTCACCAGTTACGTGTCCGACGACCCTACCGGCGTCTTCACCGCCTCGTACCGAGCGGCGGGTCGGGAGCGCGAGCGACCGGCGATCCTATCCGTCGGGCTCAATCCGCACCTCCACCACGCGCCGCTCCAGGACGACCAAATCCTCGGTATGGTCTCGCTGTTCATCGGGAGCAACGATAACCTGCGAGGGCGTACCCGGGGCCCGTTCCGCGATTATGCGCTCCTCGAGGGCGCGGACGTCCGGGTGGACGGACATCCGATCGTCTCGGCGGGCGAGCCGGTCTAACGGACGATGGCTCGCCGTCCGGTCGCTGTCTACTGGGGGCGGTTCAACCCACCGCACAAGGGCCACCTCCAGGTGATTCGACGATTCCGGCGCCGGTACCGGCTCATCGTCGTGGTCGGCTCGGCCGAACGCTCGAACACCCGGCGCGACCCGTTCAGCGGCCGGGAACGGAAGTCGATGCTCGAGGCCTACCTGCGGGAACGCCGGATCCGCGGGGCCCGCGTAGTCACTTTGAACGATGGCCCGTCCGTGACGTGGGCCCTCGAGACGCTGGTCCGACGCCACCACCCCGACGTGCTCCTCCTTTCCGATGAGAAATCCTCGCTCGCCACCCGGGCCGCCCAACGCGTGCGGGTGGTCCGCTTCGCCCGCCGCGGGACGGTCTCCTCGACCCGAATCCGTCGGGCGATCGCCCGCGGGGATCCTTCGTGGTCGGTCCTCACCGGCCGGTCGGTCGTGCGGCTCATCGAACGGTACCACGGGATACGACGGATCCGTCGGGCCTACGGCGTCCCCGAACCAGCGTCGCCGGCGCGACGTGGGCGGCGGGGTCGAGGCCGGAAGCTCCGGGAAGAACCCTCTTCTCTCTGTGGTTCCTAGCCGTTCCGATGAGCGCTCGAACCGTCATCAAGGAACGGAGCAGCGTGGTGTACGCGACCCACAACGACCTCGCGAAGGACGCGCGCAGCGCGGTGATCGATATTCTCGACGCCCGGCTCGCCGACGCGGTCGACCTGCAGACCCAAATGAAGCAGGCCCACTGGAATGTGAAGGGACCGACGTTCATCGCGCTGCACGAGCTGTTCGACAAGGTCAACGAAGACGTCGAGGATTACGTCGACGACCTCGCGGAACGCCTGGTCCAGCTCGGCGGGGTCGCCCACGGGACCGCCCGGCAGGCCTCGGCCCGGTCCACCCTCCCCGAGTACCCTACCGTACGCGACGGGCATCAGCACGTGGAGGCGGTCTCGGCGGCGCTCGCCGCCTTCGGCAAGTTGGTTCGAGCCGCGATCGACGCAACCGACCGACTCGGCGACCGCGACACGGCCGACCTCTTCACGGAGATCTCGCGCGGCGTCGACAAGTGGCTCTGGTTCGTGGAGGCGCACCTCCAGGCCGAGCGGTAGCGGACGGGTCGGGCGCCCGGACCGGCCTACAGGGACCGGGCCTGGACAGCGATGATCGGCCGGAACCCGCGCTTCGAATAGAAACGCGACGCGATCTCGTTCTGGGCGGGAAACTCGGCCGTCACGATCGCCGCGCCTTTCGCCTTGAGCGCCTTCGACACTTCCTCCAGGACGAACTCCCCGACCCCCCGGCGGCGGTAGAGCGGCAGGAGGTAGATGTCGAGGATCACGCCCTCGAACTCGGGAGCGTAGAACGCCCGCTCGCGGACATGCGCGCGCACGAACCCGACGACCTTGTCGCGGTCCGCGCCGACGCCCTCGGCGGCGAGCACGACCGCTTTCGGGTTCGTGATGTCGGCCTTCAGGATCTGGCGCGCCTGCTGCTCGGCATCCTCGCGGACCCGAAGTAACGGGTCGAACTCCTCGTTGAGACGCTTCAGTCGCAGCAGCAACGGGAGGAGCGCGGCGAGGTCTTGGTCGCGGGCGGGCCGCAGGTGAATCGGTACCGAGGTCGCGTCCTTCGGCCCGCTCGCCCGGCTCCCCGCTCCACCGTCGCCGCTCATGGTGCTTTCCTCCGCCGTCGGGACGCCGCACGAGGCATCGGGGGCGTAAGACGGGCGCGGGCGAGCGCCCGGACGAGCTGCGCCGGCCGTCCCATCAGGGCGTGGGCTCGTTCGAGGAACTCATCGTGCGTGAGCTTGCGCCGTGCGATTCCGAGGCGCACCGCCGTGTCCCCGACGGCCGCGGCGATCTGGGGGAACACCTCGGGCTCCTCCATCGTCGGGAGGAGGTGGTGCTTCGACAGCCCCTTCATCGCCGCGCCGCGCGCGAGCTCCTTCGCCGCGGCGAGGACGACCTCGTCGGGAATCGAGCGGGCGCGGGCGTCGAGGACGCCGCGGAAGACGGCCGGGAAGATCAGCGAGTTGTTCACCTGGTTCGGAAAATCGCTCCGCCCGGTCGCGACGACCGCGGCGCCCGCCGCCGTTGCCACCTCGGGCCAGATCTCGGGCACCGGATTCGCGAGCGCGAAGACGATCGGGTCCTTCGCCATCGCCCGGATGTGCTCGGGTCGGACCGTATCGGGGTTCGGGGTGGACGCCGCGAGGAGGACGTCCGCCCCGGCGTGCGCCGCCGCGAGGTTCCCCGTGCGTCCGCCGCCGTTCGTGGTGAGGGCGATGCGGTATTTCCAGGGGTTCCGTAGCTCGAGCTCGTCGAGGTCGTCCCGGTCGGCGTGCAGGACGCCCTTCTGGTCGACGAGCGTGAGCGCGTGGGGAGGGTGGCCGAGCTCGAGGAGGAGCCGGGCGGTCACGAGGTTCGCGGCGCCCGCGCCGAGAAGGACCGTACGCACGTCACGGATCGATCGGTGGGTGAGCTCGAGTGCGTTGAGGAGCCCCGCGACCGTAGCCGCCGCGGTCCCGAGCTGGTCGTCGTGCCAGACGGGAATCGGGAGGCGCTTTGCGAGCTTCTCGAGGATGCCGAAGCACTTCGGCGAGGCGATGTCTTCGAGGTTGATGCCGCCGAACGCGGGCGCCATCGCCTCGACCGTGGCGATGAACTCGTCGGGGGAGCGGGCCCGGATCGGGACCGGAACCGCGTCCACGCCCCCGAGGATCTTGAAGAGCAGCGCCTTCCCCTCCATCACGGGGAGCGCCGCCTCCGGGCCGATCTCGCCGAGTCCGAGCACCCGGGAGCCGTCCGTGACGATGGCGATCGTGTTCCAGCGGCCGGTGAGCTCGAAGGCGCGGTCGGGGTCGGCCTGGATCGCCCGCGATACGGCCGCTACGCCCGGAGTGTACCAGAGCGCGAAGTCGTTGAGGGAGCGGACGGGCACCTTCGGCACCGTCTCGATCTTGCCCGCGTAGAACTGGGAGAGCTCGACCGACCGCGCGCCGAGTTCTTCCGTCTGGTCCTCGCTGCGCTCCGACGCGCTCGGCCCCGCGCCGGCCTTCCGCCGGCCGGGGCGGTCGGGTTCGACGGGCGGCGACGCGCTCCGAGCCATCCTTCTTTGTGGACCCGACCTCGGTTTATTAGACCTTTTGCGCAGTCGTGCGGGGGGTTCGGCAATTGACGGCCCCCGCCGCCGATGCCGCGCGGGGGTGTTTTTGGCGCCGAACACCTGGGTTCAAATACCTCAGGGCTAGCTCCTCCGCGTAGCGTGAGCGCTACCCCGTACACCCTGCCCCATCCGTTCGTCCGACCCCCGAGGTCGGGGGCCGTGCCGCTGATCTCGCCGGCGGAATTGCGCCACGAGGTCGAGTCGTCCACGCCGCCCTTCCTTCTCGACATCCGGCCCGGGTCCGAGCGTCGGATCGTCCACCTGCCGGGCGACCGCCACGTGCCGCTCTCCGCCCTCGGCACAACGCTCGCCTCCTTGCCGCACGACCGCCCGATCGTCGCCTACGACCACTTCGGGGCCCAGGCCCGCCGCGCGGCTCGGTTTCTCCAGGACCACGGCTTTCCCCTCGCGGCCGCCCTGGAGGGGGGCCTCGAGGAGTACGCCCGCGTCGCCGACCCGGACCTAGCCCGGTATCCCGAGGACGACCCGGGCGCCCACCTCTTCCTTCGGCAGCTTCCGCGTCTCAATACCGGGTGCCTCAGCTACTTCCTCGGCGACTGGGACGCGCGCGAGGGGATCATCATCGACCCGGGCCGCGACATCGACCCCTACCGCACCCTCCTCACCGACGGGGGATGGCGGCTCGCGGCGATCGTCGAGACGCACACGCACGCGGACCATCTCGCCGGGCACGCGGCCCTGCACGCCGCGACGGACGCCCCGATCTACCTGAGCCGACGGTCCGAGGCGCGGTTTCCCCACCGGTCGTTCGCGGAAGGGGACGCGATCTCCTTCGGGGACGAAGCCGCCGTCGTCCTCGAGACGCCGGGGCACACCTTGGACCACGTGACGCTCCGCGTCCGCGACCAAGTGTTCACCGGCGACACGCTGCTCCTCGGGAGCTGCGGGCGCACGGACCTCGGCGGCGGCTCGCCCGAAGCGCTGTACGCCTCGCTCACCGAGAAGCTGCTCACGTTGCCGCCCGAGACGGAGGTCTACCCCGCGCACTTCGGCGCCCACCACGCCCTCCCCGAACGGCACGTCTCCACGATCGGCTTCGAACGCGTGCGCAACGAGGCGCTGACCCAGGATTCCCTCGAGGCGTTCGTCCGGTACATGAGCGAGGGATGGCCCCCGAAGCCGGTCGACTTCGACCGGATCGTGCGGACCAACCTCGACGAGTGACCCCCGGACGCGACCGACGTGGATTGTCCCCCGCGCAACGCGGTTTCTCCTACCGTACACTCTCGAAAATTCGTCAATCTTAAGACCCGCCCGGGGTCCCGGGCCCGATGCTCGTGCGCACGGGACTCACCGGGCCGTTTCCCCGGTCGGAAGCGTTGGTGAACGCGACCCGGGACCTCGACCGGGGCCGGACGACCGCCGACGCCGTCGAGGAGCTCTACGCGAAGACCGAGGCCGAGGTCGTCGCGCTCGAGCACCGGCTGGGCTTCGACGACGCGACCGGTGGCTACCTCCGCTGGCCCGACCTCTTCCGACCGTTCGCGGAGACCTGGGAGGGCTTCACGGTCGGGCCGCTCACCCGCTGGCTCGAGACGAACACATTCTACCGTCAACCCATCCTCCTCGCGCCGCCGGGCCGAGTGCCGGGCGCGTTCGCGGCCCGCCTTCCTCCTTCGCTCCGCCAAGCGCCGAAGTCGGCGCGGGTCCTGCTCCCCGGGGCGTATTCGTTCTCCGTGATGCTCGACAACCGCTCGGGGGAGACCGAGCCCGCCCTGATCCACCGGCTGGGCCGCCTCCTCGGCGAGGAGGTCCGCGAGCTGAGGACGCAGGGATTCGCCACGTTCCTGTTCGCCGAACCCGAGCTCGTCGTCCGCCCTCCCGAGGGGCCGCGGGCGGAGGCGGTCGTCGCGGGATACCGGGCGATCGAGAGTGCGCTCGACGGCGGCACGTCGATCGTATGGACGTACGGCGCCGACGCGCGGGGGGCGTTCGCGACCCTCGACCGGCTCCCCGTATCGGTGGTCGGGGTCGACCTCGCGGAGACCGAGGTCGAGCGGATCCCGGCCGGACCGGCCGGTCGGGGGCTGGGCCTCGGGGTCGTCGACCCCCATACGACCCTCGAGGAGGACCCGGGCGAAGTGGCCCGCGTCGTCCGGGCTGCCTACGCCCGACGCCGTCCGAACGCCGTCTGGCTCGGGCCCGGGGCTCCGCTCGACCTATTGCCGTGGGAGCCCGCGACGCGCAAGCTCCACGTCCTGCCGGCGGTCCGTCGCGCGCTCGCGGAGGGCCCGGGATGACGCGCCGGCTCTTTCCCACCCAGGAGATCGGCAGCCTCGCGAAGCCCCGCTGGCAGATCCTCGGGCAGCGGTCGGAGCCGCTCGACGCCGCGGCGAAGCAGGAGCTCGAGGAGTGGGACCGGCGCACCGGGTTCGCCCAGGATGCCCCCGACGTGCGGGACGCCCTCCTCGCCGGTCGTGCGCGCGACGCCAGCCCCGAGCAGGTCCGGGACCTGGGCGCGTTGTTCGGCCTCCGCTTCCTCGAAACCGCCGGGCTCGACCGGGTGTACGATGGCGAGGCCCGTCGCATCGAGATGTACGAGTACCCGATCCGCCAGATGCACGGGTTCCGCTTCGGCGGGCACGTCCGCTCGTTCGACAACAAGTACTACCTCAAGGCGACGGTCACGGACGAGGTGCGTCTCGACCACCCGTACCACATCGACGAGTTCGACTTCGTGAAGCGGCACGCGCACGCCGAGCCGAAGCTCCCGATCACCGGCCCGTACACCCTCGCCGACTGGTCGTACAACGAGTACTACCTCGCCCGCCAGCCCGGCTGGAAGGGCCGGACCGCCCGCCGCGCGGCGCAGCAGGAGTTCGTGGTCGACCTGGCCCGCCGCGCGCTCCGACCGACCTTGAGCGCGCTCATCGAGCACGGCTGCCGGGTGATCCAGATCGACGAGCCGGCCGCGGGGACCCACCCGGACGAGGCGGCGATCGTGGTCGACGGATTCAACGCGGCGACCGAAGGTCTGGACGCCGAGTTCTCGATGCACATCTGCTACTCGAACTACCCCGACCTCCTCCCGACGCTCTTGGAGGCGAAGCGGTGCCGGCAATGGGCCTGGGAGTTCGCGAACCGGGACTCCGCCGGCCACGACGGTTACGCGGTCCTGAAGGCGCTCGCCGAGTACGGCGACCGCCGGGAGATCGGACTCGGCGCCGTCGACGTCCACCGCGACTCGGTCGAGTCGCCTGAGGCGGTCGCGGAGCGGATCGGCCGGGCCGCGAAATACCTCGGCGACCCGAGCCGAATCTGGGTCAATCCGGACTGCGGCCTGCGCACCCGCAGCCTCGCCGTCGCGCGGGCGAAGCTCGAGTCGGTCGTGAAGGGCGCGGCCCTGGCCCGGGCCGAGTTCGAGAACCCCCGGCGCTAGGCGTTCCGCTCACGGCGCGGGGTTGAGCCAGAACTCGTTGCCGTCCGGGTCGAGGATCTTCGCGACCCAGCCCCACGGCATCTTGCGCGGGGGCATCGAGAACCGGACGCCCTTGCGCTTGAGCGCCGCGCACGCCCGGGCGAACGGCTGGTCCGTGACGAGGAGAATGCCGGTGTTCCCGACCTCCGAGCGCGGGGGGCGCTTTCCGGGCGTACCCCCGACCTCGCAGAGGTGCAGGAGGAACTTGCCCGACCGGTCCCCGACCGTAGTCCAGTGCTCGGGGTCGTCGTCGAAGACGCGGAACCCGAGCGTCGTCACGTACCATGCGGCGGCTTTCTTTCGGTCCGTGACCGCGACGGCGACCGAAACGGCGCGAAATCCCATAGCGATCCCCCCGAGCGCATCTCAAGGACCGATTTAGGGTCCTCGACGCGTCACTCGAACGGTCAGACGACGGAGAGAACCTCGGCTCCGGTCGGTCCGACGAGCACGGTATGCTCGGCCTGGGCCACGAACCCGCGGCCGCGCTCGACGAACACCGGGTACGTCTGGAGCACGCGGCGGAGCTTGTCGAGGGCGCGTTGCTCCTCGGGGGCCGTGACCCATCGGGCGGTGAAGGGAAGCGTGCGGAACCGGCCGAACATCGCGGCGACGATGGGGTCGGCGGTCCCCGGGTCGCGGCGGAACCGCATGATGTTGCCGAACGGGCCGTTGCCGATGCTGCCCATGCCGTTGGTGGCGAACGGCTCGATCGCGATCACCTCGCCCTCCTCGAACGTCTCGCCGCTCACTCCGGGGACGTTCGGGACCGACTTCCCCGCGTGCAGGAGGTAGCGCTCGATGGAGTGTCCCGTGAGGTCGACCACCGGCTTCACGCCTCGGGCGCGGATCGCCTGGGCGACCGCCCGGGAGACATCGTCGACCCGGCCCCCGGGCCGCACTTGAGCGATCCCCGCCGCCCGGCCTTCGCGCGCGGCGCGGATCAGGTGGTCGAAGCGGTGGGTGCCTCCGACCTCGACGGTGTCGGCCGTGTCGGCGATCGCCCCGTCCAGATGGGCCCCCACGTCGACCTTCAGGAGGTCGCCCTCGACGAGAACGGTCGTGTCCCCCGGCGCCGGCGTGAAGTGCGCCGCTTGGTCGTTGCGGGAGAGGTTAGTGGGGAACGCCGGCTGCGCGCCCTTCGACCGGATGAACCCCTCCACCGCCTCCGCGACCTCCGCGAGGCGGGCACCGGGTACGGCGAGCGACACCCCGAGCTCGCGCGCCCGCGCCGCGATCCGGGCGGCCTCACGCCATCGGTCGAGGTCGGGAGGGTACCGGGCCACGCGGGTCAGCTCCTCCGGTGGACCGTGTGCGGTGTGCCCCCGGTGAGGTCGACGAGCGTGGACGGCACGCCCGAGCCGGGCGGACGCGCGGCGAGGTAGCACGCCACCGCACGGCCGAGCGCGCGGCGCGCCGCCGCGACACGGCGCGTGGGGGACGCGCCGTGGCGGTTTGCGCTGGTCGCTGTCAGGGGACCGGCGCGACGGGCCAGTTCGCGGGCGACCGGATGGTCCGGCACCCGAAAGCCGACCGCCGGAAAGCCCGCGATGCTCGGGGCGAAGGCGTGGCGAGCTTCCGGGGAGGGAGCCAAGAGGACCGTGTACGGCCCGGGCAGATGCCGACGCACGAACCGGCGGGCCGCCGGGGAGACGCGGGCGTACCGCTCGAGCTCTTCGGTCGAGCTGAGGCAGACCGACACCGGCTGCGCGGCGGAACGACCCTTCACGGCGAGCAACCGACGCACCGCCGCCCGGTCGGCGGCCCGCGCGCCGAGTCCGAGGAGCGTGTCGGTCGGATAGACGACGAGGGCCCCGCGTCGGAGCGCCCGCACCGCGGCGCCGATCCCGTCGCGCATCGCCCGCTCTAGAAGTACTCCTCGCCGACCAGCGAGTACGCGAGGTAGTCGTTGGGGCTGAAGTAGAGCGCGAGCTCCCGCGCCGCCGACTCCGCGGAGTCGGACGCGTGGATGATGTTCGGGGTGATCCCGAGCGCGAGGTCGCCGCGTACCGTGCCCGGGGCGGCGGTCTGAGGGTTGGTCGCGCCGTTCAGGAGCCGGACGACCGAGATCGCGGAGCGACCCTCGAGCGCGAACGCGACGACGGGCCCGCTCGTGATGTGCTGGACGAGCGCCGCGTAGAACGGCTTTCCCTGGTGCTCGGCATAATGACGCTGGGCCAGCTCGGGGGTGACCCGGAGCATCTTCATCGCGACGACCTTGAGCCCCTTGCGCACGTAGCGCCCGATCACTTCGCCGACCAATCCACGACGGACTCCGTCCGGCTTCACGAGCACGAAGGTCCGCTCGACGTTCCCTTCCGCCATCGGGGCCGCCGAGCGTATGGCGGCCGTAAAGGTTTCGGCGGCCTTCGAAAAGAGCCCCGGGGCCGACCGAAAACCCCCGGGGGGGTTTTGTAGGGGCCCGGGGCTGGCGGCAGGAATGTCGAGCCCGTCGTTGCCGAGCCTGACGCCCGAGCTGTTCCTGCTCGTTGTCCTGATCCTTATCATCGCGCGCCGGACGGTCCGCCAGATCCAGGGGGCTCGGTTCTCCACCGGCCGAATGTTCGCCTTCGCCGCGATCTACGTCCTCTTGTTCGTCGCGCTCGCGTTCGCCACCCTCTACGCCGCGGTCGTCACGTGGGGGTCGAACGCCGACCTGCTGCTCGCTCCGTACGTCGCGGTCCCGCTCGTCGGTGCCTACTTCGCCGCTCCGTACGTCCGTCGCGTCGTCCGCTTCGAACGACGCGCGAACGGCGCGTGGTACTACCGGCTCTCCTGGCACGTCCCGGTGCTGTTCCTCGCGCTGTTCACCGCCCGGCTCATCGCCGAGGTCGCCGTCTTCGGGCTCGCGGGCGTCGTCGTCAGCTTCCCACCCCCGCCGCCTCCGTCGGTCGTGGCGCTCGAGGTCCTCATCGGGGTGGACCTACTGTTCGCCCTGAGCCTCGGCCTCATGGTGGGCCGCGGCATCGGGGTCGTACTCGCCCACCGCGACCTTCCTCCCCAGCCGACGGTACCTCCCCCGTCGCCGCCCCTGCCGAGCGGATGAGCGGACCGCGAAGCCTCCGGGCCGTCGCGCCGCCCCGCCCGAGGACCCATCGGGTCGTCCGCGGTTTCGACCGTCTCGCGGAGGCGTACGAGCGCGGCCGGCCCGGCTACCCCGCGGCCGCGGTCCGCCACCTCGGGCGGGTGCTCCACCTCGGGCCGGGGCGCACCGTCGTCGACCTCGGGAGCGGAACGGGGAAGTTCACTCGGGCACTCGCCCCGCTCGGGGCCGCCCGCGTCGCCATCGAACCCACGGAGGGGATGCGACGGGTCTTCGCGCGGGTCGTGCCGGAGGTCCTCGTGCTGGACGGCACCGCGGAGGAGATCCCGCTCCCGGACGGCTTCGCCGACGCGATCGTCTGCGCCCAGGCGTTTCACTGGTTTCGTCCGCGGGCCACGCTCGAAGAGTTCGCGCGGGTCCTCCGGCCGAGGGGCGGCGTCGGCCTCGTCTGGAACACCTGGCCGGATCGCGCCGAACCGGCTTCCTGGTGGCGTCGGGTATGGGAGGTCGCCGACCGGTACCACCGCAAGGAGCGGTCCCGCGTCGGGTGGCGCCCGTGGAAGAAGGAGTTCGGCGGTCCCTCGAGCCGGTTCGGTCCGCTCCGTCTGCGAACGTTCGCGACCGCGCAACGCGCCCCGGTCGAGACCTTCCTCGACCGGGTCCTCTCGACGAGCTCGGTCGCGGTCCAGAACGCTTCCGAGCGCCGCCGGGTCGCCCGGGAGGTGCGTGAGATCCTGCGCACCGATGCGCTCACGCGGGGCCGGCGGGTCCTCCGACTACCGATGGCGACCGAGGTCTACTGGGCCCACCTCCGGTGACCCGCGCGTCGCACCCGCGAACCCACGGGCACCGGGCGCACCGGGCCGGCGAGGGCGTCGCCCGGCCGTCGTACGGCGCGAGGAGCTCGACGCGAACGGCGAGCAGTTCGGCCCGCGCGCGCTCGTCCCAGCGGACGCGGAACTCCCCATCCGCGTAGCGCAGCACGCCGTACGGGGGGGCCACGCCCGTCGACTCCTGGACCAGCAAGCAGTACGCCCGGACTTGGGCCACGTGGGACGGTGTCGGACCTCTCGCGGGGGTCGGTCGGCTCTTGAACTCCACGGGGACGAGCCGCCCGTCGGCGAGCTGCCGCAATTCGTCCGGCCGGCCCGCGAGCCGGTACCGCTCCGAGCGCAGGGTCATCGCACGACCCGCGTCGACCGCGACCAATCGGCCGCGCGCGGCATCCCTTCGTCGCTCTCCGAGCGCGCGGAGCGCCCACGCGGCGAGCGCGAGCCCGACCGCCACCACGACCCCCGCGGCGACGGTCGGGACGCTCAGCGGTGGAAGACCCACCATGCCCCCACGGCCGCCAAGGCGACCCCGAGAAGGAAGACGGCCCAGTACGCGCCGCCCCGCTCGGCGCGATGGCGTTCCGCGGTCAACACCCGGTCGTGATAGCGCACGCCCGCGTCCAGGCTCCTCGCGGCGGCCCAGCTTCCGCCCCCCGGCGGAGGGTGGTGCCGGTACCAGTGCGACCGGGGACAGTAGACGTAGTCCGCGATCTCCGACGGGCTGGTCCAGCCGTCGTCTCCTCCCATACGGAGGAGCGCGGTCCGAGCGCGGGTTTACCGATTCCGTTGGACGCGCAGGGCGTGAACGATGACGCTCACGCGGCGTCCTTGCTCTCGACCTTCTTGCGGGGACGGCGGGGCTTTTTCGCCGGGGCGGCCGCGGCTGTCGCGGGCTCGGTGGGCTCCGGCGTCGCCTCGGCCGGGGTCGCCTTGGGCGTCTCCGCCGGGGCGGCTGGCGCGGCGGGGGGCGCGGGCGCCGGCTCGGCCACCGGGGCCGCCTCGGCGGCCCGCCGGGCGGCGGCGCGACCCTTGGCGGTCTTCGGCGGGGGCGGCGGCGCGGCCGCGGCCTTCTGCGCGGATCGGTCGGCGGCGCGCTTCAGCTCGTGCGCGCGCGTCCACTTGAAGTGGTGGCCGACGCGGTGGAGATGCAGCTGCTGCTTGCGGCAGGAGGCGGTGCAGAAATGGAACACGGTCCCGTCCCGCTTCACGAACATCATACCGGTCCCCGGTTCGATCTCCCGGGCGCAGAACGAGCACTGTCGCTTGACGACCATCGGTGGCCTCGCTTCCTACCGGACCGAGAGCTTGCGCGCCTCGCGCGCGGTCTCGCGCAGGATCAGGACATCCCCGAGTCGGATCGGGCCCGCGACGTTGCGCGTGATGATCTTGCCGCGGTCGCGTCCGGCGAGGACCCGGACCTTGACCTGGGTCGCTTCGCCGGCCATGCCGGTCCGCCCGACGAGCTCGACGACCTCCGCGGGCGACCCCTTCTCTTCCGCCATCGTTCCCCCGTTCGCGGTCGACCTACCGTCGTTACTTCTTCAGGTTCGGGAACGCCGCGCTGAGCTCCTCGAGGAGCGGCTTCGCTTCCCCGGGTTCGACGACGGCGACGCTCGCGGCCGACTTCGAAAGCCCGGCCGACTGGCCCAGCCGCTGCTTCTTCGGGACGTAGAGGTACGGGATCCGCTTCTCCTCGCAGAGCATCGGGACATGGACGAGGATCTCGACGGGGTCGACGTCCTCCGCCATGATGACGAGCTTCGCCTCGGCGCGCTCGCTCGACTTCGTCACTTCGTTCGTGCCGACCCGGATCTTCCCGGTCTCGCTCGCGACTTGCACGAGCTGCAGGGCCTTGTCGGCGAGGTCGCTCGGGGTTTCGAATCGCACGTAGATCGGTCGCGCCATCGTTCGTTCCTCGCGTCAGCGGAACCCCCGCGAATGGGGGGGTCCTCGGCTCACGGGTGGGGCCTCGTAATGGCCGCGATATTTAACGGTGCGCAGCACGCGGGCCGCTCGGCGCCTCGACTCCGGCGAGCGCTCCCGGGGCGGCCCGTCGCCCTCGGGGCCAAGGCGGGTGGGGACCGGTCGCCGTTCACGAGCCGCCGGTGGCTTCGCGCGGGAGCGCGAACGACGCCGGGGAGAGCTCGGGGTGCGCGGTGAAATACCGCCGTGCCGGCTCGACCAGGCGGTCGAGCGCGTCGGCGACCGCGGCCTTCAGGTCCTGAGGGTGGAGCGTTCCGTTCGTCCAGCTCGAGACAAACTCCGCCTCGCTCGCGAATTCGACCGGACCGCCGTATTTCGCCGGGCGGTCGACGTGCAGACGGCCCTCCCACGGGAACACGATGAACCGGACGATCTCGACGACGGGGTTCCCGTCGGCCTGCTTCGCCGGACAGAAGGCGCTCTGCAGGCGCTCGACGATCGTGGGGCGCTCCGCGGGGATCGGGATGCCGGAGCTCGGGTCGGACTTCGACATCTTCCGCTCGACGGTCCCTTACGCGGCGTTCATCCGACCCCCACCCTTGAGCGACGAGAGGAGCGGCGTATGGATCGCGGTCGGCACCGGCCAGCGGTAGTGATGCGCCACTTCGCGGGCGAGCACGTGGGCGCGGCGCTGGTCCATGCCCCCGTAGGCGATTTCCACGGGGAGCTCGAAGATGTCGGCCACCTGCATCGCCGGGTAGTACAGGCGGGAAGTGTCGAGCTCCGACTCCTCCTCGGTCCGGCCCATGATCGACATGGCGCGCTTGGTCCGGGCGAGCGAGGTCGCCTTCGCCGAGCGGATCACCCTCGCCCAGTAGTCGGACGACGCGGTGAGTTCGTGCGACCAGCGGTACCGGACGCGCCCCGGGGCCGCGCCGAGCGCGGTGAACGTCTCTTGCATGTACCGGCCGGCGGCAGTGATCCGAGTTAGGTCCCCGCCGAGCTTGTCGTTGATCCAGGAGTGCCAGTCGGCGAGGAAGACGGTGACGTCACACCCGGCTTCGGCGAGGTCGAGGATCTTGCGCGCCGTGATGAGGTGAGCGATCGTGAGCGACCCCGACGGCTCGAAGCCGATGTACGCCCGGGGGCGCTCGTTCGAGGCGAGCAGCGTGCGGAGCTCTTCCTCGGTGAGGACCTCGTCCGTGTGGCGAGCGATGCGGGCCAATCGCGACTCGGTGTCCATCGCCGAAGCGGAGGGACGGCGGTATTTATTCGATGGAGGTCGCCGACGCCGCGCCGTTCCCGGCCGCGCCCGGCCTTATTAAGCCCCCCCAACCTGCTAGTACCGTTCTCGTTCCCATGGCCGACTCCCCCGAGACCGTTGTCGAGGTGTCACCGTCACCCGGCGGGCCGGCCGAAGAGCTCGCCCGGACGCTCGGCGTCAGCCGCGACACGGCGGAGCGCCTCGTGAAGGCCGGCCGCACGACCGCCGCGGAGGCACGGGAGCTCTCTCCCGATGCGCTCGCCGACCTCGGGATCGCTCCGGAGGAGGCGGCTCGGGTGCGCTCCGCACCGGCGACGCCCGACGCGGACGCCCCGACCGAGGCCCCGGCGTCCGGTGGGGACAGTAAAGCCGCGGCGTCCGACGATTCCGACCGGATCGTGGAACGCTGGGCCGGCACGGTTCGCCGTTCCGACCGGACCCGGCGACGCCGAACCGTCGCCGCCCCCAAGGAGTCGACCGAGGTGCTGCGCAAATGGGTGGACGGCGACGACCGTGTGATGGAGGAGTGGATCCGCTCGTCCGAAGCCGACCGGCCCACGGCCGTCACGCCGGTGGTGACGGCTCCCGCGCCGACGCCGACCCAGGGGCCGGCGCCCGCCGCCCCGGTGGAGGTCGCCGTGCCGGCGTCGGTCACCGAGCGCGAGGAGACGGTCGTCCGGTGGCTCACGGGCCTCCTCGACCGCGTGAAGAGCGACCAGTTCGACCCGTCCACGATGATCCAGGAGGTCCAGGACCTCCAGCGGCAACTGTTCGACGAGCGCACGAAGCGCAAGCAGCTCGAGGACGAGGTCGAGCACGTGAAACGCGGCTCGATCGCGGTGATCAAGTACGTCCGTTCGCACGAGGCGAAGGAGCGCGAGCTCGCGCTGCGCGCGAAGGACGACGAGATCGCGGAGATCAAGCTGCGGCTGCTCGCGCTCGAGGGCGTCGACGGCCGCCGTGCCACGACCCCCGTCCCGGTCGCCGCGACCCCGGAGGGAACGAACGCCTCCCGAGCGGCGCCGGCCGATACGGCGGATGCGGTCGAGAAGGCGACCCACGAGCTCGACCAGCGACTCCGCGAGGAGTTCGCCGAGCGCGAGCACGAGTACATCGAGCGCGAGACCGAGCTTCGGCGCCGGATCGTCCAGCTCGAGGGCGAGGTGCGCAGCCTCTCGAGCCAGACGGAAGCGGCCCGCGACCGGGAGTCGATCCTCACGAAGGACCGCGGCCCCCTCGCGGACGAGCTCGCGCACCGCCTCCAGGAGGCTCAGGAGCGCGAGCGGGACCTCGTGGCCCGCGAGAACGAGCTGCGCACGCGCTTCGAGGAGATCCGGATCAACGCCGAGGAGAACGAGCGGCGCCGCGGGCTCCTCGAGTTCAAGGAGGGCGAGCTCGCCGCCTTCGACCAGCAGCTCCAGACGCGCCGCCAGGCGCTAGACATCCAGGCCCGCCGCCTCGAGGAGCAACGACGCGAGCTCGGGCCGCCCGGGGCCTTGCCGAGCGACGAGGCGCGTCGGATGGAGGACCTCCGTCACCAGCTCTCGCAGAAGGAGAGCGAGCTGCGCGCCCGGGAGAGCCAGCTCTCCCAGCGCGTCCAGGAGCTCGAACGGATGGCCGGCGCGACGGCCGAGGCGGAGGCGAACAAGATGCAGGCCGAGGCGGTCGCGACGATCGCCGAGGTCAAGGTGAAGAGCGGGGTCCGCCGCCTGGACGACCTTCTCTACGGCGGTTTCCCGGTCGGCTCGCAGATCCTCCTCAACGGCCCGGCCCACACGGGCAAGGACGTGCTCGCCCGGCTCTTCTCGGCGGAAGGCCTGCGCCTCGGGGTCCCGTCGATCTGGGTGGTGACCGACAAGACGTACCAGCAGGTCCGCGACGACCTCGCCGGCCTCTTCCCGGGGTTCCCGGAGGCGGAACAGAAAGGGATGGTCCGCTACGCGGACCTATACTCGCGCGCGGTCGGGTCGACTCCGGCCGCGCTCGGCGTCCGGTTCCTCTCCTCGACCGACAAGAACGTCCTCGAGCAGCTCGCCGAGACCGTCAATGGCTACGCGGAGGAGCTCAAGGAGAAGTTCTCGACGTACCGGCTCATCTTCGAGTCGGTCTCGACGGTGACGGCCTATCTCGACACCGCGGCGACGTTCCGGTTCCTCCAACCGTTCTTCGGACGGCGGAAGATCGACGGCGCCGCCGGCTACTACGTGCTCGATAGCGGCATGCACTCGGACAGCGACCTCGAGACGCTCGAGCACATGGTCGACGGGTCGGTCAACCTGAAGCTCGAGCAGATGAAGACGCTCCTCGCGATCAAGGGAATCGGCGAGGCGCAGGCGCGCACGTGGGTCGGCTACACGTTCACGAAGCGCTCGTTCAACCTCGGGTCGTTCTCGCTCGAGCACATCCGATAATGGGCCGCCCGGCACCGAGCGGACGGTGGGGCAAGGGGCTATGTACGAGCTCCGGCGTCTTTCCCCCGCTAGGCTAGACCGGGGGGTTGGGCGTCCCCTTACACACCGAAACCGTCCTTAGCGGGGGTGACAGGCAGGAGCGACGTTCGGGCGAGCTGTGCGTCTCGTGGCGCTTCGTAGACGCTCTGTTCCGCCGGGCCACGGGTGTTGCGACGGGCGCTCGGAGGAGCGCCCTAGCGGCTATTCATCACGGGCATCGGGTCAGGTCCTGACGGGAGCAGCCTTACCGTGACCCGTCGACGCTGGCGGGGCGACGGGGCTGAGGGGCACGCGGGGTCACCGTGCGGTTCGCTCGAGCGGCAATCCTGTCGGCCTAGCACCGCGACGCGCCGTGCGGCGGTTCCGCACGGCGATGGGGGATTTATTTAAATAGCACCGTCCCGCGTTTTCTTCCTGCTCAGGGTCCCATGCACACCTACGTGGACCTCTACTTCACTCCCGAGAGCGTCTCCCCCCTCGAGCTCTCCGAGCGCCTCCGAACGATCGCGGGGCTCTCGTTCATCATCGGCCCCCACGACCTCGTCTTCGACTGGGACTTCGAGCACGAGTTCCAGGCGCGGCTCGCCAAGATTCACGAGGCGCTCAAGGGGAGCGGCGTCCTCTACCGGGTCGAGACGGTGTCGGAGGCGCCCGACTTCGTGCCTCCGATGTCGTGGCCCCCGCCGATGCCGCGGCGCGACCCCGAGCATCCGGGATTCTAATCGCCCGCCCGAGGCGGGACCCACCCACCCCCCTATTTCCTGTGGAGAGGGGAGCCTACCAGCCTTCGCCGGCCGGGTCGACCGCGTCGCGTTCCATACGGGCGCGTCGGTCGGCCGGGATCTCCAGCTTTTCGGATTTGGAGTAATCGTACACCACGCTTACGGTACGGCCCCGGGCGGTGATGGTGGAGGTACCGGCGAGCGTGAACCGGTAGAGGAGCGTGAAGCTCGTTCGTCCGAGAGGACGGGCGGGAGCAACCTCGCCGATCAGTTCGGCACCGTACGGTACCGGCGCGAGGTACCGACACGTCGCCTCGGCGATGATGATGTCGATTTTGGTGGGGTCGGTGGTACCAAGGAGCGGCAAGTAGTAGTCGCAGCGAAGGGTCTCCATGTAGGGAAAGTACGCAGCGTGGTTCAGGTGGTTCAGCACGTCCAGGTCGTGGTACGGAACGTAGAAACGTCGGGAAACCGGCCAGCGAGGAGGAAGGACCGGCGTCGGGGTTCGGGGCATACGGACGCGGGCACGTGCACGGTCCATATATGCGCTCGAGCCGATGCGCGGACCTGACGGCGAAGGAGGGGGACATGGCAGCGGGGAACCGAGGACGCGCGAGCTCCAGTGGAAAGGAGGGGGTGGGGGGGCCGGTGCCCTCACCGATGCCGGGGGAGATGGCCGCCACGGTAACACGGGTTCGAAACGCGGTCCGGCGGCACTCGACGCGCTTCGAGCACGCGATTCCGCTGATCGCGAGCGAGAACCTCCTTTCGCCGTACGCGAAAGAGCTGATGATCAGCGACTTCCACTCCCGGTACGCCGAGGGACTTCCGGGCGAACGGTACTACGAGGGGAACGAGCAGGTCGACGAGGTGGAGGAGGTCTGCCTCACGCTCGCGAAGCGGCTGTTCCGTTGCTCCTTTGCGGACGTGCGCCCCCTCTCGGGCACCGTCGCCAATATGGCGGTCCTCAAGGCGCTCTCCGAGCCGGGCGACCTCGTCGGAACGAACCGCCTCGCCGACGGCGCCCACATCTCGAGCGCCTCGTTCGGCGCCTTCGGCTTGCGCGGCGTGAAGCCGGTCTACTACGCGTGGGACGCCGAGCGGATGACGATCGACGTGGGCCGTACCCGCGAGATTCTGCGGGCGGTACGGCCGAAGCTCTGCCTGTTCGGCCTCTCGCTGTTCCTCTTCCCGATGCCGCTCGAGGAGCTCCGGCCGACCCTCGAGGAGGTCGGCGCGCGCGGCTGGTACGACGGGGCGCACGTGCTCGGCCTCATCGGCGGCGGGGAGTTCCAGGACCCGCTCCACGAGGGCTGCGTCGTGATGAGCGCGTCGACCCACAAGACGCTCCCCGGACCCCAGCACGGGATCCTACTCGCCGAGACCGAGGACACCGACCTCGTGAAGCGCCTTCAGGGCGGCGCCTTCCCCGGCGTGACGAGCAACCACCACCTGAACGAGATGGCCGCGCTCGCGGTGAGCCTTGCCGAGCATATCGAGTTCGGGCGGGAGTACGCCCATCAGATCGTCGCGAACGCGCGGGCGCTCGGCCAGGCGCTCCATGATAAGGGGTTCGACGTGCTCGCCGCGGACCTCGGTTTCACGCGCTCCCACACGGTCGCGGTGCGCGTCGAGAACGAGGGCGGAGGCGAGGCGGTGGCTCGTAAGCTCGCCGACCACGGGGTCATCACGAACAAGAACCTGCTCCCCGGCGACAAGAGCCCGAAGCACCCGGGCGGCCTTCGCCTCGGCACCCCCGAGGTGACGCGGGTCGGGATGCGCGAGAAGGAGATGGGTCGCATCGCCGAGCTGTTCGACGACCTCCTCCACCGCGGAAAGCCCGGCGACGAGGTCGCGCGAGCGGCGGCGGAGCTCAAGCGGGAGTTCACGACGCTAAAGTTCTGCTTCGGGGCCGGGGAGGCCGCGTACCGCTACTACGACCTCGTCGGACGGGACCCGACGTAGGCTCGGCCACTACCGCGGCGCGTCTTCCGCGTCGTCCGGCTCGATCGCCGCGTCCCGGCGCGCGATCCCTTTCGCGAGCGCCTCCGCATCGAGCGTCACCCTCGGTTCGTCGGCCCGCCGCTCGGCGAGCGCGAACTTGGCCGTCCCACGGGCGTCCAGCGCGGCCGTGAGGGTGCCGTCCGTGACGAGCGAGGCGACCCAGTCGGCGAGCGCGGGCGGCGCCGGCGGCGGCTCCCAGGCGGCTTCGATCTCGCCGAGGGCGACCGGTCCTTGCGCGCGGACGATCTCCACGACGGTCGCCCGCCCTTCGGCGAGCCGTCGGAGCTCCCCTTCTTCGCCCGAGGGCGAGGCGGCGGTGCGCGGCCGCCCGCCGATCAGGAGAACGCCGACCCCGCCGACCCCGCCCACGGCCAAGAGCGCGACCGCGAGGAGCGCGAGCGGGGCGAGCGACGGGGAGCTCGTCGGGGCGGCGGCCGGCACTGCGGGTACCGACAGCGGTCCCAAGACGGGCGCGCCGGCACCATCGAGGACCGTCACCGAAGCGGCGCTGGTGCCGGGGACGGTCACGTTCACCCAGGCACCGGTCGAACCGCCCGCCGACCAGACGACCGGCACGGCCGTCTGGTGGACGAAGTCGCTCGTGACGCACGCGACGAAGAGCACCGCGCCGGGCACCGGGTCGCCGAAGCGGTCGCGCACGTGCCAGAACGCGGAGTACGACCGCCCCGCGGCGGAAAGGTTGTTCGCGACCTGGACCGCGTCGTATAGCTCGAGGTGGTCGAGGTCGGGAAGGACGGTGAGGGGGATCGCCTCCGGCTCGGAGGGGAGCCCCGGACCGAACAGGTCCACCCGGACCGGGGCGGCGGTCGCCGGGTCGACGGTGAGGTTGAGCGCGCCCCCGCTCCATGCCGCCGCGGGAACGGTGAACGTGCCGTTCCCCGACCGTACGAGCGGTCCGGTGACGGAGGCGTTGACCCAGGCCGGCGCCAGCGACCCATTCCCGCTCTCGGCGACCGTGAGCTCAGCGGCGGCGGCGAAGGAGCTGACCCGAGATCCCTGCGCATCGACCGCCTGCCAGGCGAACAGGGTCGGCCATCCCGCCGTGAGTTCGCTCGGCGACGGTCCGAGCGCGACGATCGATACGGCCGTGTTCGCTCCGTCGAACGCCGAGGTCCCCGAGACGGTAACGGTGGGTGCGCCGGCGGCGCCCGGGGGGAAGAGGCCCACGGTGCTGAAGCACACGAGCCCGACCAGACCGAGCCAGAGCCAGCGCCCGCCCGGCGCGTCCGAGTTGGGTCGAACGGGAGGCAACCGAACCCCACCCCCTCCCGACGGAGAGCCGGCGAGGGAGTCGAGTCGACCCGCTTAACGGTGTCGTCGGCGCCGGCCCGACGCGGTAGCTGACCCGTGCGCGGGGGTCGGTGACCTCTTAGCGATGGGAGATTCCCGGCGCCGTGGTCGCTCCGACCGTTACCTCGATCGTCCCGCCGCGGCTCGCCTCCCTGCCCATCGAGCGGGAGCAACTCGAGTACTCCTCCCGATGGATCGTGTTCGCGTCGGATGGGGAGCGGCTCCTCCGCGCGTGGGGTCCGCCCGACCGTCCCTGGGTCCTCGCGGTCGGGTCGGACGGGGGGCGCTGGCGCGTGGAAGCGTGGGGCGCGGACGGGCCGACCGCGCGCGCCGCGGTCCGGGCGCTCTTCTCGCTCGACCACCCGATCGAGGCGTTCTACCGTCTCGTCCGGCGGGAGAAGGTCCTGCGCGGAACCGAACGACGGTTCCGGGGTCTGCGGATCCCCCGCGACGCCCACCTCTACGAGGCGCTCTTCCATTCGATCCTCGGCCAACAGGTCTCGGTCCGCGCCGCCACGACGATGAAGGAACGGTTGCTCGCGACGACGGGCGCGTTCCTCGCGGTCGACGGGGTCGAGGTCCCGCGGGTACCGACGCCGCGCGAGCTCCGTGCCCTCGGGGTCGAGGGCCTGCGGGCGACCGGCGTGAGCGGCGCGAAGAGTCGCTCGCTCCTCGCCCTCGCCGGGGCCGCGGACGCCGGCACGCTGTCCGAGGACGAGCTCGGCCACCAGCCGCTCGCCGCGGCGGTCGAGTGGTTGGACCGCCTTCCCGGTGTCGGCCGTTGGACGGCGGAGAACGCCCTCTTGCGGGGGGTCGGGCGCCCCGACGTGTTCATCGCGGGCGACCTCGGCATCCGCGTCGCGCTCGAGGAGTACGTCGTGCTCCGGCGGACCGCCTCGGAGGAACGGGCCCGCGCATGGGCCGATCGGCACTATCCGGGCTGGGGGAGCTACGCGACGCTCTACCTCTGGCGCAAGCTGGTCGCCGACCGGTCGGTGGCCGAGTCGGGGTAGCGACCGCGACCTTCCGTACGGCTCCGAGCCTCGGCCCGGCTCACGGCGGTACGGGGGCCCGGCCCGAAAGCGGGAACGTCCGCACGGTCCGGTGGGTCGCCCCTCGGGTGGAGAGTTCGCTCTCCTTGAGCACGAACTCCGCGACGCGGAACCGGCGGGGGGTGGGCAGGGGGATCCGGCCGGCCAAGAGTTCGTGGGCCCGACGAACGTCGTTCGCCGAGCGTACCCGGAAGAGGGTGAGGTGGGGGACGAACGTGGCCTCGCGACGGGTCGGGTCTCCCTCGTGCGCGAGCGCGGCGCGGACGTCGTTCGCGAGGGTCACCAGTTCGGCGCTCCCTTCGGTCGCACCGGTCCAGACGACCCGGGGCCGTGCGGGGGACGGGAAGGCGCCGACCCCCTCGAGCGTGAGGTCGAACGGAGTCGCGTCCGCGGCCACGGGGGAAAGCGCTTCGGCGATCGGCCCGACACGTTCCCGCGGGATTTCGCCCAGGAACAGTAGGGTGAGGTGGTCCGGGGCAGCTCCTCGGTGGGCCTCGCTCGAAGGAGGCGGTACCTCGACGGCGACGAACGCCCGCATGTCGAGGGTCGATCGAACGGGGGCTCTTACGTGTTCGTCGCCGAGGCCGGTCCCGAGGATCCCGGCGGCAGACGTAGGGTCCAGACCTGCGCGCGGTCGACCCCGAGCCCCATCGCTCGGAGGACGGAACGCACCCGGCGAGCGCGATGCGCGTCGCTGACGACGAACAGCACGAAAGCTCCCCGGCGGAGCGCCTTCGCGACCCCGTGGCGGACCCGATCCGGTCGCAGGGCTCCTGTCACTTCCGCTTCCACGTGGACGTCCCGCCCGTGGAAGAATCGCCACGCCCACCCACCGCGTCGGCGCTCGATGTCGGCGGCGAGCTCGGCCGGCGATAGGGCGGCCTCGCGCCCGGGTAGTTGTCGGAACCGGGCGTCGGGGAGTGTCGTGTCGAACCGCCCCTGCCGGAGAATCTCGAGCAGGTACCCCCGAGCGGCGAACCGTCGGAACGTAGCGAGGAGCAACGCGCGGTGCTCCGCGCTCTCGCGCGCCGCCCCGGTCGCGACGGTGAGGCCGAGCCGCCGTTCCCCGGCCGCCGTGAGCCGAAGGCCACCCTCGGTGTCCGAAAGATAGCCGTCCCGCAGAGCGGTGACGAGGCGGTGGGCGAGCCCCGCGGGGTCGGTCGAAGCGCCGGGCAAGCGCATCGCCGCCGCGACCGCCTCGTCGCGCGGCACGGCCGAACCCGTCTCCGCGCCCGAGAGCACCGCGAGCAACAACCGCTCCGTCGTCGCGTCGGGTCCGGCTTCCTCCGCGCTCGCGCACGCCCGGACCTCAAACTCTCGGCGTGTCGCCTCCACGGCCCGGGCCCAGAGGTCGTCGGCCGGGGAAGGGATCCCCGCCTCCGCCGCGGCCGGCCGAAGCCCGTCGGCGTTCCCATCGAGGATCAACCCCTCCCCGGTCGGGAGCGCCGGGAGAAGTTCGGCCGCTTCGTCCGGAGCGAGGCCGAGCCACCGACCGACCTCCACCGCGGTGGGACGCGGCACGCGGAACGCGACGAACCCTCGCAGCGCCCCTCGGGCCGCGCTCGCGAGCTCTTCGGCGAGCCGGTCCGGGTATTGGGACGCGATCACCGCCCGGAACCCGAACTTCCGACCTTCGGTGAGGAGCTCGGCGACCAGGTACGGCGAGAACGCTTGCACCTCATCCAGCACGATGGCGACCGGCCGGGGTGCGCCGGTGCCCTCGGCGGCCGCCGCGACGCCGAAGTAGACTCGACCGAGCACCAGCGTGGCGGCGAATCCGGCCGCCTCCGGCCCGAGGCTCGCGAACGGGAGGCGGATGAGAAGCGGTCGGCCGTCTCGGAGGAGCTCCTCCACCGGTAGCCCCTCCCGGTCCGGCGATAGGAGCTCCCGAAGCGCGGGGACGAGCATCACCTTCGAGAGCCGCGTGGCCGCCGACCAGAGGAACTCGGGGTTGCGGCGGACGACCGGCGCGAGTTCGTCGAGGAAGCGGGCGAGCTCGACGGACCGGGTCGCGAGCCGGGCCGCGTCCCGTCGGTCGGCGTTCGTGACAAGGTCGTACATGTCGGCGAGCGAACCCCCCGACTCGAGGGCGAGGCGGACCACGGTGTCGAAAATGCGCTCGAGCCGGAATCCCCAGTAGAGGTCGGTGCCGTCGGGGGTCAACCGCTTCAGCGCGGCCACCAAGTGCGCGGCGGCCCGGTCCCGGGGCCCCTCGGAGACCACGGCCGCGATCCCGGGCACCGGGGGGCGTCCCGCGTCCACCGCGACGACGGCCCGCCGCGTCGCGGGGGGCAATCGCGCGAGGATCGCCGGGGCGAGGTCCCCGTGCAGGTCGATGACGCAAAGCGGCGTGCCCTCGAGGAACGTCCGGGCGGCCCATCGGGCGAGGTACGTCGTCTTGCCCGCGCCGAAGGCCCCGAGGACGATCGCCGGTGTCTCGACGGGGAGTTCGGGCGACGACCGCCCGGCGGTCTCGGGCAACCGCACCGTGCGCGCGGCGACTTCCGGGGGGCGGTCGAACCAACCGTCGGAAGGAATCGAGCGGAGTCCACCGAGCCGCCAATCGCGCCGGGCGCCGAGCCGGGCCGGTCGGACGGTCGTCGGGACACCGACGGTGCGGGCCCAATCGGCTGCGATCGCCGTACCGAGCCCACGAAACCGCCTCTCGGACTCCTCGTCGGAGCTCGTCGCCACGCGAAACCGGCGCGCGAGCCAGAGCGTGCCCCGCGGGCCGGGAAGCCAGAACGTCTGGAGCCCGAGCCACACGGAGCGGTCGAGGCCGGGCGCGATCCCGACCATGTCCACGCCGGGCCCCGTCCCCCGCGACTCCGGGAATCCGACCCGTCCCGCCCGGACGAGGTCGCCCCGGCATTCGCTCGGGAGGCCCGGCGGAGGCGTGGGGGCTATTCCGAGGTACGGTTCACAGACGACCGAGGCCCCTGCGGCGCTCCTCCGGAGGAGCTCGACAACCTCGGCCGGTCGTACGGTGAGTCGAACGGGAGCTCCGTCCGATGACCCTTCGGCGAGGACCGCGGCGGGGAACGGCGTCGCCGCCATTAGCCGGGCCAGCGCTCCGTACCACTGGTGAAGCTGGACGGGCGGGCCGAGGCAGACGACCGTGGCCGTCGCGGGCGACCTCACGGCCGTTCGTGCGAGGAGGTCGCGCGGTCGACGAGGGCGTCGACCTCGGCCCGCACGTGGGGAAGCCGGT
>Ga0187784_10000179_pt1 | contig 42433 bp, 41 predicted proteins | sample 1015_SJ02_MP15_2_FD_132964 | JGI IMG/M metagenome (GOLD analysis project Ga0187784, IMG submission 132964) | Tropical peat soil microbial communities from peatlands in Department of Meta, Colombia - 1015_SJ02_MP15_20_MG | ecosystem: Environmental > Terrestrial > Soil > Wetlands > Peat | place... | reverse complement strand
GACTTGCCGGCGCCGTTCGGGCCGATCAGCGCGTGGATCGTGCCTTCGCGCACATCCATCGAGAACGCGTTCACCGCCGTGAGCCCGCCGAAGCGTACGGTGAGGTTTTCGATCGAGAAGATCGTCATGGCTGCGTGGCCTCGGAGCGCAGCGATGCCGAGGAGGTGGAGGAGGGCGCGCGCCTCGAAGCGGTGGGCCTTGCGCGCAGCCGCTCCTCGATCACGCCCCACAATCCGCGCGGCATGAACATCACGGCGAGGACCAGGATCGCGCCATAGAAGAACTCCTGCCACACCAGGAGGCCGCGCGGCGCGGCGCGCAGCACCTCGGGCAGCAGGCCGATCAGCACGACGCCGAGCAGCACGCCGAGGATCGAGCCCGGCCCGCCGACTACCACCATGGTCAGCACCAGCACCAGCTGCGCGACGCCGAGCACGTCCGGGTTCACGAAGGATTCGTAGAGCGTGTACATGCCGCCGGCGACGCCCGCATAGATCGCCGACAGCACGAAGCCGGCGATCTTGGTGCGCTTCACCGCGATGCCGCATGCGGCGGCGACGTGCTCGCTGTCGCGGATCGCGGCGAAATGCCGCCCGAGCCGCGAGCGCATCAGGTAGAGGGTTGCGAGCAGCATCAGGCAGAGGATTGCGGCGACCACGGGCAGCGCCGCCGGGTCGGTGCCGGTCGCGTAGCCGAGCACGTTCGCGGGCCGGATGCGCAAGCCGTCCGGGCCGCCGGTGATCCGGTCGAAGGTGCGGAAGGCCCATTGCGCGCATTCGGCGAAGGCGTAGGTCGCAAGCGCGAGGTAGACGGTGCGCAGCCGCGTCGAGGGGATCGCGATGATCCATCCGATCAGGCCCGCGAGCGCGGCCGCAAGCGGCATGCCGATGACGAACGGCAGGCCGAGACGCAGATCGAACAGCGCCGTGCCGTAGATGCCGATGCCGAAGAACGCGATATGCGCGAAGGCGAACTGCCCGGACCAGCCGAGCAGCAGGTCGAGGCCGATCGCCAGCACCGCGTACATCATCAGCACGTTGGCGAGATAGAGGAAATAGACCGGCACGCAGAGCGGCAGCACGAATCCCGCCGCGAGGATCGCGGCGACCAGGATCAGGCTGCGTCTGGCAAGCGGTCCGTACATCGGCGCGCTTTTCGCTCCTCACACTTGCTCTCAGACTTTCTTGGGCGCGAGCGCCTCGCCGAGCAGGCCCTGCGGGCGCAACAGCAGCACCACCATGATGACGAAGAACGGCGTCACGGCGATCGCCTGCGGCGACAGCAGGACGCCGACGAGGTTCTGCACGACGCCGAGCACGATGCCGCCGATGACGCAACCGGGCAGCGAGGTGAAGCCGCCGATGATCGCGGCCGCGAAGGCGAGCATCACGACCGTACCCATGTCCGGCGTCATCAACAGCTTCGGCGCCAGCAATATGCCGGCGAGCGCGGCGATCGCGGAGGAGAGCCCCCAGGCGGCCATGCGCATGCGCCGCACCGGAATGCCGATCAGCGCGGCGGCGCGCGGGTTCTGGCTGGTCGCGCGCAACGCCTTGCCGGCGCGGGTGAAGGTGAAGAACAGCGTGAGCGCGAGCATCACCACGATCGTGACCGCGACGATCGCGAGGTCCTGGCGCTGCAGGATCACGTCGCCGAAGAACAGCGGCGGGCCGGCGATCAGCGGCGGCAGGCGCCGCACCTCCTCGGTGTAGGGCACGACGCGCACGATGCCCTTCAGCAGATAGCCGAGCCCGACGGTCGCAACGACCAGCGGCACGAGATCGGCATGGGCCGCATAGCGTCGGCCCGTGATGGTGTTGAGCGCGACGCGCTCGAACAGTGCGCCGACCGCGAACACGATGACGACCGAGAGGCCGATCATCGTCACATAGGGCAGGGTGAAGAACGTGAGCGCGAGCAGGCCCACATAGGCCCCAAGCATCACCAGCTCGCCGCCGGCGAAGTTCACCACGTCGGTCGACTTGTAGATGATCACGAGCGACAGCGCGACCAGCGCGTAGACGCACCCGGTCACGATGCCGCTCGCGACAGCTTGCATGAGCAACAAGGAGGACATGCTGCTGCCCTTGACGCGCTACATCCCGTCGGTGCCGTTCCAGGTGTAGACGCCCGGCATCACGGTCTGCTTCACGCCGTCGAAGCGCACCACGATGACGTCACGCAGCGCGTCGCGCCGGTTCGGCCCGAACGCGAGCTCGCCCGCCATCACGTCGGGCTTCACCCTGGTCTGTTCCAGCGCCTTGACGAAGGATTCGCGCGTCAGCTCCTTGCCGGCCTTCTCGAGCGCGGCGATCACCATGAAGGCGGAGGGAAGCCCGGTGACGAAGAACGCGGTCGGCTCGCGATCCGGATAGTAGCTCTTGTAGAGCTTGATGTACTTGTCGTGGATCGCGGCATCGCCGATGTCAGTGAACGACCAGGTGTGATAGAAGTTCTTCAGCGCGTCCGGATTGCCGACATTCTTGGCGAAGGTCGACGGCGAGGGGATACCCTGCGTCGCCTGCAACAGCGGGATGTCGGTCATGCCGTATTCGGCATATTTCTGCGCGATCAGCACCGCCGGCGCCGGGTAGGCGCCCGAGAGGATCACGTCGGGCTTGGCGGCGCGCACCTTCAGCATCGGCGCGGTGATGTCGCTGATGTTCGGCGGAATGCGCTCCTCGGCGACGACCTGCACGCCCGCCCGCTCGAGCACGGCCTTCGCGGTCTTCAGGTTGGCGTTGCCGTAGTCGTCGTCGTGCACGATGATCGCGGCGCGCTTCGCCTTCAGCTGCTGCGCGGCGAAGCTCGCGAGCGCCGAGCCGTAGACGCGCTGCGTCGCCTGGAACGAGCCGAACACGTAAGGCGTCGGCGGGAACACCGCATTGTCGCCGGCGGCGTTCAGCATCACCATCGGGATCTTCTCGCGGTTGACGAAGTCCTGCGCGGCCGCGACCGCCGCGGTGCAGGAGCCGCCGTGCAGCAGGAAGACCTTGTCGACGGTGGTGAGCTTCTTCACCACCGCGACCAGGTCGTTCGGCGTGCACTTGTCGTCCTCGACCACGAGCTTGATCTTGCGGCCTTGAATGCCGCCTTGTCTGTTGGCCTCCTCGTAGAGCATCTTCGCCGCGTTGAGCGGATCGAGCCCGTAGCCGATCAGCGGGCCGGAGAGCGGCCCGAACAGTCCGATGGTGATCTCATTGTCGGTGAGGCCGGGATCCGCGGCGCGCGCCGGCGCAACCGCGAGCGCCAGCAAGGCGGCGCCGATCAGCACGTGATGAAGTCGCTTCAGGCTTCGCATTCGTTTCCTCCCTTGACGCATCCAACCGTCCGGGCTCTTTGCGAGCTCTCGGACGCGCAAGCCTTGTTCAGGACGGCATCAGCCGCCCCATCGCCGCGGTACGGGTCAGCTCGAGCTTGCCGCCGACGCCGTGATCGCTGCGCTCGGTGATGGCCTCGTCGCTGACGAAGTCGGCGCTCGCGAGAATGAAGTCGGCCGAGTCGGCGAGGTCCTTGGCGATCGCGTCGGCGGCGCCGACCGCGTCGCGCCGGCGCAGGCACTTCAGCACCGCGGCGTGGTTGTCGCGCACGTTGCGGGTGCCGCGCGTCCGGAACAGCACGTTGAGGAACGGGCCGATCTGCATCCAGAGCGATTCCACGATCGGCAAGGTCACGGTGCTGCGCGCCGCGCCGTAGATGGTGAAATGGAAGTTGTAGTTCGCGCCGAGATAGGTGCGTACGTCGGCGGCATCGAGCGCCGCGACCATGGCGTCGTTCGCAGCCGCGATCGTCTTGATCTCGTCGTGCGAGAGCAGCTCGGTCGCGCGGCGCGCGAGGCCCGGCTCGAGGCTCAGCCGCACCTGCAACAGCTCCTGGAACCGCGCGCGCGCCATGCGCGGCACGCACACCGTGCGGTTCGGCAGCATCGCGAGGCTGCGCTCGGCGACGAGGCGCTTGAGCGCGTCGCGCACCGGAATGAGGCTGGTGCCGAACTGGTCGGCCAGGGTGCGCATCGAGAAGGCCTGGCCGGGAACGAGCTCGCCGGTGATCAGCGCATGGCGGATCGATGCGTAGATCTCGTCGTGCAGGCTGTTCGACAGGATGATGAGGCCGCGCCGGTCGGGGCGAGAGGCACCCTTCAGCTTGGCCATGACCGGCTCCTGACGCCGTACCGCGGCAAAACCGCTGGTTTGATATAACAGATCGACAACCGTCGCGGTGGCATCGCCACGCACACTCTCGATGTTGCGGACCAACTACCACCGAATTGTTATAACAGTGGCTGGGGAGCGTCAACGCGGCGCTTTCGCGCGTGCCCAGCCGGCGTCAATGCGCCAGAATCTTTCCGAGAAATTCCTGCGCGCGCTTCGTCTTCGGCGCCGTGAAGAACGCGGCCTTCGGCGTGTCCTCGACGATCTCGCCGTGATCCATGAACACGATGCGGTCGGCGACGCGGCGCGCAAATCCCATCTCGTGCGTCACCACCAGCATGGTCATGCCGCCGGTGGCGAGCGCGACCATCACGTCGAGCACGTCGCTGATCATCTCGGGATCGAGCGCCGAGGTCGGCTCGTCGAACAGCATCACCTCCGGGTCGAGCGCGAGCGCGCGCGCGATCGCGACGCGCTGCTGCTGGCCGCCCGAGAGATTGAGCGGAAAGGCGTCGGCCTTGTCGGCGAGCCCGACTCGCGCGAGCAGCGCCTCGGCGCGCGTCTTCGCGTCACTGCGCGAGCGGCCGAGCGCATGGACCTGCGCCAGCATGATGTTGTCGAGCGCCGACATGTGCGGATAGAGCTCGAAATGCTGGAACACCATGCCGATGCGGGTGCGCAGCTTCGGCAGGTTTGTGCTCTTGGCGCCGACCTCGACGCCGTCGAAACGGATGCTCCCCGACTGGTAGGGCTCGAGCGCGTTGATGCACTTGATCAGCGTGCTCTTGCCCGAGCCGGACGGGCCGCAGATCACCACCACCTCGCCGCGCGCGACCGTGAGCGAGCAATCGCGCAGAACGGGCGAGGTCCCGTACGACTTCGAGACTTTCTCGAGCGCGATGATGGGCGGGTTGGTCATGCTTTCGATCACTGACGTTTGATCATGTCCGCACCGCAAGCCGCGCATAGAGCACGCGCCCGGCGGCCGACAGCAGGAAGCAGATCGCAAGATAAGTCAGCGCGATGAAGCCGATGATGGTGATCGGCGCGAACTCGCGGCCGTTCACCAGCATCGCGCTGCCGGTGAACTCGTTGACGCCGATCACCGAGGCCACCGAGGTGAACTTCAAGAGCCGCACGTATTGGCTGAACAGCGTCGGGATCACGTTGCGCAGCGCGATCGGCACGATGACGAGCCGCAGTGCCTGCGCGCGCGTCAGGCCGGTCGCGAGCGCCGCCTGCATCAGGCCAGGCTTCACCGAGCGCAGCCCGGCGCGGATGTCCTCCGCCAGATAGGCCGCGATGAAGGCGATGAAGCCGAAGGCGGCGGCGGAGTAGGCGCTGGTCTTGTAGCCGAGCAGCGCAGGCAGGGCGAAATAGCAGATGAACAGCACCATCAGCAGCGGCGTGCCGCGGATGAAGGCGACGTAGAGGTCGAGCGCCGGCGCGAGCAGCGGCACGCGCAAATAGCGCAAGGTCCCGATCGCAAGGCCGAGCACGGTGCCGCCGACGATCGACAGCGCCGCGATCTCGGCCGTGACGCGCAAGCCCGCGAGCAGGAACGGCAGGTTCTTGAGGACGACCTCAGGCATCGCCGAACCCCTGCACGCCTTGCGCGCGCGCCCCCGGGATCAGCATGAGGCCAAAGGTGACGAGCGTCACCAGCGCGAGATAGAGCGCCGAGATCGTGATGTAGACCTCGAAGGTGCGGAAGGTTTGCCCTTCGATCGCCGAGGCCTCGTAGGTCAGCTCCGCCACGGTGATGACCGAGGCAAGCGAGGAGTCCTTGATCAGCTGCGAGGCAAGGCTCGCGAGTGAGGGCGTGACGATGCGCAGTGCTTGCGGATAGATCACGAGCCGCAGCGCCTGCAGCCGCGTCAGCCCGGTCGCGAGCGCTGCGAGGTTTTGCCCGCGCGGCACTGCGCCAAGGCCCGCGCGGATCGTCTCGGCGACGTAGGCGCCGGAGTAGAGCGTGAGCGCCGCGGTCGCGCACCAGAACGGCGGCAAGCGCAGAAACGCAAGCCCGACATACCAGGCGTACATGTGCACCAGCAGCGGGATGTTGCGCATCACCTCGACATAGGTTGCGGCTGCGATGCGCAGCGCGCGGCTCTGCGCGGCGCCGGCGGTGCCGACGATGACGCCGACGATCAGCGCCAGGATGAGCCCGAGTGCCGACAGCGCCATGGTGGTGAGGAGCCCGTCGAGGATCAGGTCGCGATTGGCCCAGATCGGCGCGAAGTCGAAGTGATATTGCATCGCGTGTTACGGCCACACCTCGATCGGCGTGGTCGGCTCGACGTGGAAATATTTCCGATAGAGCGCCGCGTATTCGCCCGAGGTCCACAGATCCTGCAGCGCGAAATTGATCTCATCGCGCAGATCGGAATCGCCCTGCCGCACGCCGATGCCGAACGGCTCGACGCTGAACAGCTCGCCGACGATCTTGAAGTTCGGATTGTCCTTCAAGAACCCTTGAAGAACGTTGAGGCTGCCGGTGAAGGCGTCGGCGCGGCCCTGCGCGAGCGCGAGCCAGGCGGCGTTGTAGTCGCGGAACGCGATGATCTTGGCGTTCGGCGCCACCGCCGCGATGGTCTTCTCCAGGGTCGTGCCCTGCTGCACGGCGACCTGCTTGCCGTCGAGGTCCTTGAAGGAGGCGATGGTGCTCGCCTTCGGCACCATCAGCGATTGCCCGCCGGTGTAATAGGTGATCGAGAAGTCGATCGTCCGGTCGCGCTCGCGCGTGTGCGTCATCGAGGCCGCGACCAGGTCGACATTGCCGCTCACCAGCAGCGGAATGCGCGTCGCCGAGGTGACCTTCACCAGCTCGACCGGCACGCCGATGTGGGCGGCGATCTTGCGCACGATGTCGATGTCGAAACCGGTCGGCTCGTTCTTCTCGTCGAGAAAGCCGAAGGGCGGCGTGTCGAGCTTCACGCCGGCGAGCAGCTTGCCGCGCTCCTTGATCTTGGCGATGGTGCCCTGCGGCGCCTGCGCGGCAGCCGGCCCGATCGCAAGGGCAAGCGCGATCAGCGTTGCGAGGGTGCGGAGCAGGGCAGCCATCGGGATTCCTCACTTGATCCATTCTCAATTCCGCTCGTCCCCCATAGCCCGTCGAAGACGGGCGTAGACGCCCTTATCGCAAGCGGGGACCCAGTCCTTTTGGCCCTTGGCCCCTGGATTCCCGCTTGCGCGGGAATGAGCGGGTGCTTCTACGCCGCGATCCCGACCCGCGCGATGCGGTCGAGCGCGTCATCGAGCTCGCGGTCCGAGCATGTCAGCGACAGCCGCAAATGCCCAGTGCCCGAGGCGCCGAAGGACGAGCCCGGAACGGTCGCGACGTCGATCGTGTCGAGCCAGCGCTTCGCCACCTCGGCGTCGGGCGCCGCAACGGAAGGGAACAGGTAGAAGGTCGCAGGCGGCACGCTGCAGCTGATGCCCGGCACGGCAGACAGCCGTGCCGCGGCGGTCTCAAGCCGCGCGCGAAACATCTTGCGATAGCGCGGCACCAGCTCCGCTTCCAGCGAGAGCGCCACGATGCCGGCGGCCTGGATGAATCCCGGCACGCAATAGATCGAGTGCTGGATGAACTTCAGGATCGTCTTCGAGAGGCCGGGCGGCGTGAGCAGGCAGCCGAGCCGCCAGCCGGTCATGCCGAACGTCTTCGAGAGCGAGTCGATCACGAAGACGCGCTCCTGCCCGCCGGGCAGGCTCTGCGGGTTGGGGAATTTCCCCTCGTACAGCAGATCCGAATAGACCTGATCGAACAGGATCCAGAGATCATGCTGCCTGGCGAAGGCGAGCACCGTCTCGATCTCGGCCGCCGACAGCACGCGCCCCGTGGGATTGACCGGGGAGTTGACGATGATCGCTTTCGTGCGCGGCGAAACGACGCGGGAAAGCGCAGCCGCATCGATGCGGTCGAGCATCGAGATGCCGATCGGCGTTCCGCCGCACAGCCGCACGCAAGGGCCGTAGCTGACCCAGCCGGGCTCCGGCACCAGCACCTCATCGCCCGCCTCGATCGTGCCCATCAGCGCGGTGAGGAGGGCGAACTTGCCGCCGGGCGTGACGATCACGTCCGCGGGGTCGTAGGTGACTCCGGAGCGCACGGCGTCGCGCCGCACGATCGCCTCGCGGAGCGCCGGCAGGCCGGCCGGTGGTCCGTAATGCGTGTCGCCGCCGCGCATCGCGTGCTCCGCTGCCTCGATGATGCGCGGATCGGTCGCGATGTTCGGATCGCCGCTCGAAAGCCCGATGATCTTGCGGCCGGCAGCGCGCGCGTTGCGCACGCGCTCGGTCATCTCGACGGTTGCCGAGGGCTTCAGTCCGACGACGCGTTCAGCGAGGGCTCTTGGCATGCGTGCTCTTTCCGTAGGCAAGAGAAGTCGTCGTGCGGACGCGCACGCCGAAAGTGATTGGCAGCCATGATAGTCAATCGATCACTTGAGTCCCATGCGAGTGCCGTGTTCTGCTTCGCGCGAGCGTGATTTCCGCGAGGGAGAAGGCTTGTGTTGCAATCCCGCCGTCGCGTGTTGACTGTAGCGCTGGCCCTTGCGGCGAGCGCGAGGCGCGCCGCGGCCGACGACGCCTATCCGTCGCGCGTGATCAAGCTGGTGGTGCCTTGGCCGCCCGGCGGCATCACCGATGTGCTGGGCCGCATCCTGGCGCAGCGCATGGGTGCCGAGCTCAACGCGACCATGATCGTCGAGAACCGCGCCGGCGCGTCGGGCACGATCGGGCATACGCTCGTGGCGCAGGCGGCGCCCGACGGCTACACGCTGCTGCTCGCGACCAACTCGACCTACGCGATGGCGCCCTATCTGCTCGGCAAGCTGCCCTATGACAGCGACAAGGCGTTCGCGCCGATCGGGCTCGTCGCGAGCAGCCCGCAGGTGCTGTGCGTGCACCCCTCGGTTCCGGTCACCGACGTCAAGGGCTTCCTCGCCTATGTGCGCGCGCGCCAGCCGAACGGCGTGAGCTTCGAGTCGTCCGGGCCGGGCGGCTCGAGCCATCTCGCGATGGAATTGCTGATGTCGATGGCCAATGTCGGCATGCTGCACGTGCCCTATCGCGGCGGCGGGCCGGCGTTGCAGGCGCTGGTCGCCGGCGAGGTCGATGCCGGCTTTGTCGACTCGGTGGTCGCGCTGCCGATGGCCGCGACCGGCCAGATCCGCACGCTCGGCGTCAGCAGCAAGGAGCGGCTCGCGGTCGCGCCCGATCTGCCGACCATCGCGGAGGCCGGCGTGCCGGGCTTCCAGTCCTCGACCGACGTCGCGATGCTGGCGCCGGCCGCCACGCCGCCGGCGATCATCCGCAAGATCAGCGCTGCGCTGATCGCCGCGCTCCAGTCGCCGCAGGCGCGCGAGCCGATGTCGAAGCAGGGAGTCATCATCGTCGCCGGCACGCCCGAAGAGTTTCCCGCCTACTACACGGCTGAGTCGGCGAAATGGGGCGAGATCATCCGCTCGCGCGGGATCAGCATGAAGTGAGGTACGCGAGGCGGCGCCGCGCGTCACCCTCTTCCCGTTTACGGGGAGAGGGTGGCGAACCGTCGTGGCGAAGCGAAGACGGTGAGCCGGGTGAGGGGGACTCTCCATAGGTTGAGGCGTATGGAGAGTCCTCCTCACCCGACCCGCCTTCGGCGGGTCGACCTCTCCCCGCATAGCCCGTCGAAGACGGGCGTAAACGCCCTTTCGCTGGGGAGAGGTGAAGGAGGAGAGGCCGCCGCTCGCGTCCATCTCAACTCAACTCGATCACCAGATTCAAAAACTCATCCACGCGCACGCGTGCGTCGGGCCCGATGCAGCAGGTCGACTCGCGCTCTTCCACTAGCGCCGGGCCCTCGAAGCTCGCGCCGGGGGCGAGCGCGTAGCGGTCGTAGACCGCGCAGGACAAAGTGCCGAGCCCCTCGAACCGCACGTCGCGCGTGCCGCGCCGTGCTGGCGCGCGCGCGGCGCCGTTCGTCGCCGTCGGCTTGAGGCGAATGTCCTGGCCCGGCGCCACGCAGGCGAGCCGCCAGCTCAAGGCCTCGATCGGTGAATCCTCGACCACGCGGCCGAAGCGCTCGCGATAGCTTGCAAAGAACGCCGCGCGGATCGCCGGCAGGTCGCGCGCGCCGAGCGTGGTCGAGGGCAGGGGCACCGGGATCTCGAAGCCCTGCCCGACATGGCGCATGTCGGCGCTCGGGCGCAGCGTGATCGCGGCAGGATCGGCGCCGGCTTCGCTCAGCAGGCGCGAGCCTTGGCTCGTCATCGCGGCGAACAGCGCATTGACATGATCGAAGTCGAGCCGCTCGAGCCGTGCGACGTAGCTGCGCACCATGTCGGTCGCGGGCGGCGCCACCAGGAAGCCGAGCGCGGACGCGACGCCGGCGCCGAGCGGCACGACTAGGCGCTGCATCTTCAACAGCCGCGCCAGATTGTAGGCATGCACCGGACCCGCGCCGCCGAACGCGATCAGCGTGTAGCGGCGTGGATCGCGGCCTTTCTCGGCGAGATGCATGCGGGTTGCCGCCGCCATGGTCTCGTCGACAATGCGCTGCACGCCGAGCGCCGCGTCCATCTCGGCAAGCTGCAGCGTGTTGCCGAGGCGATCCGCAAAGGCGCGGCGCACGCCGGCGAGATCGAGAGGCATCTCGCCGCCGAGGAAATAGTCCGGATTGAGCCGGCCGAGCACGAGATCGGCGTCGGTCACGGTCGGCTCGGCTCCGCCGAGGCCGTAGCAGACCGGGCCGGGCTTGGCGCCGGCGCTGCGCGGCCCGACCTTCATCAGGTGCGCGGAAGGCTCGACGCGCGCGATCGACCCGCCGCCGGCGCCGATCTCGATCATATCGACGACCGAGACCTTGAGCGGGAGCCCCGAGCCCTTCACGAAACGGCGCACGCGCCCGGCCTCGAAGTCGAACTTGTGATCCGGCTTGCCGTTCTCGACCAGGCACATCTTCGCCGTCGTGCCGCCCATGTCGAACGACACGACCCTGTCGAGGCCGGCGAGTTTTGCCAGAAACGAGGCCGCCATCGCGCCGGCCGCGGGACCGGATTCGATCATGCGCACGGGGAAGTCCTTCGCCTCCTGCACCGCCGCAATCCCGCCGCCCGAGAGCATCACGTAGAGCCGCCCCGCAAAGCCGATCGCGGCAAGGCGCGATTCGAGCCGCTCGAGATAGCGGCGCATCAGCGGCTGCACATAGGCGTTGGCACAGGCCGTGCTGGTGCGCTCGAACTCGCGGATCTCGGGCGCCACTTCGCAGGAAAGCGTCAGCGCGAGATCCGGATAGAGAGCGCGCACGATCGCGGCCGCACGCCGCTCATGCGCGGGATTGCGGTAGGCGTGCAGGAACGAGATCGCGAGGGCCTCGCAGCCGTCGCGCTCGACCAGCTCGCGTGCGGTCGCCTCGACCGCGGCCTCATCGAGCGGCAGCAGCACCTGTCCCTCGAAATCGATGCGCTCCCTCACCTCGCGGCGGCGATGGCGCGGCACCAGCGTCGGCGGCGCCTCGAGGAACAGGTCGTAGAGGTCGTAGCGCGTCTCGCGCCCGACCTCGATCACGTCGCGAAACCCCTCCGTGGTGATCAGCCCCACCGTCGCGCCGGTGCGCTCGATCACGGTGTTGGTGACCAGCGTCGTGCCGTGCACCACGCTGTGCAGCTCTTGCGCCTTGAGGCTTTTCTCCTTCAGAAGCCGCGCGATGCCGTTGACGATCGCCTCGCTCGGATCGTCCGGGGTGGTGAGCAGCTTGCCGGTGTGGACGAGATCGCGGCGCGGATCGTGCAGCACGAAATCCGTAAAGGTGCCGCCAACGTCGACGCCGATGCGGACGGAGCGCTCAGCCACGTCACTTCGCTCCGTATTCGTTGCGTGCCGCATCGGCGCTGACATAGCCGTCGCGCAGGTCGCGCGCGAGCGCGTCCGGATCGCGCTGTTTCGGATCGCCGTAGCCCCCGCCGCCCGCATAGATCATGCGCAGCCGCGTGCCGGGCGCGACCGTCGTGCGCGACTTCGGATGCGGGCGCGCGCCGTCGGAAAACTCGATCAATGCGGGCGCGCCGGGCGCGCCGCCGCGCACGCCAAGCGCCGGGTGATCGCGCCGGTCCGACAACAGCGAGAGCCGCACGGGGGCCGGGGAGCGCACCTCGATCTCGGCCTCTTGCCCGAGCCCGCCGCGATACTGCCCCGCGCCGCCGGAATCCGGCCGCAGCTGCTTGCGCCAGACCACCAGCGGCGAGACGCTCTCGAATGCCTCGATGCTGCCGGCGCCGACATTGGTCGGGAACGAGGTCGTCGGCAGGCCGTCGCGATGCGGCGAGGCGCCCATGCCGCCGGTCGCGAACAAGACCTGGCTGAAGCGGTCGCCGTTGCGATCGAGCCCGGAGAACAGCGCGCGCATCGAGGGCGCGGCGCCGCTCTCGGCGATCACCCGGTCCGGGATGACTTCGGCAAGCGCGCGATAGATCGCGCCGGCGAGCAGGTGCCCGGTCAGCTGCCGCGCGCCGACGGGGGAGGGAAAGCGCGGATTGAGAATGCTGCCTTCGGGCGCCGCGACGCTGATCGCCTGGTACGAGCCTTCGTTGCGCGGCGTAAACGGATCGAGCGCGCATTTCACCGGATAGACCGAATAGGCATGCGTGTAGTTGAACACGCAGTTGATGCCGCGATCGATCTGCGGCGACGTCCCGGCATAGTCGATATGCATGCGCTCGCCGGTCACGCTCACCGCGCATGCGATCCGCGTCGTCTGCGCGTCGAAGCCGTCGGCTTCGAGCACCGCCCGATAGGTGCCGTCGGGCACCGCCGCAATCGCGCGCCGCATCGCGGCGCCGGCGCGCGCGTGCACCGCCGCGGCTAAGCCCTGCAGATCGTCGAGCGCGACATCGGCGAGGAACTCCTCGACCCGGCGCACGCAGACCTCGTTGGCGGTCACCTGCGCCTCGAAGTCGCCGAGCACCTGGCGCGGCACGCGCACGTTCGACAGGATGATGTCGATCAGCTCCTCGTTGCGTTTGCCCTCGCGCAGATAGCGGACGGGAGGAATGCGGATGCCCTCCTCGAACAGCTCGCGGCAATCGGCCGACCACAAGGCCCCGCCGACGTCGGGCGAATGCGCGATCGAGCCGGCAAAGCCGACGAGGGCGCCACGGTGGAAGATCGGGCTCACGAAGGTGAAGTCGGGCAGGTGGCCGGTGGCGAGCCAGGGGTCGTTGGTGATCACGCAGTCGCCCGGCCGCCAGGTCTGCGCCGGAAAACGCTCGAGGAAGCTCTTCGTGGTGCGCGGCAGGATGCAGGAGAACGACGCGATGCCGCCGGTGTTCTCCGACAGCGAGTTGCCGTTGCGATCCATCAGCACGGTCGCGTAGTCGTTCGACTCGCGCACGATGGTCGAAAACGCTGTTCGCAAAAGGCCGGCGGCGGCCTCGTCGGCGATCGAGATCAGCCGGCTCCAGAAGATTTCGAGCGTGACCGGATCGAAAGCTTCGCGGGTGGTGGGTTGGCTTGCCGCGTCCATCAAGGCCTCATCCTCAAGGAGCGGTCCGCGCGTTAGCGCGGACCGCGTCTCGAAGCATCGCGGCGAACTCGGCATGTGCGGCCATCCTTCGAGACGCTCGCCATAAGCGCGTTTACGCGCGTCCATAGCCCGTCGAAGACGGGCGTGAACGCGCTATGGCTCGCTCCTCAGGATGAGGAGCCGAGCGCGGCGCAAGACGGTAGCCGGGCGACTCGTTCGTGTCTAATATGATTTACGTCCCGATTGATATGCATTACGAATGGCAGCATGGAGCTGCGCCATCTGCGCTATTTCGTCGTGCTGGCCGAGGAATTGCACTTCGGCCGCGCCGCGCAGCGGCTCGGCATCTCGCAACCGCCGCTCAGCCAGCAGATCCGCGCGCTCGAGCACGACCTCAAGGCGCGGCTGTTCTGGCGCACCAATCGTCGCGTCGAGCTGACGGAGGCCGGTCATGCGCTGCTGATCGAGGCGCGCGCCACGCTCGACCAGGCCGAGCGCGCGAGCGCGGTCGTTGCGCAGGCGCAGCGCGGGCAGGTCGGCGAGCTGAGGATCGGCTTTGCGCCCTCGGCGCCGCTGATCGCGCCTTTCACCGCGACGCTGCTGGCGTTCCGCAAGGCCGCGCCGGGCGTGCGCCTGGTGCTCGACGATCAGGTCTCGCCGCAGCAGATCGATGCGCTGCTGGAGCGGCGGCTGCATATCGGCTTCATCCGCAGTCCCACGGCGCCCGACCTGCCGGAGGCGCTCGCCGCGGTCGAGCTCTACCGCGAGCCGCTGTCGGTCTTCATGAGCGGGGATCATCTGCTCGCGCGAAAGCGCGTGGTGCCGCTGCCGGCGCTCGCCGAGGAGCCGTTCGTGTTCTTCCCGCGCAGTCACGGCACCAGTCTTTATGATCAGGTGTTCGCGCTCTGCCGCAAGGCCGGATTCATCCCGCGCGTCGCGCAGGAGGCGCGCGCCAACGCGACCATTCTCGGCCTGGTGTCGGTCGGGCTCGGGGTCTCGATCCTGCCGGCGTCATTGCGCGGCATCGCGCTCGCCAACGTCGCGGTCCGCGCGCTGGCGCCGTCAGGCGCCCCGACCTCGATGTGGCTGGTGCATCGGCGCCATGATCAGTCGCCGATCGCCGAGAGGTTCGTGACGCTCGCGAAGGGCAAGCAGCGGCTGCGTGCGCCGTCGCCTCCGCCGGATCGCGGCTAAACCGCCGGTCGGGCGCCAAGGATGCGTTGCCAGATCGTGCCGCCGAGCCGCTTCCAGCCGAGATAGAAATAGATCGCGATCACGGCGAACAGCGCGAGCGCCGGCGCCCCGGTGAGTTTGAAGCCGTCGTCGGTCAACCTGCCGGTGAGCTTGCCGATGACAAAGCCGCCGGCAAAGAAGACGGTGAGAAAGTCGAGAATGCCCGCCAGCACCCTGCGCCAGGCGGGGGCTTTTACGGGTTCGGGCGGTCGCGGTGGCTCGGACATGCGGGCCTCGGGAAGCGCCAGCGGCGGGGTTGCACGGTGCCTAGCAAACGGCGCGCGTGCTCTGCAAGAGTCGCCCGCACGCCGCTATCTGTGGCCAAAAGCCCACATTCGCGCCGTTCGACCTCAGGGTCTGAACCCGAATGCCGCGACTACGCACCAATAGGCAGGCCAAAACCCCAGGATGCCGCCAAGACCGATAACGGAGAGAGCCATGACCGCGCCCTCAGAAACCGGCCAGAAATGGTACGCGCGCGCGAACGAGGCGTCGTTCAAGCCCACCTCGGGCGGCTACGTGTTCCAGGCGCCGAGCCCGTGGATCTTTGCCCGGCCGCGCTATTATCTCGTGAGCGAAACCCAGAAGGCCCAGCTTCTCGCCGGGTTGGCGCGCTGGCGCCTGCTGCTGATCGTCGCCGTGGTCTCGAACTTCGCGCTCGTCGGGGCCCTCGTGTTCTTGATGCAATCAGCGCCGGCGACGTTTGCTCGCCCGCTGGTGCCGCTGGCGCAGAGCCTGGGGTCCTTCGGTTTCGTCCTGCTGCTTTTTGCCGTGTTCGCGCTGATGACCGCGCCGGTCCTCGCCATGCCGCAGGTCTATCTGGCCGGGGTTCTGCGGGCGGGGCTTCTCGGCGCACCGCTTACCGACGAGCGGATCCGGATCAGCGACCAGCTCCCCAAGATCGCGACCTCGGTATCCAAAACCGTGCTCGCCGTGGGGTTGATCGCCGGATCAGTGCTGATCGTGTCCGGCCTGCTGATCCTGCTCGACGGCTACCTCGAAGGTCATCTGTTGCGCGGCGCGCTGCAGATGATCCCGGCGCTGCTGTTTGGCGCGCTGCTGACCGTCTATTTCGCCTACCTGTTGCGCCTGAGGGCAAAGCAGAAGCAGGCGGCGGCGAGCTAATCAGCCACGTCGTCGTCGCCGAGAATGCGCAGCGCGGCGCCGTCCATATCGTCGTACTGGCCGCTCTTGAGCGACCAGAGAAAGGCCACCAGCCCGGTGAGACCGAGCGCAAGCGCCGCCGGCACGAGGTAGATCAGCACGTTCATGACGCGCGCGCCTCGATCGCGCCTTCCACATCGGCGGTGACGCCGGCGGCGGAGCACGCGGGAAGGCGGGCGCGCAACGCATTGAGCGTCACCAGAACAGACGAGCCGGACATCGCCGCCGCCGCGATCAGCGGCGTGGCGAAACCGAGGATCGCGACCGGCACCGCGATCGCATTGTAGATCACCGCGAGCCACAAATTCTGCCGCATCAGTGCCCGCGCGCGGCGCGCGATCACGATGGTGTCGCGCACCGGGCCGAGCCGCTCGCTCAGGAAGACCGCGTCGGCCTGCGCCTGCGTGACGTCGGCGGCGCTGATCGGCGAGAGCGAGATATGTGCGGCAGCCAGCGCGGGAGCGTCGTTGAGGCCGTCGCCGACCATCAGCACGCGCCGCCCCTGTGCCTTCAGCGCGTCAATGGCGGCGATCTTCTCGGCCGGCTTGAGTGCGCCGCGCCAGCTCGCGATGTCGAGCGCGCGGGCGATCGGCGCGACCGCTTCGTCGCGGTCGCCCGACAGGATCATCAGATCGAGGCCGAGCGCGCGCAAGGCGGCAGCGGTCTCGGCCGCATCGCGGCGCAGCGCCTGCCGCACGAGGAGGACCGCGCTCGCGGCGCCGTAGCGAAACGCGATCAGCGAGGTCCCCGACGCGACCGGATCGACGTTCGCGATGCCGCAGAATGCCGGACTGCCGAGCCTTGCCTCGACGCCGTCGATCATTGCGCGCACGCCCTGGCCCGGCTCCTCGACCGCGCCCTCGAACGGCGTACGCGTTTGCGATCCCTTTCCGATCTCCTTGGCGACCGCGGCGGCGAGCGGATGGCGGCTCGAGAGCGCAAGCCGCGCGGCGCGCGCGAGCAGCGCCCCCTCGATGTCGCGCGCATTGGCGACGCGCGGCTCCGGCAGGGTGAGCGTGCCGGTCTTGTCGAAGATGACGGTGTCGATCTCGGCGAGGCGCTCGATGGCGTCGCCGGCATTGAGGATGACGCCGGAGCGGAACAGGGCGCCCGCGGCAACGACCTGCACGGTCGGAATCGCCAGCGCGAGCGCGCAAGGGCAGGTGATGATGAGCACCGCGATCGCGGTCACGATCGCGTCGTGCGCCGAGGCGCCGACCGCAAGCCAGCCGACCAGCGTGAGCGCCGCGGTCGCGTGCACGACCGGCGCGTAGAGCCCGGCGGCGCGGTCGGCAAGCCGCACGTAGCGCGAGCGTGCCGCCACCGCCTTCTCGAGCAGCCGCTCGATCTCGTCGATCAGCGTGCCGCTGCCGGCCGCGGTGACGCGCAGCGTCAGCGTGCCGGAGAAATTCACGCTGCCGGCGTGGATCGCGGCGCCGGCCGCGACCGAGCGCCTGGCGGTCTCGCCGGTCACCAGGCTCTCGTCGATCTCGGAAGATCCATTGAGCACGACGCCGTCGGCCGGCACGCGATCGCCCGGGCGCACCAGCACGCGGTCGCCCGGCTTCAGCGCCGCCGCGGGCACGCGCACCAGCTCGGGTCCGTCGAAACGGTGCGCGAACTCCGCCTTCAGCGCCGCAAGATTGCCGGCGACGGCGCGCGTCTTGCGCCGCATCGCATGATCGAGCGCGCGCCCGCACAGCAGGAAGAACAGCAGCATCGTGGCGGAATCGAAATAGGCGTGCTGCGCGTGGTGCGCGGTCTCGGTGAGCGACATGCCGAGCGCGAGCAGCACGCCGAGCGAGATCGGCACGTCCATGTTGAGCGCGCGCGCGCGGAGCGCGCGCCATGCGCTCTGGAAGAAGGGCTGCCCGGCGTAGGCCGCCGCCGGAAGCGCGATCAGCGCGGAGAGCCAATGGAAGAAGTCGCGCGTCTCCTGCGGCATGTCGACCGCGCCCGACCAGACCGAGACCGAGAGCAGCATGATGTTCATCGCGGCGAATCCCGCGACCGCGAGGCACTTCACCAGGAAGCGGGCGTAACGCGCCTCCTCGGTTTCGCTGCTGTCGGCCTGGAACGGATGCGCGCGATAGCCGATCCCTTCCAGCGCGGCGATGAGGTCGACCGCCGCGATCTCCTCCTCGTGCCAGTCCACCGCAAGGCGGCGGTTGGTGAAATTGAGCCGCGCCTCGACCACGCCGGGCAGCCGTTTCAGGCTGCCCTCGATCTTGCGCACGCAAGCGGCGCACGCGACACCCTCGACCGCGAGCACCATGTGCGCGGTGCCGTCCTGATGCTGGACGAAAGTCGAGAGGTCGAGCGTCTCGGCCATGGCTGCCCTCCGCCAACGCCGCTACTGCAGGACGATCCGGTTGCGCGAGCGGAACACGCGCTCGTCACCGCGCGAAAATTCGATCAGCACGTCCCACTGGCCCGACGCCGCGGCCGCGGTGCCCTTGAAATGGCCGGGGGCGCTTTCGCTCAACGACACCACCTGATCTTCGCGCGCATCGGTCGGGCGGTGCAGCTCCGCGCCGGCGGTAAGGCCGGTAAGGGCGTTTCCGGCGGCATCGCGCGCGTCGATCTCGATCACGGCGTCATCGCCGGCGCGTCGCACACGCGCCTCGACCCGCCAATGGCGCGCCTCCTGCGCGCGCGCGGCCGCGATCTCGGTCTCGAACCTCTGGCCTTCGCGGTAGGCGCTGCTCGTCTCGAGCCCGCCGAAGGTCGTGATCGCCTCGCCGATCATGATCGCATTGACGGCCGAGACGGTGGCGAAGAAGGCAAGCAGGCAGAGCAGCACGGTTCGTCCGGTCAACGGACGCGCCGGCTTGTTCTCGTTGGCGGCGATCATGTCACCCTCCTTCCGGCGCGCGGAAGTAGTCGCCGGCGGTGGCGCGCTCGCCGGTTTCGGCGTCATAGAGATGGAAATTGATCGGCGTCGACTCGGGCGGCCGGTCCGCGTAGTCGGTCACCAGCACGCGAACCTCGCGCGTCTGGTCGGGCCCGACCTCGACGACGAAGCGGCCGTCCGGACGGGTCTGCACCACGTCGAGGAGCGCGCCGGCGAGCCCCGAAATGCTGAGCGTGAACTCGCGCCGCTCCGAGCGCTTGTTGGCGATGCGCACCGTGTAGGCGTTGCGGATGGCGCCGTCGGAGAGGCGCACGAACATCGGATTGCGATCGTGCAGCACGCTGATCGACTGTGCGGTGCGCGTGACCAGGGTAAACGTCATGATGGCGCCGACCAGCGCGATGATCGCCATATAGAGCAGCGTGCGCACGCGCACGAGGCGATATTCCGGTGCAAGCCCCTGGGCGTGGCGCTTGATGTTGATGTCGGTGTCGTAGCCGATCAGCCGGGGCGGGCGGCCGATCTTGGCCATCACGGCATCGCAGGCGTCGATGCAGAGCCCGCACTGGATGCAGCCGAGATTGGCGCCGCCGCGGATGTCGACCCCGGTCGGGCAGACATGGACGCACTGCAGGCAATCGACGCAATCGCCCGCCGGCAGCCCTTCGGCGCGCAGCGCGGCCGCCTTCTTCAGCGAGCCGCGCGGCTCGCCGCGGTCGTAGCGATAGGTGACGTTGAGCGCGTATTCGTCGGTGAGCGAGGCCTGGATGCGCGGCCACGGGCACATATAGAGACAGAGCTGCTCGCGCATGTGGCCGGCAAGCGCATAGGTCGTGAAGGTGAGGATGCCGATCCACGCATAGGCGATGAACGGCGCGCGCAGCGTCGCGAGATCATGCACCAGCGTCGGGGCGTCGGCGAAGTAGAGCACCCAGGCGCCGCCGGTCCACCAGGCGACCATCAGCCAGGTGATGTGCTTGCAGACGAGACGGACGACGCGCTCGCCGGTCCAGCCGCCGCGCTCGCGCTGCAGATGCTCGCGCCGGTCACCCTCCCACAGGCGCTCGATCGACTGGAACAGGTCGGTCCATACCGTCTGCGGACAGAGATAGCCGCACCAGAGGCGGCCGGCGAGCGCGTTCATCAGGAACAGCGTCATCGCCGCGATGATCAGGAGGCCGGTGAGGTAATAGACCTCCTGCGGCCAGATTTCGATGAAGAAGAAGTAGAAGCGCCGGGTGGAGAAATCGATCAGCACCGCCTGGCCCGGAGCGTTCGGCCCGCGATCCCAGCGGATGAACGGCGTGAAGTAGTAGATGCCGAGCGTGACCAGCAGCACCGCCCATTTGATGCGGCGGAAAAGCCCATGCACGCTCTGCGGATAGATCTTGCGCCGCGCCGCATAGAGCGGGGCGTCCTCATCCCACTCGCCGCTTGCGGGATTGAGCGGGGGCGTGTCGGCCACGACCCTGAGTGCGGCGCTCTCGGCCGCGCCCTTCACCTCGGCACTCTTGACCTCGGCACTCTTAACCTCGGCGCTCTTGGCGAGCGCGAACAGGCCGCAATCCGCGTCCGCGCACGCCTTCTGGGCCGCAGGGGTCGCATCGGCCGCCACGTATCATTCTCCGCCGCCGAGCGAGTGTACGTAGTAGGCGAGCGCCTTGATGGTCACCGGATCGAGCCGCCCGGTCCACGCCGGCATCACGCCGGCGCGCGCGTTGGTGATGACGTCGATGATCGTCGCCTCGTCCGAGCCGTACTGCCAGATATTGTCGGTCAGGTTCTTCGAGCCGAGCTCGCGGTTGCCCTTGCCATCCGGCCCGTGACACACCGCGCAATTGTCGGCGAACAGCTGCTTGCCGGCCGCCAGGTCGGTGCCCGGGCGGGTCGGCAGGTTGGAAAGCGAGCGCACGTAATTCGCCACCGTGACGATCTCTTCCGGCTTCAGCATCTTGTCCCTGCCGAACGCCGGCATCTGGCTGTCGTGCGCCTTCGGGTTGCCCGAGCGCACGCCGTACGTGATGGTCTGCTCGATCTCGGCGATCTTGCCGCCCCACAGCCAGTCATTGTCGTTGAGATTGGGGTAGCCCTTGCCGCCGCCGCCGCCCGCGCCATGGCACGGGCCGCAGTTGTCGCGGAACGCGGCGCGGCCCTCCGCATAGGCGAAGTCCGCAAGGCTCTGATCGTTCTTGATGTCGGCGAGCGCGGTCTTGGCGAGCTTGTCGTTCATCGGCGCGCGCTGGGTCTGCAGCCCGACGAGCTCGGTTGCGACCGCGGCGCGCGAGCTCCAGCCGAACACGCCGGTGGTGAACGAGGAGATCAGCGGAAACGCCGGATACACGATCCAGTAGCCGATCCCCCAGATGATGGTGAGATAGAACAGCCAGAGCCACCAGCGCGGCAGCGGTGTGTTGAGCTCGCGAATGTCGTCCCATTCGTGACCGGTGGTCGGGGTTCCGGTCACGCTGTCGACCTGGAGATTGTCATTGGCCATTGTGTCAGTCCTCGCGCAGCGGCATGCGGGCGGCTTCGTCGAACTGCTTCTGCCGCGATGGCCACAATGCGTAAGCCATTGCGATCACGAAGATGATGAGGAAGTAAGCGAGGCCCCAAGTCTGCGTGAACTTGGTCAGTGCCAGGAATGTCTCGTCCATCGTCGCCTCACCGGATGTTGGCTTTGTCTTGGTAGAGATTGAAGTCGACCATCGTGCCGAGCACCTGCAGATAGGCGATCAGCGCGTCGGCCTCGGTGACGCGGCCGGGATTGCCGCCGTAGTCGCGCGCGATCGCCTTCGGATAGCGCTTGACCAGAGCGGCGGAATCCGCGTCGGCGGAGGCCTGCGTGCGCACGTCGGCCTTGGCGTTGGCGATCATCTCGTCGGTGTAGGGAACGCCGAGCACGGCGTTGACCTTCATCTCGTCCTCGATGTGCGCGTAGTCGAGATCGGTCTGCGACAGCCACGGATAGGCCGGCATGATGGTGCCGGGCACGACCGACTTCGGCTCGCGCAGGTGATCGCGGTGCCACTCGTCGGAATATTTCTGCCCGATGCGCGCGAGGTCGGGCCCGTTGCGCTTCGACCCCCACTGGAACGGATGGTCGTACATGCTCTCGGCCGCGAGCGAGTAATGGCCGTAGCGCTCGACCTCGTCGCGCAGCGCGCGGATCATCTGCGAGTGGCAGAGATAGCACCCTTCGCGGACATAGATGTTGCGGCCGGCGAGCTCGAGCGGCGTGTAGGGTCGCATCCCGTCGACCTTCTCGATCGTGCTCTTGAGGTAGAACAGCGGCGTGATCTCGACCAGGCCGCCGACCGCAATCACGATCAGGATGCCGATCAGGAGCAGGATCGAGTTCTTCTCCAGAACGGCGTGTCTCGAATAGAGCGACATGGCTCTCACTCCGCGGGAACGAGGGTGGGGGCGGCGGTCGCCGCGGATTGCGGGGCGTTGACGGTCTGCCACAGGTTCCAGGCCATCAGGATCGCGCCGATCAGGAACAACAGCCCGCCGAGCGCGCGAATGACGTAGAACGGGTGCATCGCCTCGACCGTCTCGATGAAGGAATATTCGAGGAAGCCGAGCGCCGTGTAGGAGCGCCACATCAGGCCCTGCAGGATGCCCGACACCCACATCGCCGAGACGTAGACGACGATGCCGATGGTCGAGATCCAGAAGTGCCAGTTGACGAGCCTGAGCGAGTAGAGCGGGCGATTCCACAGCCACGGAACCAGGCAATAGAGCGCCCCGAACGACACGTAGCCGACCCAGCCGAGCGCGCCGGAGTGGACGTGCCCGATGGTCCAGTCGGTATAGTGCGAGAGCGAGTTGACCGACTTGATCGACATCAGCGGTCCCTCGAAGGTCGCCATGCCGTAGAACGCAACCGACACCACCATCATGCGCAGCACCGGGTCGGTGCGCAGCTTGTCCCACGCGCCCGACAGCGTCATCAGCCCATTGATCATGCCGCCCCAGGACGGCATCCACAGGATGATCGAGAAGGTCATGCCGAGCGTCTGCGCCCAGTCGGGCAGCGCGGTGTAGTGCAGGTGGTGCGGGCCGGCCCAGATGTAGAGGAAGATCAGCGCCCAGAAATGGACGATCGACAGCCGGTAGGAATAGATCGGCCGGTTGGCCCGCTTCGGGATGAAGTAGTACATGATCGCCAGGAAGCCGGCGGTGAGGAAGAAGCCGACCGCGTTGTGGCCGTACCACCACTGCACCATCGCGTCCTGCACGCCGGACCACACGATGTAGGACTTGGGCGAGAACAGCGAGACCGGGATCGCGGCATTGTTGCCGAGATGCAGCACCGCGATGGTCACGATGAAGGCAAGGTAGAACCAGTTTGCCACGTAGATGTGCGGCTCGGCGCGCCGCATGATGGTGCCGAGGAACACCAGGAAATAGGTGACCCACACGACGGTGAGCCAGAGATCGGAGTACCATTCGGGCTCGGCATATTCCTTGGCTTGCGTGATGCCGAGCAGGTAGCCGGTACCGGCGATCAGGATGAAGAAGTTGTAGCCAAGCACCACGAACCAGGGCGCCAAGTCGCCGGCGAGCCGCGCGCGGCAGGTGCGCTGCACGACGTAGAAAGAGGTCGCGAGCAGCACGTTGCCGCCGAATGCGAAGATCACCGCCGAGGTGTGCAACGGCCGGATGCGACCGAACGAGATCCAGGGCAGGTCGAGATTGAGTGCCGGGTAGGCGAGCTCGAGCGCGATATAGAGGCCGACAAGGAAACCGGCGAGACCCCAGAATACCGCCGCAACCGTCGCGAACTTGACCGGGCCCATATTGTAGTTGGGCTTGCCGTCGATCATGAGGGGAGCCGGCTCGGCCGGCCGGTCGAAGTAGCGGTTGAAAATCGCGAAAATTGCCGCAAGGCTCCCCGCGGCGAACAGAAACGCATGGAATGCGTATTCGGTCGTATAGGCTCGCGCCGTGACCACGACGGCGAGCAGGGCGAGCGCCGCGAAGGCGACGATCATGCCGCCTTCGCCGAATGTCATGTGTTTTCTTGGGCTGACTGTGCTGACCATGGCGGCTTTCTCGAAGCTTGGACAGGAATCGCGCGTGACGGGACCGATCGTCGCGAACGTTTCATTTGGAGCGCGGCATCCGAGACGACTTTGATTCAGGTCAAACGGCGTGTCTTATTGTGGCGCAGCGCATCGACGCTGCGCTGGGAACTCATCTTTCCAGCGTGTGCAGGTATGCGAGCACGTCGGTAATCTGGCCCGGATCGAGCTTGAACTCGGGCATGGTCGGATGGCCGGTGATGATTCCCTCCGCCAGCGCCTCGGCGAGAGAGTCGATCGGATAGCGCCGGTGCAACGTGCGGAACGGCGGCGCCACCTTGAGCGGGCTCGGGCTCACTCGGTCGATGGCGTGACAGCGCGAGCAGTTCGTCTTGATGAAAACAAATCCGCGCTGCACCGCCGGATCCCGCTGTGCCAGCGCGCCGCTGAGCGTCGCTCCGGCAACGGCGAATGCGAGCGCGCAGCGGGTCAGAAGCTTGGTCATTTCTGGGAACCCCTCCTGCAAGAGGCGGCGCGACGCGGAAGCCTTTAGCTCGCCAGCCGGCTCAGCGCCGCCTGATTGCGCAGCACGATCCGCCGCGAGCTCGGCAGCGCGATCGCGGCGGTGCTCTCGAGGCTCGTCAGCGTGCGGGAGACTGTCTCGATCGTCAGTCCGAGATAGTCGGCGATATCCTGGCGCGACATCGGAAGCTCGAGCGAATCGCCGCGCGTCCGCCCGGCCATTTCGAGGAGGAAGCTGACCACGCGCTCCTGCGCGGTCTTGACCAGCAGCATGACGTGGCCCTGCACGCGCTGCAGCTCGCTGGCGGTGAGGGCGAGGAGCTGGCGGGCAACCCCGTTGTCGCGCGCCGCCAGTGCCAGCACGGCGCTGCGCTTCACCACCAGGATGCGCGCATCGCTGACCGCCTCGGCCGAGAAGGCATGCTCGTTCTCGAACTCGAAGCCGAAGACGTCGCCGGCCACGTGGAAGGCCTGGATCTGGCGGCGGCCGTCGGCGAGGATCTTGTAGATGCGGACGGTGCCGCTGATGACCTTGTAGAGATATTCGGCGGCCTCGCGCTCGCCGTAGATCTCCTCGTTGCGGGCGAAGCTCATCGGGGCGCCCATCATGTCGATCGAATCACCGAGCTTGCGGGCGGTGGGCGGTGCGCCCGGCTCGGTCGAGACGGCGCGGCGGACGTCAGCGGTGTGGACCTGGGCGGTGCGGACCTGGGCGGTGCGGACTTGGGCGGTGCGGACCTGGGCGTTGCGGAGGGAAGCTTGCGTCAGCATCGGGTTGATCTCCCTTGAATCTGCTGACCTTCTTGCTACAGGGCACCCGCATCGGGGAAAATTCAGATAACCTCCCTAAGGGCTTTCTCGGAGGCGCCCGCGGCGGGGCGTGTTGGCGGGTCGTCTTGGTCATTCGTCGTCTTGGTCATTCGTCTTGGGCGCGTTGCGGGAAAATGGGTCTGGAGGATCGATTTTCGTGGTCGAAATGACGGTGAAGCCGGAAAAAACCGGGGTTCGGACGCAGTCCCGCCTCTGGAGCGCATTGCACCGGAGCGAAGCCGCGTATGCGATCGCGGTGGCGCTGATCGGCGCCGTCATCGCGGTCCGCGGCTTCACGGCGCCGCAGCTTGGAGGACACGCGCTCTACCTCTTCCTCGTTCCGCCGGTTCTGATCGTCGGCATTGTCGGCGGGTGGGGGCCGGGCCTGTTCGCGACGTTGCTCGCGCTCTGCCTCCATCTCTACTCGACCGGCGAATACGCGACCCTGCTCGATCCGGCCGCGCCGTCATTCGCCGCCGACCTTGCACGTGCCGTGACCTTCGCGGCGCTCGGCGTCGGGATCGCCTGGTTCGGCGAACGGCAGCGCACGACCCGGGCGCGGGAATCCTCGAGCACGGAGGACGCACGCTCAAGCGCCGCGCATCTCAAATCGATCCTCGACACCGTGCCGGATGCGATGATCGTCATCGACGAGCATGGCATCATCCAGTCGTTCAGCGCGGCGGCCGAGCGCCTGTTCGGCTACCGCGGCGATGAAGTGGTCGGCAAGAACGTCAGGATGATGATGCCGTCACCCTATCGCGAGGGCCATGACGGCTATCTAGCGCGCTATCTGCGCACCAGCGAGCGGCGTATCATCGGGATTGGACGCGTGGTTGTCGGCGAGCGCAAGGACGGATCGACCTTCCCGATGGAGCTCGCGGTCGGGGAGATGAAGTCCGGCAACCGGCAATTCTTCACCGGGTTCATCCGCGACCTTACCGAGCGGCAGAGGACCGAGGCGCGGCTGCAGGAGCTGCAATCCGAGCTGGTGCATATCTCGCGCTTGACCGCAATGGGCGAAATGGCCGCGACCCTCGCGCACGAGCTCAACCAGCCGCTCTCGGCGATCGCGAACTACATGAAGGGCTCGCGCCGCCTGCTCGAGAGCGTGTCGGATGAAAATGCCGCGACCGTGCGCGACGCGATGGACAAGGCGGCGGCCCAGGCGATGCGCGCCGGCGAGATCATCCGCCGCCTGCGCGATTTCGTCGCGCGCGGCGAGGGCGAGCGCACCTCGGAGAATGCCCGCAAGCTGATCGAGGAGGCGAGCGCGCTGGCGCTGGTCGGGGCCAGGAACCTCGGCGTGCGCACCCAGTTCATGTTCGACCCGCAGGTCGACCTGGTGCTTGTCGACAAGGTGCAAATTCAGCAAGTTCTGCTCAACCTGATGCGCAATGCGATCGAGGCGATGGACGAGATGCCGACGCGCGAGCTGACGATCGCGTTGCGGGCGACCGACGGCGAAACGGCGGCGGTCGACGTGAGCGATACCGGCGCCGGCATCGCGCCCGAGATCGCCGATCAGCTGTTTCAGCCGTTCATCACCACCAAACGGACCGGCATGGGGGTCGGCCTCTCGATCTGCCGCACCATCGTCGAGGCGCATGGCGGGCAGATCTGGGTCGAGCGGAACCCGAAAGGCGGAACGATCTTCCACTTCACGCTGCGCCGGGTGACGGAGGATATGCACGATGTCGTCTGAGGCCGTGACTCACGTGATCGATGACGACGAGGCGGTGCGCCAGTCGATCGAGTTCCTGCTTCGCTCGGCCAAGATGAAGGTCAGGACCTACGAGAGCGCCGGCGCGTTTCTCGCGGCCGTGCCGGGCATCGCGTCGGGTTGCATCGTGACCGACGTGCGCATGCCGGAAATGAGCGGGATCGACCTGCTGCGGCGGCTGAAGGAGCTGCGCGTGGCGCTGCCGGTGATCGTCATCACCGGCCATGGCGATGTTCCGCTCGCGGTCGAGGCGATGAAGGCCGGCGCTGCGGACTTCATCGAGAAGCCGTTCGATGACGACGCCATTCTCGGCGCGATTCGCGCCGCGCTTGCCGACAGCGCGAGCGGCGGCAGGCGCAGCGCCGAACGGGCCGAGATCGACGAGCGGCTCGAGAGCCTCTCGCAGCGCGAGCGCCAGGTCCTCGAAGGGCTGGTCGCCGGCCAGCCGAACAAGATCATCGCGCACAATCTCGGCATCAGCCCGCGGACGGTGGAGATTTACCGCGCCAATGTGATGAGCAAGATGAAGGCGCCAAGCCTTTCCGATCTGGTGCGCATGGCGCTGACCGCGGGGCTGTTCGAGTAGGTAGTTGCCGCATTTCGTGGATTCCTGGCGCTAGGTTTGAGGCAGATCAAGGCTTCACCGACCCGTGCCGTGCTTGAGGTAGAGGCTGATCCCGCGCTTCGGGCGCGGCAGTGTCTGGGAAACCATGCCGGTGCACGCGCAGATGGCTCGAGCGAGCAACAATGCTCCGGAGAGCAACAAGCTTGTCGCGGTGGTCGACGATGACCCGGCGGTCCGCGCCTCGCTCAAATTCGCGCTCGAGGTCGAGGGCTTCGGCGTGCGCGCCTATTCCAACCCGCAGGCGATGCTCGATGACGGGAACGCAGCCAACTACAGGTGTGTCATCGTCGATCAGAACCTGCCGGCGATGACCGGCCTCGATCTGGTCGCGCGGCTGCGCGCGCGGTCGGTTCTGGTGCCGGCCATTCTGATCACCAGCCAGCCGAGCCGGGTGCTGCGCGCGCGCGCCGAGCGGGCCGGGGTCCCGATCGTGGAAAAGCCGCTGCTCGGGAACGCGCTGGTCGACAGGATCCGCGGCATCATCGCGCGCGGGCCCTGAACATCCGGTCAAACGTGGCCGGCTGCTTTTCGAGATCACGCACTAGATTTCTTCTTGCGATTGCGGTCAAAGCGGGTGCGGCGCATCGGCCGCGCGCAGCTTCTGGAAGTCTATTCTAGGCGTATTCCAATCTGACGCGGTTGCTTCCTGCGCGCCGCCTGGGTCATTTCGGAGGCGCTGCTCCGCCAGCCGGCGGACGGCGTCGATACCGCGTGTCGCCTGCGCCTTACCCTATCTCCGGAGCGATCATGACCATCCGACTGCTGGCGGGACGGGCCGTCTTCCCGCTCATGCTGCTTGCCTGCTGCGCCACGGCGGCGCTCGCGCAAGAGAAGCCGAGCGGCGCCGAGCTGCCGAGGCCCGCGGAGATCCCCGACGTCGCGCCCGATGTCCTGCTGCGCACCGGCTTGCCCAATGTGCCGGGCAAGGTGCTGATCGTGTCGCGCACCACCTACAAGCCCGGCGCGCACGTCACCAAGCACTATCACACCAGCCAGATCGTCTTCTACATTCTGCAGGGCGCGATGGGCGTGCGCGACGAAGGGAAGGAGGCGGTCACGTTGAAGGCCGGTGACACGCTGCTGATCAAGCCGGGCACGGTGCACGAGCACTGGAACGCGAGCGCATCCGAGCCGCTGGTGTTTCTCGAATACGTGCTGGTCGATGAAGGGCAGCGCAGCGCCATATTCGTGAAGTAGAGGCGCCCCTGATCCGCGCCGTTGTGATGAGCCAAGTCCCGCTGAGCCAAGTCCCGCTGAGCCGAGTCCCGTCGCTGTCGCGCAGAGCCGCACTTGGAACCTTGGCCGGCGCGCTGTGTCCTTTCGCCGCCGCGCCGGCGCGCGCCGACACGCCGGCGCAACCGAAGATGACGAAAGCGCAGGCCGAATATCAGGACACGCCGAAAGGCATCCTGATGTGCGCGACCTGCACGTTGTTCCTGCCGCCCGCCGCCTGCAAGGTTGTGGAGGGCGAAGTCAGCTCGCAAGGCTGGTGCAACGCTTTCGACCTGGCTGATTGAAGACCTGGCTGATTGAAGACCTGGCGGATTGAAGACCTGGCGGATCGAAGATCTGGCGGATTGAAGATCACGATTGCGGCATCAGCGTTTCATTGCCTGAAACGGGCGTGGTCCACGGCGAGTTCCGCGCTGACGTTGCCGCATGGCGGTGCTGGAGCGCATCCCGATTGGGAGGAATCGGGATGCGCTCCAGACTCTTGCATTGGCGCATATCCTTTTCGGAAAACCGGTATCCACTTTTCCGGGATATGCGCTAGCATCCTCGCAAGCGTTCGGAATGAGCGAGGAGATAAGCGATGAGCGGAATGCTGTCCGACAAGGAAATCGCCGAGCTGGTGCCGTCCGAGTTCGTGACGCACAAAACGCCGGTGCCGACCGCGCTCGTGTCGAGCGACGAGTTCTATCCCGATCCGCAGACGCCGCAGCAGCGCGAGGTCGAGGCGCGGCTGCTTGCGATGGCCGACGAGCTCGGCGGCAAGCAGGGTCTCGACCGCCGCCGCTTCTTCCAGACCGCCGCCGGCATGGCGGCATCGTTCCTCGCGATGAACGAGGTCTACGGGCCGCTGTTCGAGGTGAGCAAGGCCGAGGCGGCGACGCCCGCGATGGCGCAGGAGCGCGCCGCCGCGCTGAAGGACCAGTTCATCATGGACATGCACACGCATTTCCTGCGCGACGACACGCGCCTGACGAGCTTCGTCAACATGCGCAATGCGGTCGGCAAGGCCGGCTGGAACAAGGAGCTCGCCGACAAGGAGCAGACGATCGAGGACCTGAAGTTCGCCAACTACTTCAAGGAAATCTATCTCGACTCCGACACCAAGATCGCGCTGATCTCGTCCGCGCCCTCCGAGATCGAGCACGACTGGTTCCTCACCAACGAGCAGATGGCGGCGGCGCGCGCGAAGGTGAACAAGGACGCCGGCGCGCGCCGGATGTTCTCGCACATCATTTTCACGCCGGGACGCGACGAATGGCTGGATATGCTCGATGCCGGCCTCGCGCTCAAGCCGGAATCCGCGAAGGGCTATACGATCGGCGACAACACGCACAAGGACTTGTCGACGCATCCCTGGCGCATGGATGACGAGAAGGTCACCTACAAGGGCTACGAGAAGATGGTCGCGGCCGGCATCAAGAATGTCTGCGTGCACAAGGGCCTGTTCGCGCCTTCGGTCGAGAAGCAGTTCCCGCATCTTACGCCCTATGCGACCGTCGACGATGTCGGCAAGGCCGCGAAGGACTGGCCGCAGCTCAACTTCATCATCTACCACTCGGCCTATCGCCATGTCGGCGGCGACCCGGCGGTCGCGCTCGCCGAGTTCGAGAAGACCGGGCGGATTTCATGGACCTCGGACTTGGCCGACATTCCGGCGAAATACGGCGTCAGCAATGTCTACGGCGATGTCGGGCAGCTGTTCGCGACCACGCTGGTCGCGCAGCCGCGCGTCTGTGCCGCCCTGATGGGCACGCTGATCAAGGGCCTCGGCGTCGATCACGTGAACTGGGGCACCGACGCGGTCTGGACCGGCTCGCCGCAATGGCAGATCGAGGGGCTGCGCCGCCTCGAGATCCCCGAGGACATGCAGAAGGCGCACGGCTTTGCGCCGCTTGGCGCAGCCGACGGCGCGGTGAAGACGGCGATCTTCGGCGGCAACAATGCGCGGCTCTACGGGATCGAGCCGAAGCGCGCGCAGCTCGAGCTGCAGCAGGACCGCTTTGCGCAGCGCAAGGCCGAGTACGAGAAGGCCGGACCGACGCCTTCGCATACGCGCTACGGCTACGTGCACCCGAGCGTGGCTCGCTTCCCGCACGAGGTGTTCGCGTAGCGCGTCGACCGTGCAGTCGGTTTCGTCGTAGCGCCGGGGGGCGCCGAGCGTGGCTGGCCTTGTTGCTCGCCTGTGGAATGAAAGCGATCCGGGCCTGCGCGCGCGGCTCGCCGCGCTCTATGCCGGCCTGCTCGCTGCCAATCTTCTCGTCTGGATCTGGGCGTTCGTCGCGCTGCGCGGGAATGCGGTCGCGTTCGGATCGGCGGTGCTTGCCTATTCGTTCGGGCTGCGCCACGCGGTCGATGCGGATCACATTGCGGCAATCGACAACGCGACGCGCAAGCTGATGCAGCAGGGCCAGCGGCCGGTCGGCGTCGGCCTGTTCTTCGCGCTCGGACATTCGGCGGTCGTCCTGCTCATGTCGATCGCCGTCGGTTTCGCGACGGCCGAGCTCAGCGCCCACTTCGAGGACTTCAAGGCGGTCGGCGGCATCATCGGCACGAGCGCCTCGGCGACTTTCCTTTTTCTGCTCGCCGCCCTCAATCTCGTCGTGCTGGTCTCGGTGTGCAACACCTTTCGCGCCGTCAGGCGCGGCGAGCCGTTCTCGGGTGACGACTTCGACGTCCTGTTGAACAGCCGCGGACTCCTGGCGCGCCTGTTTCGTCCGCTGTTCAGGCTGATCGGCAGGAGCTGGCACCTCTTCCCGATTGGATTCCTGTTCGGTCTCGGCTTCGACACCGCAACCGAGGTCGCGTTGTTCGGAATTTCGGCGGTGCAGGCCGCGAACGGCGCGTCGTTCGGGACGCTGCTGGTATTTCCGGCTCTGTTCACCGCCGGAATGACATTGATCGACACGAGCGACGGCGTGCTGATGCTCGGGGCCTACGGATGGGCCTTCATGAAGCCGATTCGGAAGCTCTACTACAACATCACCATCACGGCGGTGTCGGTTCTCGTCGCGGTGCTGATCGGCGGGATCGAGACGCTGGGGCTCATCGGCGACAGGCTGAAGCTCGAAGGCCCGTTCTGGGACGCGATCGGCGCGCTCAACGACAATTTCGGCGTGCTCGGCTACCTGATTGTCGGCGTCTTCGTGGCGAGCTGGCTCGTCTCGCTCGCGATCTACAAGGCGAGGGGCTACGACGCGACCGAGGTCAAGGCGCGCGCCTAATCAAACCGCAGCTTCGCGGCCTTCACGATCGGCCACCATTTCGCGATCTCGGCCTGCTGCAGCGCCCGGAGCGCCGCAGGGGTCTGCTGGTCGGCGTCCGGAACGTCGACCGCAAGCGCGCGGTAGCGCGCGCGCAAGCGCGGGTCGGTGGAAGCTTCGATCACCGCGGCGTTCAGCCTCGCGATGATCTCCTGCGGCGTGCCCTTCGGCGCCCAGAGCGAGGTCCAGCTCGTATAATACGCGCCGGGCGCGCCCGCCTCGTCCACGGTCGGGACGTCCGGCAGCTGCGCAAGGCGGCGTCTGTCCATGACCGCATAGGCCTTCAGCGTTGCGGCCCGGATGTGCGGGATCGATATCAGCGGGTTCGCAAATCCCATGTCGATCTGTCCGGTCAGCGTATCCTGCAGCGCCTGCAGGCCGCCGCGGTAGGAGACGAACCGGACCCGGATCCCGGTGACGTTCTCAAACGTCAGGCCGGCGAGATGCTCCGCGCCGCCGACGCCGCCGGTCCCGGCGGTCGCCTTCTCGGGGTTCGCTCTTAGCCATGTGATCAGCTCCTGCAGGGTGCCGCCCGGCATCGAGGGCTTCGCCACCACGAGGAAGGCGCTGCTTCTGAGCAGCGCGATCGGCGTGAGGTCGTTCTGCACGTCGTAGGGCAGCGCGTAGGTCGCCTGATTGACGACGTGCGTGCCGAGATCGCCGATGCTGAGCGTGTAGCCGTCTGGCGCCGCGCGCACGACCCTGCCGACCGCGATGCTGCCATTGGCGCCAGTGACGTTCTCGACGACGACCGGCTGGGCGAGCAGTTGCTGGAGCCGGTCAGCGAGGATGCGCGTGGTGGTATCGGTCGCGCCGCCCACCGAATAGCCGATCACGATCGTGATCGCGCGCGTCGGGTAGGGCGCGGCCCGCGCTCGCGCGCCAAGGAACGGCAGGCCGGCCGCGCCGGCGGTCAGTCGCAGGACAGCGCGCCGTCGCAGTCGCGTCGTCATCGACGGCCGCGCCGGTCTTCACCCGTCGATCGCGGCGAGCACTTTCGGCGGCGACATCGGCAGCTCGGTCAGCCGGCGGCCGATCGCGCGCTCGATCGCGTTGGCGATCGCCGCCATCGGCGGACAGATGTTGACCTCGGCAACGCCCTTGGCGCCGTAGGGATGGCCGGGATTCGGCACCTCGACCAGCACCGGCTCGATCATCGGCAGGTCCGAGGCGACCGGAATGCGATAGTCGAGGAAGCCCGGATTCTCCATGTGGCCCTTGGCGTCGTAGATGTACTCCTCGTTGAGCGCCCAGCCGATGCCCTGCACCACGCCGCCCTGGATCTGCCCCTCGACATAGCTCGGGTGAATGGCGCGGCCGACGTCCTGCGCGGCGACGAAGCGCAGGATCGTCACCTTGCCGGTTTCCGGGTCGACCTCGACGTCGCAGAACTGCGTCGCATAGCCGGGCGCGACCGCGGCGGGGTTGACGCCGGCGGCCGCGACGATCGGTCCGCCGGTCTGGCCGCGCTTCGCCGCGATCTCCTTGATCGGCATCGGCGCGAAATCGCCGACATTGCTGCTCGCCGGCCGCGCGTGGCCGTTCTCCCACACCACGCCTTCGGGATCGACGCCCCAGATTTTCGCGGCACGCGCGCACATGTCCTTGATGACGATCTTGGTCGCATCGACCACCGCCATGCCGGTCGCGAAGGTGACGCGCGAGCCGCCGGTCACGTGCGTGTAGCCGACCGAGGCAGTGTCGGCGACGATCGGACGAACCTGGTCGTAGTCGACGCCGAGCGTCTCGGCCGCCATGATCGCCATCGAGGCGCGCGAGCCGCCGATGTCGGGGCTGCCGGTCGCCACCACGACGGTGCCGTCATCATTGACGTGCACGGTCGCGCTCGACTCGCCGCCGCCATTGAACCAGTAGCCCGACGCGACGCCGCGGCCTTGGTTCTTGGCCAACGGCACCTTGTAGCCCGGATGGTTCATCAGCGCCTTGATGGTGTCCGCATAGCCGTCATGCGCGAGCTTCGCGCCGGAAAGCATCTGCGTTCCGGCCTTGGCGGCGTTCTTCAGGCGCAGCTCGAGCGGGTCCATGCCGATCTTCCGCGCCAGAACATCGAGCACACTCTCGACCGCGAAGGCGCCGATCGGCGAGCCCGGCGCCCGATAGGCGGCGACTTTCGGGCGGTTGCTCACCACGTCATAGCCGACCGCACGCGCATTCTTGATGTCGTAGGGCGCGAACGCGCACATGCAGGTGCTCATGAACGGCGAGCCCGGGAAGGCGCCGGCCTGCAGCTTGAATAGCCCTTCGGCGGCGGTGATCGTGCCGTCGCGCTTGACGCCGATCTTGACCGTCATCGAGGAGCCCGAGGTGGGGCCGGTCGCGCGGAACACGTCCTCGCGGCTCATCACGATCTTGACCGGAAGGCCGGACTTGCGCGCCAGCACGACGGCGACCGGCTCGACATAGATCACGGTCTTGCCGCCGAAGGCGCCGCCGATCTCGGCCGGATAGACGCGCAGGTCGCCGACCTTCATGTCGAGCAGCGTTGCGGTGTAGTTGCGGACGACGAAATGTCCCTGACTCGAGCTCCACAGCTCGCATTGGCCGTCGGCGTCGAAGCGCGCGACGCAGCCTTGCGGCTCGATATAGGCCTGATGCACCGGCGCGGTCTTGAACGACATCTCGACGATCTCGTCGGCCTCCGCGAAGCCCTTGGCGAGATCGCCGAGATTGAACTCATTGCGCTTGGCGATGTTGGAAGGCGGGGGCGGCGGCGTCACGCCGCGCGTGATCATGTCGGGGAACAACAGCGGCGCGTCCGGCTTCATCGCCTCGTCGACGTCGATGACGTGCGGCAGCACCTCGTAGTCGACCTCGATCAGCGCGAGCGCCTCGTCGGCGATCGCCTTGCTGGCGGCCGCCACGGCCGCGACCGCATGGCCCTCATAGAGCACCTTCTCGCGCGCCATGATGTTGCGCGTCATGTGCCAGAAATTCTGCGCGACGCGCTCGGGGCCGATATATTCGAATTTGCGCTCGGGGAAATCCCGCGAGGTCACGATCGCCTTGACGCCGGGAAGGGCGGCCGCCTTCGCGGTGTCGATCGAGCGGATGCGCGCATGGGCGTGCGGCGAGCGCAGGATGCGGCCGGTGAGCATGCCCGGCATCACCATGTCGGCGCCGTACTGCGCCGTGCCGGTGACCTTGGGCACGCCGTCGGGACGGATCGGCCGCGTGCCGACCCACTTGAAGCCCTTTGCGCTGTCACGTGCGGCGACGTCGTTCACGGCGGTCTCCTCGCGGATTGGACGGATTTGGCACAAGGGTCGCGCGGGCGGCGTCCGAATGCAAGCCGCCCCGTGCCCCTAGACCGCCCGGCGCGGCTGGACTAGCGTTCTAGCCCTCATCCGGGAGACGCCATGCCGACGCTCGCCTACACCGCCCCCTCGACGGTCGAGGAGGCCGTCCGCGCGCTCGCCGGAGCCTCCGGCCTTGCCAAGGTGCTGTCTGGCGGGACCGACCTTTTGGTGCAGTTGCGCTCCGGCCGAACGAAGCCCTCGCTGATCGTCGACACCAAGAAGATCCCCGGCATCTTCGGCATTCGCGAGGAGAACGGCGGCTTCGTGATCGGCGCGGCGACCCCCGGCGCCGTGATCGGCGAATGCGCGGCGCTGGCGCGCGCCTGGCCCGGCGTGGTCGAGGCCGCCAACCTCATCGGCTCGACGCAGGTGCAAGGCCGCGCCTCGCTCGCCGGCAATCTCTGCAACGCCTCGCCGGCCGCCGACAGCGTGCCGGCGCTGATCGCGGCGCGCGCGACCTGCACCATCGTTGGCAGCAAGGGGGAACGCGCGGCGCCGGTCGAGAGCATCGCCACCGGTCCGGGGCGCACCTCGCTCGCCCCCGACGAGTTCATCATCGCGTTTCATCTGCCGAAGCGTCCAGCCCACGCGGCCGACGCCTATCTGCGCTTCATTCCGCGCACCGAGATGGACATTGCGGTCGTCGGCGCCGCCGTCAACGTCACGCTCGACGCGGCCGGCGTGTGCACCGACGCGCGGGTGGTGCTCGGCGCGGTCGCGCCGACCGCGGTGCTGGTGCCGGATGCGGCCGCCGCGCTGATCGGGCGCAAGCTCGACGAGACGGCGCTCGCCGGGCTCGACAAGGCGGCACGCGCGGCCTGCAAGCCGATCAACGACAAGCGCGGGACGATCGAATACCGCACCAAGGTCGCGGGCGTGATGGCACGCCGGGCGGCGGCAATCGCATTTCAACGGGCCGGAGAGCGTTGATGGCAAAGCACCACGTATCGACCACCATCAACGGCGAGCCGACCGAGTTCCTGTGCGAGCCGCAGCTCACACTATTGGACGTGCTGCGCGACGAGCTGCGCCTCACCGGCAGCAAGGAAGGCTGCTCGTCAGGCGACTGCGGCGCCTGCAGCGTGACCGTCGACGGCCGCCTCGTCTGCTCCTGCCTGATGCTCGCGGTCGAGGCCGAGGGCAAGTCGATCGAGACCGTCGAGGGCATGGCGCACGGCCACGACCTGCATCCGCTGCAGCAGAAATTCCTCGAGCACGCCGCGCTGCAGTGCGGCTTCTGCACGCCCGGCGTACTGGTCGCCGCCAAGGCGCTGCTCGACCGCAATCCGAACCCGACCGAGACCGAGACGCGCTACTGGCTCGCCGGCAATTTGTGCCGCTGCACCGGCTACGACAAGATCGTCCGCGCCGTGCTCGACGCCGCCGCCGAGATGCGCGGACAGGCGCGGGCGTAATTACATCGACCTTGCGCTCTGGTCGTTGCGATACCGGCGCGCCTGACCGTGGCCGCGCAGTGGAGCTATCCGGCTTCGCACGCTTGCGCCTCGGGACGCTGCCATCGTGCACGGATCTCCGCGAGGCTGCCCTCGAAGTAGAACGCCTCCACGGCCAAGTCGTCACATTCGCCGTCGAGAATGCTGCGGCAGCCTTCGAGCGCGTCGGCCCGGCTCACCTGCGAGCCTGGACGCTTTGTATAAGGCTCGGCGACGAAGAAGGGCTGACCGAAGAAGTTCTGCAGCTTGCGCGCGCGGGCGAGGGTCACCTCGGCGCTGTCGCTGTTGGCAAAGCTATTGTCCGCCCACATCGTCGCCAGCAGCTGGCGGACGCTCTCGGCGATCCGTGCGTGCTCGGCGCTCACTGCCTTCGCGTCCAGCGCGCGCGAGCGCGACGTCAGGACGTCGACGCACGGATAGAGCTTCGCCTTGGCGCGCTCGCGCGAGAGATGGACAACGCTGTCGACCGGCGCGAGCGCCGCCAGCCGCTCCGCCGTCCACGGACCATCTTCGGCGCGGAAGAAGAAGGTCTGCACCGAGCCGACCGTGCCCTCGCTGTAGCCGTCCTTCTCCAGCTCGGCCGCATAGGAGAAATCTTCCTCCTTCCACCGCTGGAGCAGCGTGAACAGAAAGACCGCATCCGGTCCACCGCTCAACCGACGCACCAGCTCCTCCATCACGACCATCGTTCCGGCTCCAAATTCGCCGGCAAGCGCGAGGCTGCCGCCGGCGACGAGCGGACACATGACGTCGATCACCTTGATGCCGGTCTCGACCAGGCGCGCCTGTCCGGCGGCCAATGGCGACGGCCCGGCGAGCAGCGGCACGATCTGCTCGAACGGAAGATCGCCGACCGGCGTCGTGGTGTGCTTGCCCGAGCTCAAGACGGTCGCGCCGCGCGGCAGGGCACCAAATTGCGACAGCGCGACGCCGCGCACGAGGCCGCCTGCCGCACGCTGCACCACATGGACATTCACGGCGCGCCGGTTCGCCTCGTCGCTCACCGCGAGCTCGGCCAGGATGTCCGGCATGGCGGTCGGATCGAACAGCGCCTCCACGATGCCGCCGCGCGTCTCGACCAGGCGGCCGATGCGGTTGGCAAAATCGTCGGGCAAGGCGTGGGCGTGGAGCGTGTCCTTCATCATGGTCAGCATCCTCTGCTTCAATTGCTTGCGGGCGGCATGCAACCGGTTGTTCACGGTCGCGACGGAGAGGCCGAGGAAGCTCGCGATGTCCTGGTGCGAGCATTCGTGCACGAAGAACAGCGTCGCGACCTCGCGCAGCGCGTCCGGCAGTTGCGCGATCGCCGCGAGCGCCGCGGCCGCCTCGTCACGGTGCTGCACGACGTGGTCCGGGGCCGGCGCCTCGCTCGGCAGCGCTTCGGCGTCGGCGAGCGGCAGCGTCGGCGGCTGCTTGCGCCGCATGAGGCGGAAGGCCTGATGGCGCACGATGCCGCGCAGCCAGCCGGGAAATGCCGCCGGCTCGGCGAGGCCCGGCAACCCCGCCCAGGCGGCCACGAAGGCCTCCTGCACCACGTCCTCGGCGAGTTGAAAGTCGCGCAGCAGCGCGAGCGCAGAGCCGTAGGCGGCGTGCTGAAAACGGCCGGTCAGCGCGACAAACGCCTCGACGTCGCCGCCACGGGCCCGCTCGACAAGTGATTGGAGGTCCATCGTCTTGCCCTCGCCCAAAAGGTGCCAGGAATCGGCCCGCACCTTTAGGGTGGGCAGAGGAATATTTTCGAGGAACCGCTTGATCGGCGCCGCGTCTTGGCGGGCGCCGGCGCCCGGACCTAGCGCAGCGTCGTCGAGGCAGCTGCTCCGGGCTGAAGGCCATCCGCGGGCGGATCCTCGGACTCCTGCGCTTGCGCCTTGGCGAGCGCCTCCTGGCGTCGCCCGAGCCACAGGCTGTTGACCAGCCACAGCGCGGACACGGCGACGGCGACGATGCCGGCTTGCTTCATGCCCCAGCCCAGCGCGCCGATGAGCGCGTAGGACCAGGCGCCGACCTGATCGCCGGCACGGTAGATCGCGGTGTCGATGAAGTTCTTGGTCTTGTAGCGATCCTCGCGCGACACCACGGTGTACAGCACCTGTCGCGCCGGCTGGGTCAGCGCGAAATTGCCGGCACGCCGCGCGACCTGAAATGCCGCGACCGCGATAAGCGTCGGCAGCGCGAAGATGGTGCCGAAACCGACGATGCTGATTGCCGGAAGCAGCGACAGCACGGCCGTGACGCCGACCCATCCGACGACCCGGCCGGTGAGGAAGATCTGGATGAACAGCGTGATGATGTTCACGGTCAGATCGATGGTGGCGAAGAACGTCGTCTGCGCGCCGCGGCTGGTGAAGCTCGTGGAGACCACGGTCGCCTGGCTGAAATAGAGAAACGTCGACGTGATCGCATAGAGCAGCAGGAAGAACGCGGTGTTGAGGAGGTAGGGCGAGCGCACCGCGTCGATGAAGCCCGCCATCACGCCGCCGCCGATCGGCTCCTCCTCGCGTTCGGGATGCGGACGGTCGCTCATCTTTGCCGACAGGCGCGAGAGCCGGCGCACGCACCAGATGGCGACTTCGAGGAGCAGCGCGGCGCCGATCATCAGGAAGGCGGGATGCAGCATCTCGGCGAACGAGGCGGTCAGGCTCGATCCGACGATGGCGCCGAGCGTCGCGCCGGCCGCGATGAAGCCGAACAGCCGCTTGCCCTGCTCGGAGCTGAAGATGTCGACCACCATCGACCAGAAGATCGAGACGACGAACAGGTTGAAGACCGAGATCCAGATGAAGAAGAAGCGGCCGACCCACACGACGTGCGGCGCCGGCACCGCGTACATCGCGACGCCGAAGGCCAGGATCGAAAACGCGAAGAAGCGGTACGACAGCGGGATGAACTGCTTGCGCGGCAACAGCTTGACCAGTGCCGAGAACGGCACGTTGAGCATCAGCATGACCACCAGCGTGCCGGTGAACAGCCAGGGCAGATTGTTGACGCCGCCGGCAACACCCATCTGGTCGCGGATCGGGCGCAGGATGTAATAGGAGGCAAGGACCGAGAAGATGTAGAGCCAGCACCAGCCGAGCGCGGGGAGCTCGGCGGGCGAGACGTCGATCAGGCGGCGCAGCAGGCGCAGGGCGGGATTGTCGGATTCCGGTTGCCCCCGGATGATCGCTTCCGTCATTTCGCCAGGCCGAAGCGCTCGCGCAGCTCCTTGGCGGTCAGTTGCTGACCGTAGAGCGGTCCGCCCTGGGCGAACTCCTGGGCGCGCCCCAATGGCACCACGACCGGATCGAAGCCGGCGTCGCGCACGAGCTGCGATGCCACCTCGACGGCCTTCGGATCATCGCCCGCCATCGGGATCGCCATCAGGTCGCCCGACCGGTGCGCCTCCTTGGCGAAATTCATGTAGCCCATCGAGTTGAACGCGCGTACCACATGCGAGCCCTTCAGATAGGACTCGGTGGTGACGCCGATGCCTTTTTCCTTCGTCTCCGCGAGCAACTCGTCGCCGTCGCGCCGCGCCACCGCATTGGCCGGATCGATCACGATCTTGCCGACAAACTTCGGTCCGTACTCCTTCGCAAGGTCAGGGATCGCCTTGTAGGGGACGGCGACCAGGACCACCGGGGCGAAGTCGAGCGCCTCGGCAACCGTGCCGGCCTTGGCGAGCGGGCCGAGGCCGTCGACCAGCGGCTTCAGCTCTTCCGGGTGGCGTGACGAGAACAGCACCGGATGCCCGGCCTTGACCCACAGGCCGCCGATGGTGCCGCCGATGTGGCCGGAGCCGATCACGCCGATCTTCATCTTGTCGCCCTGCGCAGCGGCGAGCTGCGGCGCCGCAAGGGTTGCAACGGCGGCCGCGCCGGTCTTGAGCAGACGGCGACGATCAAGGTTGAGCAGTTCGGCAGCCATCACGCACCTCCAGGAAAGAAGACGATGCAAACGGTCATCATAGTTGCCACGTGCGGCAGCAAGAAGCTTCCCGCGCGCAATCGTCATCAATTCGATGTGAGCGCCGCGCGGCGGATCCGCGAGCCACTCATGAATTGAGCACCGCGATCATCCTCTGGCGCTGCGGCTCATCGGGCAGCCGGCCGCGGCCCGCGCCCAGATTGTCCAACATGTGTTGGGCGTTGCCGGTTCCCGGTATCACGGCGGTCACGTGCGGATTTCCGAGCAGGAATTTGAGGAAGAACTGTGCCCATGTCTGGGCGTCGAAGTCCTTGGCCCACTCCGGGACCTCTTTGCCCTTCACGGCGCGAAACAGCGAGGTGCGGCCCAACGGGAGCGCGGTCAGCACCGCGGCGCCTGCATCCGCGGCCGCCGGAATGATGCGCTTCTCGGCGTCGCGATTGTCCATCGCGTAATCCACCTGGACGAAGTCCGGCTTCTCGCGCCGGATGACGGCTTCCATGGCGTCGTAGGCTCCGGAAAACGTGCTGGTCACGCCGATGTAGCGGCATCGTCCGGCGGCCTTCCAGTCGCGCAGCTGCGCGAGGCTCTGCGTGGCGCGCGAGACATTGTGCAGCTGCAGGAGGTCGACCTGCCGGGTGCGCAGCCTCTGCAGCGAGCGTTCAAATTCATCGGCCGATGCCTTCGCGGAACGGACCTCGATCTTGGTCGCGAGGAACAGCCGCTCCCTGGCGTGCGCGCCCTCGACCAGGGTTCCGACGACCTCCTCGGCATCGCCATAGGTCGAAGCCGTGTCGATAAGCTTTGCGCCGGCGGCGATCAGGGTGTCGACCACCTCTTTGAGCGCGGCTACCTGGGCCTGGTCGACGGACATGAAGCTCGTGGCGGTGCCGAGGCCGACGACCGGGAGCGGCTCGTTGGAATGCGGGATCGGACGCGTCCGCAATGGTTGCTCCGATTGGGCCGCGGCGCCCGGCGGTATTGCGGCAAGCGCGAGCGCGCCCGTTGCCTTCAGCATGCGGCGCCGCGTGAAACCGCCACGAAAAGGTCGACCGTCATGATTCATTGCGAGCCTCCGCAAGTCCTGAGGGTCCGGGGCGAGCCCCATTCTGGCGGCTGCGCCGCGCTGCCGCCACCCCCCTCGGTGGAGAAACGCCCATAGGGCCGCTTCGTTCAGGCGAGGCCGTCCGCCTTGCCGGCATAGCGGCTGAGCTCGATCCCGTTCCCGACCTGCAGCAGCACCGACTCGATTCCCGCGCGGCTGCGCACGTGACGCTGATAGACGGCCATGTCGCCGCGCCAGAATTCGGGGATCAGGATATTGTCGGCGATCACGAGCGCGCCATCCGCAAGCTTCGGATAGACGAGATCGAAGCACGGGATGTAGAGGTCCTTCCAGAGGTCGATCAGCACGAAATCGAACGGGCCGGGGAGCGCCGCGATCACCGCGCGCGCGTCGCCATTTACGAGCTCCGCGAAGGGCGCAAGCCCCGCGGCCTCGAGCTCCGCGCGCGCGTGACGCTGCTTCTCGGCGTTGAGATCGATGCTCGTGACCTTGCCGCCGCTCGCGCGCGCCGCCTCCGCGAGGTAGATGGTCGAGTGCCCATAGGACGTGCCGATCTCGAGGATCGCGCGGGAGCCCGCGCCCT